>Ga0180220_1001246_pt1 | contig 19768 bp, 19 predicted proteins | sample eDN5th37CBELigBY_FD_151335 | JGI IMG/M metagenome (GOLD analysis project Ga0180220, IMG submission 151335) | Enriched backyard soil microbial communities from Emeryville, California, USA - eDNA 5th pass 37_C BE-Lig BY (version 2) (version 2) | ecosystem: Environmental > Terrestrial > Soil >...
CCGGGGGGGGGGGGGGGGGGGGGGGACATGTGCCCAATCGAGTGCCGACCTGGTGCAAGGGCATGCCGAATGGAGGCCTTTCTGCCTCGAGCGGGTCTCTCCTGCCCTCCTCGGACGACATTTCGAGAATTGATTGGGCACATGTCCTCCAAGCAGGTTCGAAATGTTCTCTTAGACGACATTTCGGGGCTTGATTGGGCACATGTCGTCCAAGCGGGTTCGGAACGTCCTCTATGGGAGGGTGCTCGCCAAATCGCGTCCGCCCCATCGTTCGCAGTGGGCCCCAAGCGGGCCGACGCGATGGGCCAACCGGTGGTTCACCAGCCGCGGGTCCGCAGCGAGATGCGCCGGAGCGCGAGGGATGCACGGTCCGCCGACGGGCGGCCGGGCAGCGGCGACCTCCGCCAGCGTCAGGCCGAAGTAGAGGTCTCCGCCGACCGTCGAGCGCAGTCGCCGATGCGTTTCGTCGGTCGAGGGCCGACAGGTCGGCGGCCCTCGTTCCCTCTCGCCAAGGATGCACGCGCCCACGCGGCCGAGCGCGCGTCCACGCACCCGAAAGACCTCTCTTGCCGGCGTCGAACCGGCTGCCCCGGAGACATGTGCGCAATCAAGCGACCAGAGGTCGCCCCCGGCTGCCCACATGGCCGTGCGGCGACGGATCTGCGCGGCCATGGCGCCAGGAAACCTACCAGCTCGGCCCTTGATTGAGCACTTGTCCCCCCCTTCCCCCACCCTCCCGCGAGGCGGAGGTGGGCGTGAGGTGTCGGGGTGGGGCGGTACGCTCGTCCAAGAGCGCGGGGAGGAGAAGATGGCGCGGCGAGACGAGCAGAGAGGGATGGGCGACCGGCGGAAGGGGACGTGGGGCGGGCGACGGGCGGGGGCCGGCAGGAAGCCGAAGAGCGGCAGGGCCGGCGTGCCGCATCGGACGAGGGAGCGGCTCTCGGGGCGGCATCCGGTGCACGTGACGATGCGGGTGCGGCGCGAGGTGTGGAACCTGCGGTCACGGCGAGCGTACCGGGTGATCGAGCGGGCGTTGTCGCGGGGGGCGGACCGCTTCGGCATGCGACTGACGCACCACTCGGTGCAGGGGAACCACCTCCACCTCATCGTCGAGGCGAAGGACGCGCGGGCGCTCTCGCGGGGCATGCAGGGCCTGTCGATCCGCGTGGCGCAGGGGCTGAACCGCCTCATGAAGCGTAAGGGGAAGGTGCTCGAGGAACGCTTTCACTCCCACGTGCTGTGGACGCCGCGCGAGGTGCGCAACGCGATCCGCTACGTCCTCGACAACGCACGCCTCCACGCCCTGCGCAACGGACGGGCCGCAGCCGACATGGTCGACGGTCTCGCCTCGGGGCCAGGGCTCCCCGGCTGGCTCGGGGTGCCGCCTCATACGTGGCTCCTGAGGGTCGGGTGGCTGTACCACTCGTCCGCGTAGGCCGCGGAGAGCAACGATTTCGAGGCCGCGCGGGACCGCGTGGTAGATTCCTCCGCGATCTGCTGCCTGGAGGGCATGGATGTTGGTGAAGAGGTGGTTGGCGCGGTCGATCCTTTGCGCGAGCTTGCTCGCGGCGCCCGCCGCGGCCCATGCGATCACGGGCTTCGGCTTCGGGATGCAGGCGGGATGGGGCAGCGTCGAGGCGGAGCTCCAGGTGCCGGGCGGGTACTTCCTCGACGTCGGAATCCCCTGGTTCGTGGCGGCGATCGACGCGACGACCTCCGGCATGCGCCCCTCGGTGCCCTTCGGCGCGAAGGTGGGCGCGCAGTGGGAGATCGGTCCGCTGGCGATCCGGACCGGTCCACGGGTGATCCATGCGCCTCGCAGGGGCGATCCCTGCGCCTGCGGAGAGGACGTCGACCTCACCCGCACCATGGCCTTCGCCGACGTGGGCGCGCGGCTCGAGCTGCCAATGGGCCTCGTCTTCGGCGCGGACGCCGCCCTGTTCGGAATGGACAAGGAGAGGGGCTCCGACACCGAGTTCCTCGGCCCGGTGGGCGCCCTGCCCTTCAGCCAGGTCTACGTCGGCTGGTTCGTCTCCCTCTGACGAGGGGTCGCGCCCTCATCCGAAGAGTCGGTGCATCGCCCACCGAAACGCGCGGTAGCGGTCCTCGCGGTAGGGGAACGTCCAGATGGGCGGCAGGCGGAACCGCGGGCGGTTGACGTGGCGGATCTCGCAGAGCTCCTCGAGGCCGCGCCTGCCGTGAACCCTGCCGACGCCCGACTGCTTCACTGGGCCCCACGGCGTCTCCGGTAGGGCGTGGGTGTAGAGGACGTCGTTGATCGTGACGGTGCCTGCCTCCAGCTTCTCGGCCACCCGCTCCGCCCGCCGCAGGTTCGCGGAGAAGACGTAGGCGGAGAGTCCGAAGGGCGTGTCGTTCGCCTCTCGGATCGCCTCCTCCTCGGTTCGAAACGTGCGGATGGGAAGGCACGGGCCGAAGGTTTCCTCCCGCCACACGTCCATGTCGCGGGTGACGTCCACCATCACCGTGGGTTGGAAGAACCGCGCCCCGCCCTCGCCGGAAGGCAGGTCGCGGGCCGGCGGCCCTTCGTCGCTCGGATGCCCGCTGGCGCCCGACGGACCACCGGCACCCGACGGACCGCCGACGCCCGCCGAGCCGCCGGTGAGGATCCGCGCCCCCTTGGCTCGCGCGTCCTCCACGTGCCGGCGCACCACCTCGAGCTGCGACGGGACGACCATGGCACCCACGTCCACCGCGCCCGCGCCCGCAGCGGCGGGATCACCCTGCCGCAGCGCTCGGGTGAGCTCGACCACCTTGGCGACGAACGGTTCGCGGATCGCCTCGTGGACGAGCACCCGCTCGACCCCCGCGCACACCTGCCCCGAGTTGGCGAACGCGCCCCAGACCACCTGCTTCGCCGTCGCCTCGATGGGCGCGTCGGGGAGAACGATCGCCGCGTCCTTCCCACCCAGCTCGGCCACGTAGGGGATGAGCCGCCTCCCGCACGCCTCGCCCACCCGCCGCCCGGTCGCCACGGAGCCGGTGAAGATCACCATGTCCACGTCCGACTCCACGAGGGCCGCGCCGGTTTCCGCTCCCCCGGGCACCAACCCGAAGAGGTCCGGATCGATCCTCGCCTCGGCCATCAGCTCCTTCGCCAGGCCGAGGATCCGCGGCGTCCACTCGGACGGCTTCACGACCACCGCGTTGCGCGCCGCCAGCGCCATCACCAGGTCGCCCATCGGTATGGAGAAGGGGAAGTTCCACGGGCTGATCACGGCGATCACGCCCCGGGGCTCGAAGCGGAGGTGGCTGCGCTTGATCGGGCCGAAGAGGTGCAGCGGGATGCGCTCGTCGCGCAGCATCCGCTTGGCGCGCTTGGCGAAGTAGCCGGTGAGGTCCGCGATCGGGAAGATCTCGTGGGTGAGGGCCTCGAACCGCACCTTCCCGTTCTCGCGGGCCAGCAGCGCCGCCACGTCCTCCGCGCGCTCGACGAGCCGCCGGCGAAACGCCAGGAGCTTCGCCCTGCGTTCGCCCCACGAGAGCGCCGCCCACCTCGATTGCGCCGCGTGCGCCCGGGCCACCGCCTCCCGCACCTCGTCCGGGCCGGCGACCGGCAGCGGCGGGAACGGCCTGCCCGTCGCCGGCTCGGTGTTGTGGATCGCGCCGTCCCGGATGTTTTCGCGGATGGGGGATCGTGCGATCGCGGGACTGCTCGTCGTCTCCATCGAAGGCCCTCCACTCCTGGGTCGCATCAATAGGATGCAACACCGGAGCGCAGGGCGCGATTGCGACGCCCCGAGCGCGGCCGTCACTCCTCCCCTTCGATGGAGACCTCCACGATCGTCCCGCCGGGCTCCAGGTTGCCCATCACGACCGCTCCATCCGGCATCGCGACGTAGAAGGGGTTCGGCCGTCCACCCGGCGGACAGCGCGTTCGGGACGTGGAACCACTCCCGTCGACGAGGTTCCAGGCATACGGAACGATCCCACGCCACATCGTCGACTCGGGCTTCCAGTGGACCCGCACCTCGGCGCGGCGATCCCAGGCGACGGTGACGGAAAACGGCCCCACGGTCTTCGGAAGGTCGCGCTCGACGCCTTCGAGCGCGTAGATCAGGTCGAAGAGCTCGGCCGCGCTCTCGAGACCCCTTCCACCGTCGCGCTCCAGGTCTCCTGAACGGCGTCCTCGGCCGGGGAGTCGATCCGCACCGTGAGGAGCTCGCACTCGCCCGATCCCCCGCTGCCTCCCTCGCCGACTGCACCTCCGCCTCCTCCTTCCGCCGTGCGTGGGGAAGGGCCGCATCCGAGCGCCAACGCCGCGATGACCGCTGCAAACCCCGAAGCCGTCCGCCTCATCTCGAGTCCCTCCTTCGTCGCCGGCGCCGATCCCTCCCGGAGTGAGGACGCCTGCCTTTCCGTGCCCCAGTCCGCTGCGCCGATGACACCGTCAGCGAAACGGCTTCGCATGGCGGGAGAGCGCGGGTTCCCGAGTTCGAACCCTGCGAACCATCGAGGGCTGGTGCCTCCCTGGAGGGGCGCCGAGGCGTCTCGACCCCGACCTCGAGTGCCGCGTTGACACGGGTGGGCCGGCGGTTCTAGAGACGGCGCATGGTCTACGACGGCGTGGTGATCGGCGGCGGCGTGATGGGGAGCGCGGTCGCGCTGCGCCTCGCGCAGGCCGGCCAGCGGGTGCTCGTCCTCGAAAAATCGATCCCCGGCGCGGAGGCGTCCAGCGCCGCCGGCGGGATCCTCGGGCCGCAGATGGAGGGCGAACACGACGACGCACTCTTCCGCCTCGCCCTCGCCTCGCGGGATGCCTACCCCGCCTTCGCCTCCGAGCTCCGCGAACTCTCCGGGGTGGACGTGGGCTGGCGGCGCTGCGGGCTGCTGCGCACCTGCGCGGCGGGCGAGGACGTCGCCCCGCTCGAGGAGCGGCTCGCGTGGCAGCGCCGGGCGGGCCTGCCGATCGAGACTCTTGGGGGCGACGAGGTTCGCCGCCTCGAACCATCCCTCTCCCCCGCAATCGAGCGCGCGCTCCACTTCCCGGAGGAGGCGGTGGTCGAGCCGCGCAAGCTCGCCGAGGCCCTCCCGATCGCGGCGCAGGCCGCCGGCGCCTCGGTCCGCCGGGCGCAGGTGAGGCGGATCGTCGCGGCGGACGGCCGGGCGGTCGGGGTGGAGCTGGACGACGGCGTCGTCTCGGCAGGCGCGGTCGTCGTCGCCGCCGGCGCGTGGACTTCGAAAGTCGAGGGCAGCGGCCTCCCATGCGACGCCGTCCGGCCCGTGCGCGGGCAGATGGCGGCGCTCCGCGGCGCAGGCCCCAGCCCCTCCAGGATCGTGTTCACCTCCCGCGGCTACCTGGTCCCCCGCGCCGACGGAACGGTGGTCGCCGGCTCGACGATGGAGGAGGTGGGGTACGAGAAGCGGGTCACCGCGGGCGGGCTCGCCCGCATCCTCGGCAACGCCGCCGACGTCATGCCCTCCCTCGCCCACGCCGAGGTCGCCGCCACCTGGTCGGGCCTGCGTCCCTGCCCCAGGGACGGCCTACCGCTGATCGGCGCCGGCCCCCTGCCCGGCCTCTTCCTCGCCAGCGGGCACCACCGCAACGGCATCCTCCTCACGCCGGAGACCGCGCGCCTCCTCGCCCGGGCCGTGGTCGACGGCCGGGATCCGGACGAGCTGGCGCCCTTCTCGCCGATGCGCTACGCGCGCTGACCCGCTCGCGGCGAAGGTGGAGAGCACGCCGCTCCGCCGGGCTACAGAACGCTCCTCCGGCGCGCCGGGTCGAGGCCCGTCCTCCCGATCGGAAGTGACGCTCGAGGTCTCGAAGAGCGAACGGCTCAGGCGAGGGTCGGGAGCACCTGGTCGCAGACCCGCACGCCGGCGAAGAGATCGCCGACCTCCTCCACGCGGCCCGGCATGGACTCCAGCGTGAACGCGGTGGGGTCGAGGTCGACCGTCACCTCGGTCCAGTCGAGGGGTGCGGACACGGTGGCCTGCGGCGTGTCGCGCAGCGAGTAGGGCGCGATGATCGTCTTGCCGTACCCGTTCTGCAGGGCGTCGAGGTAGAGCCGCCCGCCGCGCTTCGCCCGCATGCGCTCCACCGTCGCCACGTCGTGGCGCACGTGGGCCAGCGCCGTGGTGATCTCCACTGCGAACCTCGTCGCCTCCTCGTGGCTCGGCCCCGGCCGGATGGGGACGATGAGGTGCAGACCGCGCTTCCCCGAGGTCTTGGGGAAGCTCTCGAGGCCCAGCTCCTCGAGGAAGCCGCGGAGGGCGTGCGCGAGGTCGACGAGGTGCGCCCAGGTGCCGCCGCCCGGGTCGAGATCGAAGACGATCCACGTGGGCCGATCGAGCCTCGGGACCCGGCTGCTCCACATGTGCAGCGACAGCGCCGACTGGTTCGCGAGCCACAGCACCGTCTCCGGCTTGTCGATGATCGGATGGTGGGCCACGCGGGCGCCGTCCTCGTGTTCGATGGCCACGCGGGTGACCCAGGCCGGCGCCACGTCGACGTCCTGGCGGAAGAATCCCGGCGTGAGGATCCCTTGTGGCCACTGTTGCAGCGAGAGGGGTCGCCCCTCCAGGGCGTCGACCAGCAGCGGGGCGACGCGGCCCATGTACTCGAAGACGTCTGCCTTGGTGTAGCCCGCCGCCGGGTACACCACGCGATCCGGATGCGTGAGCTCGATCCGTTCCGCGACGACCGCCGCCGTTCGCGCCCGGCGCTGCGACGTCCCGCCGGCCCTCCTCTCTGCACCGACCACGGTGCGGCGGGCCCCCTCACCCGCCGGCGCGCGAACGTCTCTGCGCGCGGGCCTCGCCTCCTTCGGCGCCGGCCTCTCCCGGACACGCGCGCCGCCGCGCGGCTCCTCCCTCCTCGCATCCTCCGGCCCGCGGTCGATCCGGATCCCCTTGAACGACGGCTGCCGGAGGCGGCCCGCCTCGGTCCACCCCGTATACTCGACCTCCGCCACCAGCGTCGGGCGCACCCAGACCGCGCCCCGCTCCCGAGGCGGATCCACCACAGGCGGGCGCTCCACCCGATCGCGCGACAACCGCGCGTACAGCTCCTCCCGGCCCCGATCGTCGAAGCCCGTGCCCACCTTGCCGGCGTAGACGAAGCCCTCCCCCTCCCGCACCGCGACCAGGAGCGCGCCGATGGCCCGTCCTCCGGAGGAGATCGGGGTGAAGCCCGCGATCGCGACCTCCTGCGAGGGACGCACCTTGACCTTCCGCCACTTGGAGCTGCGACGTCCGACGTAGGGGCCGTCCGCCCGCTTGGCGATGAACCCCTCGGCACCGCGGCGCCGCACCTCCGCGAGCGCGGCGGCCCGATCGCCCTCCAGCCGCTCGGCGATGGAGACCGGTCCACGCACCGGGGCGAGGACCGCCTCGAGAGCCTCGCGCCGCGCCGCCAGCGGCTCGCTGCGCAGATCCCGGCCGTCCCGCCAGAGCAGATCGAAGGCGACGTAGCGGATGTCCCCCTTGCCCGCGGCGAGCCACTCGAAGCTCTGCCGACCGCGGCGATCGAAGGAGACGATCTCGCCGTCGAGGACCACCTCGCTCCAGCCGACCTCCCGCAGCTCGTCCGCCACGTCCGGGAACCGCCCGGAGAGATCGAGGGCGTTGCGGCTCTGCAGGATCACGTCCGCCCCGCTTACCCCGGCGAGGGCACGGAACCCGTCGTACTTCAGCTCGTACACCCAGCCCGCGCCGCGGAGGTCGCCGGGGTCCGAGAGCCGGGCGAGCATGGGCGGCCACACCCGCTCCACCAACGCCCGGGCGGATGGTCGGTCTCCTGCCGAGCGATGGGCCTTGCGTGCCGACGATCGCCTGCGCCCGGTCGCCATCCCTGGACGATGCGCACGCCCCCGCGAGGATCGATCTTGATCCCGGAGTCTCGCCTCGCGACGGCGAGCGGAGGGAGCCATGGCGCGGCCGACGTGGAAGGGCTCGATCGTCTTCGGTCTGGTGCGCGTCCCCGTGCAGCTCTACCGGGCGACGCACGCACAGGACGTCCGCTTCCACATGCTCCACGACGCGGACGGCGCGCGGATCAAGCAGCTTCGGGTCTGCTCGCTCGACGGGGAAGAGGTGGAGTGGGAGCACATCGTGAAGGGCTACGAGGTCGCCAAGGGCGAGCACGTCGTGGTCACGGACGAGGAGCTCGAGGCGTTCGCCATGCGGCCGAGCAAGGCCATCGAGATCGGGGCCTTCGTCGACCTCGCCGAGATCGATCCCGTCTACCAGGGGGGCACCGACTACCTGGTCCCGGAGCCCGACGCGCTCAAGGCCTACCACCTCCTCGCGGAGGTCCTCGAGAGGGAGGGCAAGGCGGGGATCGCGAGGATGACCCTTCGCACCAAGGAGTCGCTGGTGGCGATCCGAGCCGAGGGAGGCAAGCTCCTGCTCACCGGCCTGAACCGCCAGGAGGAGGTGGTCCCCTGGGAGCGGGTGGGACCGCTCGAGGAGCCCGCGGAGGCCAGCGACCTGGAGCGGAAGATGGCACAGCAGCTCGTCGAGGCGATGAGCGCGCCCTTCGAGCCCCACAGGTACCCCGACGAGGCACGCGCGAGGCTGAAGGAGCTCCTGCGCAAGAAGATCGAGGGCGAGGAGATCGTGGCCGTCCCGGAGGCCCCCCTGCCCTCCCGGGTGATCAGCCTGGTGGACGCGCTGCAGCGCAGCCTCGAGGCCCGCGAGGCCGAGGGCGCGGCCGCCCCGAGGTCGGGCGGACGCGAGGGCGCCAGGGCCCGGCCTCGCTCCACGCGGCGGACGCCAGCCTCACGCACGGGGCGTGCCGCCAAGAAGTAGCCCCCACCCCGAGGGCACGAGTCACGTCGCCGCTCGCACCCGCAGCGCGAACGAATCCGGGCGCGAACTGGGAGTCCACGGATCGCAGCAAAACGCGAGCCGCCCTCAGCTCCCGCCTTGGGCCACCAGACGCGGCAGGCCCCCGGCTTCGTCGCCGAGCTCCGCCAGCGTCACCTTGCGGCGGCGCAGCTCGATCCAGCGCTCATCCGGGACCGCGGCGAAGGCCCGCACAACCTCGGGATCGAACTGCGTCCCGGAGCAGCGCAGGATCTCCGCCCGCGCGCTCGCCCAGCTCGTCCCCTTGCGGTACGGCCGATCCGAGGTGATCGCGTCGAGGGTGTCGGCGATGGCGAAGATCCGCGCCCCCAGCGGGATCTCCTCCCCGCGCAGCGCCCGGGGGTAGCCCTTGCCGTCGAAGTGCTCCTGGTGAGCCAGGACGATCTGCGACGGCTCCTCGAGGAAGCGGATCCCCCGCAGGATCTGGAAGCCGATCTCCGGATGGCGGCGCATCTCCTCCCACTCCAGGGCGTTGAGCGGCCCCGGCTTGAGGAGGATCGCGTCCGGCACGCCGATCTTGCCGATGTCGTGGAGGAGCGCGCCCCGGCACATCACGCCCAACTCGTGGCCGGAGATCCCCATCTGCTCGGCGATCGCCCGGGTGAACCGCACCACCCGCTGCGAGTGGTCCGAGGTCTCGTGCTCCCGGGCGTCGAGCGCTGCCACCAGCGCGTCGAGCGTGTGGGTGTAGGCGTCCTCCACCGCGCGCAGCGCCGTGGAGAGCTCGATCGTCTTCTCCTCCACCCGCTGCTCCAGCTTGAGCTGGTAGCGCCGCCGCGCCAGATCGATCCGCCTGCGCCCGAGGGCGCGCTCGATGGCGCGGATGAGGTCGGTGAGCTTGGGCGGCTTCAGCAGGAAGTCGGCGGCGCCGCGGCGCAGGCACTCGACGGCGCTCTCGGTGTCGCCGAAGCCGGTGAGCATGATCACGGCGGTGTCGGGGTGCTCCCGCCGCAGGCGGTCGAGCAGCCACAGGCCGTCCCGGCCCGGCATCTTCATGTCGCAGATGGCGAGGTCGGGCTCGGTGTTCGAGAACACGACCAGCGCCTCGTCCGCGGTGGCCACCGCGAAGGCCCGGTAGCCCTCCTCGGCGAGGAGCGCCGTGAGCACCTCTCGAACGGCGGGGTCGTCGTCGACGACGAGGATGGTGGGTGCGTGTGGAGGCGCGGACTCCATCGCCCTGCCTTCTCGCGGAGTCGCCAGGGAGGCGCCGCGCGTCGGGATCGGTAGAGAGCTTGTTGTACCCAAGACGAGCGGTGGGCCGCAACGGGGGGCGTGTGGATGAACCGCCCCGACCTCTGCTCAGGCGGACTTCTTCTCCCGCTCGAAGGAGAGGATGGGGGCCTCGCCCCGGAGGATCACGCCGTCGGTGATCTTGCACTCCTTCACGCCCTCCCGGTAGGGGACCTCGTACATGATGTCGAGCATCGCGTTCTCCATGATGGAGCGCAGGCCTCGGGCCCCGGCGTGGCGGCGCATGGCCTCCTTCGCGATCGCGCGCAGCGACTCTCGGGTGAAGGTGAGCTTCACCTTCTCCAGGTCGAAGAGCTTCTGGTACTGCTTCACCAGCGCGTTCTTCGGCTGGGTGAGGATCGTCACCAGGTCGTCCTCGGAGAGATCCCATAGGGTGGCCACGATCGGCAGGCGACCCACGAACTCGGGGATGAGGCCGAACCGCACCAGATCCTCCGGGGTGGTGTGGCTGAGGACCTCGCCCAGCGAGTGCTCCTCCGCGCGCTTGCCCACCTCGGCACCGAAGCCCAGGCCCTTCACGCCGATGCGGTGGCGGATGTTGTGCTCGAGGCCGGTGAACGCTCCCCCCACGATGAAGAGGATGTTCGACGTGTCGACCTGGATGTACTCCTGCTGGTTGTACTTCTTGCCGCCTCGTGGCGTCACGTTGGCGCGGGTGCCCTCGATGATCTTGAGGAGCGCCTGCTGCACGCCCTCGCCGCCCACGTCGCGGGTCATCGAGGGGCCGTCGCCCTTCCGCGCGATCTTGTCGATCTCGTCGATGTAGACGATTCCGCGGGAGGCCTTCTCCACGTCGTAGTCGGCGTTGTGGAGCAGGTTCTGGATGATGTTCTCGACGTCCTCGCCCACGTATCCGGCCTCGGTGAGGCTGGTGGCGTCCGCGATGGTGAACGGGACGTTGAGGAAGCGCGCGAGCGACTGGGCCAGGAGCGTCTTGCCGGATCCCGTCGGGCCGATGAGGAGGATGTTGCTCTTCTGGAGCTCCACCTCGTCGGCGGGGTGCCCGGGGCGCGCCTTGCCGGCCTTTCGGGCGTGGATGCGCTTGTAGTGGTTGTAGACCGCGACCGAGAGGACCTTCTTCGCGACGTCCTGGCCGATCACGTACTCGTCGAGGAAGCTCTTGATTTCCGCGGGCGTGGGCAGCGCGACCTGGGGGCGCGCGTCCTCGCGCTCGCTCTCCTCTGCGATGATGTCGTTGCAGAGGCGGATGCACTCGTCGCAGATGTAGACGGTCGGGCCCGCGATCAGCTTGCGGACCTCGCGCTGCGACTTGCCGCAGAACGAGCAGGAGAGATTGCCGTGGTGATGCTCGCGGTTCCTGCTCACGTCTTCCTCCGGATCCCCCCGCCTTCGACCGTGGCGGGGGCGATTCCCTTCGAGATCCTACTACAGGCCGTTGGCGGCCGGTAATCGCCGCCGCATCGGGAGACGCGGAGGGGCACGATTCAATATAGGCCCGCCCCGCGCTCCGCATCCGGCGCCCTTCGACTCGTCGGGTTCGAGACATCGGGACGCCCCACGCCGCCCCTATCCACAGAGCCCTTCCACGTCCTCCGCGAGGGCGGCCGCCCGCTCGGCCACCGCTCGGGGCACCCGTTTGGAGCCCGCCAGATCCCGCGCGAGCTTCCGCGCCTGGGCCGCCAGCCGCCGCAGCTGGAGGTCGACGGGCGCCTCCTCGGGCTCGGGCTCCGGGAAGCGCCTGGCCAGCTCACGCTTGAGCTGCGAGGGCTCGATGGGCCGCTCCCACAGGGACTCCCGCACGTCCTGGTACGCCGCCTCGTCGAGCTGCCCCCGCTCGGCCGCCCGGGACAGGACCTCGATCACCTCCACCGCAGGGACGTTGCGCGCGAGCGACTCCTCCTGGAGGGCGCGGGGCTCGTGCTTCTCGAGGAAGCCGTAGCTCCGCACCAGCTTTTGCGCCGTCGCCTTCTTGATGCGCAGCTCGCGGGCGCAGTAGGCCTCGAAGGTGGCGAAGCCCCACTCCTCCCACAGCCCCTCGCCCTTCACGCGCACGAGGTGCCGGGCCAGGTCGAGCCAGGAGGCCTTGAACCGGCGCGAGCTCTCCAGCACCTGGGCGCGGAAGCTCCCCGCCGGGATGGAGTCGATCGCGTTGGGGTTCCTCGTCTTCGCTGCTGCCTGCATCGCGTCCTCGTCGTTCCAAAGGAGGAGGCAATGTACCAGCCGCCCCGACGAGGTCGAGGCGAATCCTTCATCCCCCGCCGACGCGGAAGGAGAGCGAGACCGACGGGCGCTCCCCGGCGAAGACGGGGAACTTCCACTTGGCGAGCTGGGCCTCCATGCAGGCGTGGAGGGCGCCGGTCTCGTGGCCGCGCCGATCGATCCAGAGCTTCACCACCCGGCCCTCGTTGCCCACGGTGAAGGAGAACGGGACCTCGCCCCGGAAGGTCGGATCCTTGGCGGCCTCGGCGCGGATGCAGGGGAAGAGGCGGTGCTGGTTGGCGGCGACGACCGCCTGGATCGAGGCGGAGTCGTAGCCTCCGTCGCCCGCCCTCTCGCTCCGCTCCGCCCGGGGCCTGCCGGCCGATCGTCCTGCCTGCGCCGCGGGAGCCCTGCCGGGCCGCCGATCGTCGCCCAGGTACTCGAGCTCGACGTCGCCGCCGCCAGGGGCGATCGCCACGAGGGGAGGCGACGCCTGGATGGGCAGGTCGGCGAGCGCCTCGTGGCTGCGCTCGAAGACGCCCGCGCGGATCGCCGCGGTGACGCCGGCCACCGCGCCCGTGGCGGTCACCACCGCGACCGCGATCACCGCGCCGAGCTTCAGGGCGCGGCGCAGCCGCCTCGCCTTCGCCTCGGCGCGGGCCTGGGCCTCCACCCGCCGTCTGGCGCTGGCGCGGGCGGCCTGCTCCATGAACACCGTCACCTCGCCCATGGGGGCGAAGGCGGCGCCCTCGCGGGCCACCAGGGTGTCGGGCGGGAGCTCGCCGCTCGCCAGCTTCTCCATCAGGTAGGAGGCGGGCACGGGCCCGAACACGAGCTCCCCCTGCTTGAAGAGGAACTCGCCTGCTGGCGCGGCGCTCGATCGGTTCGAAGGCTCGTCGGACATGCGTCTGGGGTGGTTTTCGGGAGCGGAGGATAGCACGCCGGGCTACCTTCCGTGCGGTGTGGAACAAGCGATGTCACGCGCTCCTCGTCTCGTACGACGGCGGCGCCTTCAGCGGATTCCAGCGGCAGCCGTCGCTGCCCACGGTGCAGGGCGCGCTCGAGGAGGCCCTCGGGGCGCTGGGGTGCAAGGCGCGGATCGAAGGGGGCGGACGCACCGACGCGGGCGTCCATGCCCGCCGCCAGGTGGTCACCTTCCGCACGGCGGTCGAGCTCCCCGACGATCTCGCGGAGCGGCTCGCGCCCCACCTCCCGACGGGGCTGCGGGTCCTCGCGGCGGCGACGCCGCCGTGGTCCTTTCACGCCCGCTTCTCGGCGGTGGGCAAGGTCTATCGCTACCGCGTCGCCGCGGTCGCCGATCCCACCGACGAGCTGCGGCGGGAGGCGTGGGTGCTCCCCGATCCGCGGGGCCTCCCGGATCTCGACGGGCCCGTCCTCGCCCTGGACGAAGAGGCGATGCGAGGGGTGCTGGAAGCACTCACCGGCCGCCACGACTTCACGAACCTCGTCCACCCGCGGGCGGAAGGGGAGCGCAAACGCCTGCTCGCCAGGGCGGAGCTGCACGCCACGCCTTGGGAGGGGGGCGGCGCGGTCTACGAGCTGGGCTTCGCGGCGCCGGGGTTCATTCGCCACCAGATCCGCAACATCGTCGGCGTCGCGGTGACGGCGGGCCTGGGGCGGCTGGCGCCTGGGACGATCGAGCGGCTGCTCTCCGGCGAGGGGGAACGATGGAGAGGCGTGCGGGCCCCCGGGCGCGGGCTGTACCTGTGGGACATCCAGTATCGCCACGGCGAGGATCCGTTTCGGTCGCCGCAGTCCGGATGAAGCCGCGGATGGCCGACGCCGCGCGCAACCGCTTCGATCGCCGCGGGAAGCGGCGCCGACCTGCCGGGTGGCCCCCCGAGGGTGGCGGCCCGCCGCGCGCGAGGCCGACGCAAGCGAGCCGCAAAGACCGTCCGCCCGGTCCGAGGAGCGGATCGCCAAGGCGCGCTACTGCCCCGGCGTGCCGAAGCGAAGCTGCAGGCCGAGTCCGGCGTCGAAGCCCACCTGGAGACCGTCTCCCAGGCCCGCGGCGCCGCCGGCGGCAAAGAAGGCGCCGAAGCTTTGGGTGAAGTCGTACTGCACACCCGCCCCCAGCCTGGCGCCCACCGCCCACACCGGCTGGATCCGCGCGAAGGCGCCCACGTCGAAGAAGGTCTTCCACTCCTCGTCGCCGGCGAAGATGCGGTAGGCGACGAACGGCGCGACCAGCCGGGACTCGCCTCCCTGGCCCGCGCCCCAGCGAAGTCCGAAGAGACCCTCCCCGCCGTCGTCGCCCCCGGGCAGGCCGAAGGCGAGCTCCGCGAAGCCGCCGGGGCTGGAGGTGGTCTTCTCTCCGGAGCGGCCCGGACGGATGAGGTGCTCGTACCCCGGCGACAGCGTGATCGACGGCTGGCCCCGATGGTCGAGGCGCTCCCAGGCGGAGGCGGTGCCGGGCGCCGCCAAGGCGAGCGCGGCGGCGAGGCCGGCGAGCGCGCGGCCGAGACGAGCGGAGGGACGATCCATGTTCGAGTGGGACGCGGACATGCGGGCGGAGGTCACGATAGGACCGGGAGCGGAGCCATGCGCAACGGCACCGTCCCCTCGTTGAGCCGGCCCGAGCGGAAAGGCTCCAGGTCGAGGGCCACGAAGCGGAAGCCGGCCGCCTTCACCCCCTCGAGGGCGGCGCGGCGGAGCGCCTCGTCGCCGAAGAGGCGCGGCAGCTCCTCCTCGCCGATCTCCAGGCGGGCGACGTCGCCGTGGTAGCGCACGCGGAAGATGCGGAAGCCGAGATCCTGCAGCGCCTCCTCCGCCCGCGCCACCTGGCCGAGCCGCTCCGCCGTCACCCGGGTCCCGTGGGGGATCCTCGAAGCGAGGCAAGCGAGCTGCGGCTTGTCCCACGTCAGGAGGCCCAGTCGATGCGACCACGCGCGGATCTCGTCCTTGTGCAGACCGGCGAGGAGCAGCGGAGAGACCACCCGGTGCTCGTCGCCGGCGCGCCTGCCGGGGCGGAAGTCCCCCACGTCGTCGGCGTTGAAACCGTCGAGCACCGCGTGGATGCCCCGCTCGTCGGCCACCTTGCGGCAGAGGTCGTAGAGCTCGCTCTTGCAGAAGTAGCAGCGGTCGATGGGGTTGGAGGCGTAGTTGGGATCGTCGATCTCGGACGAGCCCACGAAGACGTGGGTGGCCCCCATCTCGGCGGCGATCCGCTCGGCGGCGTCCCGCTCCCGCGGCGGAACCGAGGGGGAGACGGCGGTGAGGGCGATCGCGTTCGGGCCCAGCTCGTCCAAGGCGATCTTGAGCACGAGGGCGGAATCCACTCCGCCCGAGAAGGCCACCAGCGCGCTCCCCTGCTCACGGACGATGCGGCGGGCCTCCTCGAACCTGGACTCGCTCGCGCTGCAGATCGCGTCGACTTCGGTCGCTTCCATGAGCGCCTTGTACCACGAGCGCCTCGTCGTCGAGAGGGTCAGCGCGCCGCGCGCACCTTGCGGGCCGCCGTTCGCGCCTTCGCCTTCGGCGGCTTTCCGGCGGCACGGGCCTTCGAAGCCGGCTTCGCGGTCCTGGCGGGGGCCTTCGTCTTCGGGGCGGCCTTCGTGGTCCTGGCCGCGGCCCTCTGCTTGGCAGATGCCTTCGCAGGCGCCGGCTTGCCTGCCGCCTTCGCCTTCGTCGGTGCTGCCTTGGTCGTCGCCTTGGCCTTCGAGGTCGCGGACCTGGCGGTCGCCTTCAGCTTCGCGGTCGCGGCCTTGGTGGCGGCCTTCGCCTTTGCGGGCGCGGCCTTGGCTGCCGACTTCGCCTTCGCCGTCGCCTTGGCGGGTGCCTTCCCCTTCGACGCAGCCGCCTTCGCCGTCCTCGCGGTGGAGCCGGGCTTCCCCTTCGCCGCGGCGGCGGCGCCGGCGACCCGGCCCTTCTGCCTCGACGCCCTCGCCGGCGCCTCGGAGGGCGCGCTGCCGGTCACGAGCAGGTCGCGCTCGCGGCGGCTCAGGTATCCATGGGACGCGAGCTTGTCGAAGATCTCCGCGGCGGCCGCCTCCACGTCACCCTTGGCCATGTCGACCACGGCCTCGGGCTGCTGGGGCGGCTCGTACGGCGTCTGCACGCCGACCACGTCGTCGCTCTCGCCCGCCAGGGCGCGCCGGTAGATCCCCTCGGTGTCCCGCTCCATCAGGATCTCGAACGGGCACTCGACCATCACCTCGAAGAAGCGGCCGATCTGCCGGCGCTGCTCGTCGCGGACCTCTCGGTGCGGGCTGATGGACGCCACGACGGGGATGACCCCGTTGCGGGTGAGGAGCTTCGCCATCCAGCCGAGGAGCCGGACCGTCCGATCCCGCTCCTCCCTCCCGGTGTCGGGGGCGTCCGGTGCGAGGTCACCCATCTCGCCCGGGTCCAGGAGCTCGACGCGCCGTCCGGCCAGCGGAAACCTCCGGACCAGATACGACGCCAGGGCGCTCTTTCCCGCGCCGCTCATCCCGGTCAACCAGAGGGTGAAGCCCTGCTGCGTCTCCATTGGTCCTCCGAAACGTCCGCAATCGTGCGGTTCTTCGTCTCGAGACCGATCCGACGAGCCGCCGTTCCACCGGGGCAAACTTCGCCCCAGATGCTTGAAATGTCTGCGATTCTACCGGATTTCCACGCTGGGTGCAAATCGACGCTACCGGTCGGCCGCTCCGAATGAACGAGACGCGACATCAACGCACACGAGCTCGCCCTCCCTCCATTGAAACGCCCGTATTTCCGACAACTTGAGCCGCCCCTCCCCGCCGCGGATCGCGACCACCAGCCAGCCGACGCGACCCGCCGCGGGGGGGCCCCCGGGCCAGAGAAGCGCCCCCTCCCGATCCCGCTCCGAGAGGGCCGCGGGGGCGTCGCAATGGGAGTGGGCGATCGCCACGACCTCCAGTTCGCCGAGGTCCTGGGCGGCCCAGAGCTCGAGCTGCTCGATCGGATCGAGCTCGAAGGAGTCCGGCCGTGGGGCCACGTTGCGGATGGGGCGGAACTCCATGCCGCCATCGGGCATCCGAACGATGGCGCCGCAGCCCTCCCTCGGATAGCAGCGCTCGAAATGCCGCATCGCGTCAGCGACCGCGGCCGCCGGGTAGCCGGCGATCGTCACGCCGCGTCGCCGTGGGGGCAGGGGCCGACGGGGAGCGGCTCCCCCAGCCTATGGATCCGCAGGCCTCGCGGCCGCGGCGCCTCCTGCAGGATCGCCGCGAGCACCTCGCTCGCCGCCGTCGATCCCGCGAGCGCCGCCGCCGACGGGCCGCTCGGCGCCGACCCCAGCGCCGCCTCGAGGCAGGCCTCGCAGACGCGGCCACCCTCCCATCCGCCGACCGCCCTCCCGTCTCGGGTGGCGACGAAGTAGGCGCCGGTGGCGCTCGGGTCGGAGGTTGGCGCGGAAGGAGCCACCCGGATGCGCACCGACTCGCCGCGCCCATCCGCGGTCCAGGCGCCCGGGGCCGAAGCCGCGCCGCCGCCCACCTCGACGACGACGTCGAGGTTGAGCCCGCCGATGGCCTTCGCCGCCGCCCGGTCGCGGGGCTCGCCTTCCGCGGCGGCCAGGAGGAGAGGGCCGAGCCCGCCGGCCGGGATCGGCCGAGGATCGCAGAGGCGCAGGCGTCCCACCCCGGCCAGCGCCAGGTACGTCGTGGCCCAGCAGCCCGCCTCGCCCAGGCCCCGGATCTCGACCTTCGACGAGAGGATCCGGTCCTGCCCCACCCCGCCCACCTCGCGCAGGAGGATGTGGCGGGCGTAGCGCTCGATCCGTAGATCGTCCAGCATCACGATCCCTTCCGGATGAGGAGGCGGTGGTCCTCCCCCGCGGGCTCGCAGAGCAACACCACGTGCCCTTCCCCTTTCGCCGAGCGAGGCACGTTGCGCAGCGGCTCCTCGCCGCGCATCCACACCTCCAGAATCTCGCCCTCGCGGATCGCCTCCAGCCCCAGCTTCACCCTCACCCACGTCATCGGGCAGACGAAGGCGCGGATGTCCACCACTCGCACCGGCTCCGTCACGCCACGCATGCCTCCGCCTCCACGTACCTCTCCGGCGTCAGCGTGCGGATCGAGGGCGCGTCGCCGCAGACCGCGCACGCCGGATCCCTGCGCAGCCCGACCAAGCGGGTGCTGCCCGCCAGCGCGTCGTGGACGATGAGGCCGTCCTGGGTCTCCGTGCCGGAGAGGAGGGCCAAGGCGGACCAGACCATCCACGCCCCGACGATTCCGCAGAGGGCGCCCAGCACCCCCGCCTCCGCGCAGGAGGGGACCACGCCCGCCGGGGGAGGCGCCTCGAAGAGGCATCGGTAGCACGCGGTCTCGCGGGGAGAGATCGCCATCACCTGCCCCGTGAACCGGAGGATCGCCCCGTGGACCAGCGGGGTCCCGGAGATCACGCACGCGTCGTTCACCAGGAACCGGGTGGGGAAGTTGTCGCTGCCGTCCACCACGACGTCGACGCCCGCGAGGAGCTCCAGGGCGCGCTCGGGCGTCAGCCGCTCCATCCGAGCGTCGATCGACGCGCCGGGGACGAGGGCCCGGACCCGCTCCGCGGCGACCTCCGCCTTCGGCCGCCCCAGGTCCGCGGTGCCGAAGAGGAGCTGCCGCTGGAGGTTGCTCAGCGAGACGGTGTCGTCGTCGAGCACCACGGCCTCCACGCCCTGCCGCGCCAGCAGCGGGAGCACCGCGCAGCCGAGCCCGCCCGCACCGATCACCAGCGCCCGCTTCTTCGTTCGACCCATCGCTGGCGCATCCTACCCGATCCGGCGGGTGCCGCTGCGCGGTCGGAGTGCATCGCGTCGGAGGCTGCGGGAGGATGGTGCGGGGCGGTGGGGAGAAGGCGGCGACGTCGGCGGGGAGGAGGCGGCGACGCCGGCGGGGAGAATGCGGCGACGCCGGCGGGGAGGAGGCGGCGGTTGGAGAGGATGCGGCGGAATCGCGGGGAGGCGACGGAGAAGGCTGCGCGGAATCGCCGGACGATTTCGAAGATGCCGCCGAGGCGGAAGACGTCTCGCCGGCCTCACCAACTCGATTCGGCGGAGTATTTCTCCGCTTCACTTTCAGTGTCAGAGTGAACCCATTGGAATGCTGCTGATCGGTGCGGAGGGTCCAGAGGGCGCGCATGGGTGCGGAGGGTCCCGCACGACGGGCGCGTAGCGCCGGATGGACGCGCGGGACATGCGCCGATCGCAGCGCGAAGGCCCCGCCGAGGCCGTGGTTGCACCTCGGGATGTCGGTGAACCTGCCAACTCGATTCGGCGTGTATTCTTGTCTTTCACCAAAAGTATCAAGCGCTTTGGCGAGGGCGGGGGACGGCCTGGGCTGATGCGGGAGAGCGCGCGCGGGGGCGACGAGGCTCGTGAGGAAAGCTGGTGGGGCGCACGGAAGGCGGGGAACGGGCCGGCTGAGACGACGCGTGTGTGTGCGAGAGGTTCGAGGCGGGCACGTGAGGGGCGCGGGGAGGTGCGGCCGGGCGGGTGGAGGGAGCGGTGGCCGCGGCGCGCGGCGGGGGCGGGGGCAGGGGCCGCGGCGCGCGGAGTCGTGATAGCCTCGGC
>Ga0180220_1001249_pt1 | contig 19719 bp, 16 predicted proteins | sample eDN5th37CBELigBY_FD_151335 | JGI IMG/M metagenome (GOLD analysis project Ga0180220, IMG submission 151335) | Enriched backyard soil microbial communities from Emeryville, California, USA - eDNA 5th pass 37_C BE-Lig BY (version 2) (version 2) | ecosystem: Environmental > Terrestrial > Soil >...
TCCATCCGCGTGGCCTATGGCGCGGCGACCGCCCTGTGGGACGTTTCCCTCGAAGTCGGCGCGGGCGAGCTGCTGTGCGTAGTCGGCCCCAACAGCGCGGGCAAGACCACCCTCATCAACGCCATCGCCGGCCTCAACCGCATCAGCGCGGGCAAGTTGTCGTTCGACGGCCGGGACATCTCGCGCCTGCCGCCGCATCGCTTCTGCGCGGCGGGCATTGCACTGGTGCCCGAAGGCCGCCGCTTGTTCACCGAAATGAGCGTGCGCGAGAATCTCGAACTGGGCAGCTATATCGGCCCGGCTCGCGCGCACCGCGCTGATTCGATCGAGCGGGTGTGCAACCTGTTCCCCGCCTTGGTGCCCAAGCTCGACGATCCCGCGGGCTCGCTGTCGGGCGGCCAGCAGCAGATGGTGGCCATTGGCCGCGCCCTGATGGCCAGGCCGCGCCTGCTGCTGCTCGATGAGCCCTCGCTGGGCCTGGCGCCCAGCATCGTGCTGGACATGTTCCGCGTCATACGCGAGATCCATGCCGAAGGCATGGCGGTGCTGCTGGTCGAGCAGAACGTGACCATGGCGCTGCAGGTGGCGCAGCGCGCCGCCGTGTTGGAAGAAGGCCGCATCGTGGCCACCGGCACCCCCGACGAACTGCTGGCCCGCCCCGAGCTGCGGCGGGCCTATCTGGGGCTGGATGCCGAAGAAGCGGCTCAGGCGTGAGCCGGGGCCTCGGTATTGAAGATGAAGTCGTCGGGCACGTCGGGCCCCCATAGGTACATGGAGTCTTCGGGCGGATATTCTCCCGCCGGCCACGGCTTGTCGGCCGACACGTAGTCGATGTCGGCCGAGTATTCCGAGAACGAGCCCCAGGGGTCTTGCACGTAGTGAAAATAATTGGAGCCCAGCACGTGGCGGCCCGTGCCCCAGCCGTGCTTGTAGCCGGCGTCGTTCATCTGGCTGGCGCCGCGGCCCACATCGTCGAGCGAGGCGACGTCCCAGGAGCAGTGATGCCAGCCCTTGGCCGAGCTCTTGGCGAAGGCCAGCAGATGATGGTCGCAGCCGTGCGGCGCATGGGTGAAGGCGATGATGTCCAGCGATTTGTCCGACAGGCGCAGGCCGATGGCCTTGTTGTAGAACTCCACCGCGCGCAGCACGTCGGGGGTGAACAGCAGCACGTGGGACAGCCGGCGCGGCCGAACCGGCTGGCCTTCCGACCGCGCATGGGCGCCGCGCTGATGGGCGTCGGCGACGGGCACGTTGAAAGGCGCCTTGGCGGTGGGCATGGTGCGCGGGCCTTCCTTGACCTGGACGAGATTGCCGTCCGGGTCGTGGAACCAGATGCCTTCGGCGGTCTTGTGCGGCGAGGCGCGGTCGAAATCGGCGCCTGCGGCGCGGGCCTGGGCTTCGATGGCCGGCAGCTCGCCTTCCAGGCAGGCAAAGCTGAGGTAGGCCAATGATTTGCGGTCGGAGGCCAGCAGCCGGCCCCAACGATGGTTGTCGGCCGCCCGCAACTGGATTTCATTGCCGCTGCGTTCGATCTGCAGGCCGAAATTTCCGAAGAAATGTTCGGCCTGGTCGAGCGACGGCACATTGAGGGCGAAGTGATCGATGGAGTGGATGGCTGCGTTGCCGACGGATTGAGCTGACATGTCTTCCTCCGTGTGCGTCGGAAAGAGAGGGCTTTTGTGATGTGTGTTTCCGCCCTCTCGGGTTGTATTACGCCTCGTCGACGATGGGGTTGCGCAGAGTGCCCAGTTTTTCGACCGTGACCTCACAGACGTCGCCGTCACGCATCAGCAGCTTGGGGTCGCGCGCCCAGCCGATGCCGGCCGGCGTGCCGGACACGATGACGTCGCCGGCTTCGAGCGTGATAGCTTCGCTGATGATGGAAATGAGGGTGGCGACGTCGAAGATCATGTCCGACGTGGTGGCCGACTGCACGACCTTGCCGTTGAGGCGGGTTTCGATTTTGAGGCCCTTGGCGCCCGCCGGAAGCTCGTCCGCGGTGACGAGGTCGGGGCCGAAGCCTCCGGTGGCGTCGAAGTTCTTGCCGACCGTCCATTGAGGGGCCTTGAACTGGTATTCGCGTATCGAGCCATCGTTGAAGACGGAATAGCCCGCCACGCAGTCCAGGGCGTTTTCTTTGGAGATGTAGCGGCCGCCCTTGCCCAGCACCACGGCCACCTCGCCCTCGTAGTCGAGCGAGTCGGAGAGCTTGGAGCGGACGATGGGCTGGTCGTGCGCCACCAGACTGGTGTGCAGGCGCAGGAACAGCGTGGGGTAATCGGGCTGTTCGTAAGGGCTTTCGGCCGTATGGTCGGCATAGTTCAGGCCGACACAGATGATTTTGGGAGGCCGCGAAAGAGGGGGCAGTAGGCGTGCGTCGGCCGCCTTGATGGTTTGCGATACTTGGCGGCCCTTGGCGTAGCCGGCCAGGTCGGTGCCGCCGGCGAGCAAGGCCTCCAGGCTTTCGTTGCCGATGACGTCGATGTCGCCTTGCTCGTTGCGCACGCCCAGGGCGGGCTTGCCATTGAGTTCTATGGATACGTACCGCATGCAGACCCCTCTTGTTATGAAACCTTCCGGTGGATGAAAAACTATGCTGCTTGAAATCCTATGCCAAAATATATACAAAATCAAGTTTTGTAGATTAATTTTGCAGGCTTGGGTAAAATAGCGGCCATCGCCCCCATGGCCGGTGCCCGGGGCTGCCGACTTCATTACGAACCCGAATTGAGCTCCGATCCCAGCACTGCCCGCACTACGGCCTCCTCCCTGCAATTCGCCATCCGCCAGGACCTCATCAATGGGGTGTTTCCGGCGGGCGCCAAGCTGCGCATACGTGAATTGGCCGAACGCTACGAAGTGGGCACCATCCCCCTGCGCGAAGCCTTGTCGCGCCTGTGCAATACCGGCTTCATCGACGCCATAGATCAAAAAGGCTTCCGGGTCTCGGACGTCTCCGAAGACGAGCTTCTCGACATCACCCGCACGCGCCAGCAGCTCGAGTCCCTGGCCCTGCGCGAGGCCATCTCGCGCCATGACGGCGAATGGGAGGGGCGGGTCCTGGCGGCGTATCATCAGCTCAAGCGCCTGCCGCTGCATCTGGAAGGACCCGATAAAGACATCAACCCCGATTGGGAGCGCGCGCACGACGCCTTCCACGAAACGCTGATATCGGGCTGTTCTTCGAAGTGGCTCAAGCGCTTCTGCGCCACCATGCGCGAACAGACGGCGCGCTATCGGGCCCTGTCGGCCGGCATCGGCCATGCCGAGCAGCGCAACGTCGACGCCGAACATCAGGCCATCGTCGACGCCATCATGCAGCGCGATGCCGACCGCGCCTGCGAGCTGCTGTCAGGCCACTTCGCCGCGACCACCCGCTTGGTGGCGCGGCTCTTGCAGGAATAGGGCCGTCAACACCCGAAGCGCCGCCGTGCGCGGCCTTCACCGGTTAGCCGCGACTTAAATGGCGGCGTGCCGCGCGTCGTTGCGGAAATGGGTCAGGGCGAGAATGTCGCGGGTAACCGGCATGGGCACGTCCTGCAGTTCGGCCAGCTCGAGCACCGCGTCGCCGATGGCCGCCAGTTCCAACGGGTGGCCGGCGAGCGAATCTTGCAACATCGAGGTGCGAATGGCGCCCAGGCGGGTCGCCTGTTCGGCGAAGCTGGCCGGGTCGAAATCGAGGCGTGCCCCGTAGGCGGCGGCCAGTGCCAGGCATTCATTCATGATCTTGCGAACGATGGGCTGCAGGCGCGGGTTCCGGTACAGCGTGTCGAGCGTTGCGCCGGTAATGACCGAAAGCGGGTTGGAGATGAGATTGGCGATGATTTTCGTCCACAGCGAATCGCGGATGCGGCTGCTGATGCGTGACTCGATGCCCGCCGCATTGAATGTCTCGGCCAGGCGCGCCGTGCGCGGGCTTTCGCTGTGGTCGAGCTCGCCCAGCACGATCCGCATGGGGTTGGAGGACGATGCCACCCCTGGCTCCAGGCGCTCGGCGGCAAGAAACTGCACGGCGCCCAGCACTTGCTCGCTGGGCAAGGCCCGCAGCAGTGCGCCGTCGGGATCGACAGCCTTGACGGGGCGCCCCGCAAGACGGCCCGGCAGGCGCTGAAAATACCACCATGGCACGCCGTTGACCATGGGAACGATACAGGTGTCGGGCCCGATCAGCGGCGCGAGCGCGGGCACGATGCCCGGCAGGTCTTGAGCCTTGGTACAGACGAGGACGACGTCGTGCACGCCGAGTTCGGCGGCGTCGTCGCTGGCTGGAAGCCGCACGTGCAAAGTGTGGTGGGCGCGGCGCAGCCGCAGTCCATTGCGGCGCACCGCCTCGAGGGAGGCGCCGCGCGCCAGCAGGCTGACGGGCTGGCCAGCATGAGCCAGCGCGGCCGCCAGCGTACAGCCGACGGCTCCCGCGCCCGCTACGGCGATGCGCAGTGATGTTTCGCTGGCCGGCGCGCTGGCGGCGGACGGAGAAGCGGTCATGCTCATGGTCGGGCCCTTCCTTCCGGGATGAGTTTTTACTCTAGCACAGCGATGCGGCGCCTGTCGGCGGAGCCATTGACCTTTTTCCTTCCCTGCGGCATGGTGGTGCCGTTTCATTTCCGAACACGGTCACAACCAGGAGGCTTGCATGGCAGACGTTTTTCCCAAGTTCAAGGCGGCGGCGGTGCATGCCGCGTCGGTGTTCCTGAATCGCGATGAGTCCATCGACAAGGCTTGCCGGCTCATCGAAGAGTCGGCCGAGCAGGGGGCGGATCTGGTCGCCTTTCCCGAGACCTTCGTGCCCGGATATCCCTTCTGGATCTGGACGCATACGCCCACGCGGGGGGCGCCTTTGTACTACGAGATGTACACCAACAGTGTCGAAATAGGCAGCGACGCCACCGACCGCATCGGCTCGGCGGCGCGTCGCGCGGGGGTCTATGTGGTGCTGGGCATGTCCGAGCGCGAGGGCGGCACGCTATACAACACGCAGCTGTATTTCGATCGCAGCGGCGCCATCATGGGGCGGCACCGCAAGCTGCAGCCCACCCACGTCGAGCGCACCATCTGGGGCCGCGGCGACGGCTCCGATCTGCCGGTCTTCGATACCGACCTCGGCAAGCTGGGCGGCCTGATCTGCTGGGAACACACCATGGACCTGGCGCGCTATGCGTTGACCAGCCAGGGGCAGCAGATCCACGTAGGCTGCTGGCCCGGCATCTCCGCGCTCACCCACGACCCGAATTCGGGCTTTTTCAACCAGGTGGTCGAGACGGCCGCCCGCTACCATGCCTGGGCATCACAAAGCTTCGTCATCAACGTCAGCTCGCGCATCAACGACGAAGTGCTGAAGCGGCTCGATCTGGTCGACCAGCCCGACATGATCCGCACCGGCGGAGGCTGGAGCGCCATCATTTCGCCCACCGGCCGCATGCTGGCCGGGCCCAATATGGAGGACGAGACCATACTGGTGGCGGACATCGACCTGTCGGAAATCGTCTACCTGAAATACGCCTGCGATTCGGCCGGCCATTATGCGCGGCCCGACATCCTGCGCCTGGCCACCAACCTCATTCCCCAGCCGGTATCGCAGCCTTTTGGCGAGGTGCCGTGGCGGCGGGACGATGTGTCTCGCCGCGCGGAGCGCGAGAGCGAGGCCGTCGATGAGTGAGCGCGCGTTGCAATGAGGCGTGTCGGGCGCGGCGCGCTGGCCGCCAAGCTTCAACGTTGAGGCGCCCGCTCTGCTTCCTGCAGGGCCTGCAGGCGCGCATAGAAATTGTCGACGTGGCCCTGCGCCGTCTGGCGCATGGCCGCGTTGCGGGCCTTGCAGCTTTCGGGGTCTTCGACCGCACCGGCTTCTCCGACCTGGCGCGAGGCGTCCTGGACGAACTTGCACATGGGATGGCGCCGCCGGCCGAAGCGCTGCAGCAGTTCGGGCACGTCGGGCGCGTTTTCGTCCAGCATGCGGCCCAGCACCACGGCGTCTTCGATGGCCATGGCGCCGCCCTGGCCCATGAAGGGCGTGGAGGCGTGGGCGGCATCGCCGATGAGCAGGGCGCGCCCCCGATGCCAGGGCAGGGGTGCGGCCACTTCCTCCACCACGGTATACAGCACTTCGGTCTCGGACGAGACCTCGTCCAGGAAGCGGCGCGCCGGTCCGCCGAATTCCGCGAATTTTTCGCGCATGATGGCGGGCCATTCTTCGGTGGGATACCAATGCGCCTCGGGCTCGGGAACCGTGCCGAAGATGTAGAGCCGGTCGTCGCTGATGGGCATGATGCCCAGTCGCTTGCCGATGCCCATCATCATGATCTTGACGTCGAGATCGGCCGGCCGCCGGTGCACGCTGCGCCATACGCCGAAGCCGGTGTTGCGCGGCTGGATGGCGGGGTGGAGCAGGCCGCGCAGCTGCGAGCGTATGCCGTCCGCCCCGATGACCAGGTCGTAGTCGCCGGCGGTGCCGTCCGACAGCACGGCGCGGGCGGGCCGTGCTTCTGAACCCGTGGACAGTTCGGCGACGGTGGAGCCCAGCCGTATGCCCACGCCCAGCGCCTCCAGCCTGGCGGCGAGAACGCGATGGATCTCGGCGCGCTTGATGCCCAGGATGGGCGGCACATTGCCGCCTATGGAGGGGTAGAAGACGTCCACGATGGGGGCGCCCCGGTGGTCCAGGTAGATGTTCTTGCCATCGCCGATGCCGAAGCCCGCAGCAATGATCTCGTCCAGTACGCCTACTTCGCGCAGCGCCGCCAGCCCGTTGCTGTACACGAAGATGCCGGAGCTCTGGAAGCGCCATTCTTTCTGTTTGTCCACCAGCGTGACGGCGACGCCGCGGCTGGCGAGCGTGATGGCGGCCGAGCATCCGGCGATGCCGGCACCGATGATGAGTGCGTTCTTGATCAGGGACATGAGCGGGTGTGTCAGCGAGTTTCGGCCGCTTCCAGGCGGGCCAGGATCTTGTGCGCCGCGGTGACGGCCTTGTCGGCCTTCAGCGCCATGTCGGGCGCGCCGCCCGTGAAGGTCTTCATGGCCTGCTGCGCCTCGGCGATTTCCACGTCTTCGCCATGCACCTTGCGCGCGCCTTCGTCCAGCTTGTGCGTCAGCGCCTCGTCGTCGATGCGGAAGTTGCGCGCCATGGCGATGAAGTAATGATGCGACCCATCGGTTTCGGGCGTGATGAAGTGGTCGGCACGCAGGTCGACCTGGGCCTCCTCATTTTCGTTGCGGGCCAGCACATTGACGAAGCACGGCGGACGCCACTCGGCCAGCTGGGTGCGGTCGATGGGCTCTTTCAGTTCGCGCCAGGCCTTGTGGGCCGGCGCCTGGATGGTGTTCTTGAACACGCGCCGCGTGCTGACGTAGGCGTCTTCCACGGCGACCTCCAGCGGGTCGCCCTCAAGGCGCCTGGAGTCGAAGCCGATCGAATCGGCGTGCAGAAAGGCCACGTGCGAGAGATCGAGCAGATTGTCGTTCATCAGCACGTGCGCGCTTTTTACGTGGAAATACTGGACGATGTCGCTGTTCCAGGCTTCATCCTCTCGCCAAGGCAGGCCGGGCAGGCTTGCGGAGTCGGCCAGCGCCGGGTCGCCGGGCCAGATCCAGATCAGGCCGTAGCGCTCCACACAGGGATAGCTCTTGATGTGCGCCCGCGGCGGAATGACGTCCTGCGACGGAATGTGCACGCAGCGACCTTCGGTATTGAATTCCATGCCGTGGTAGCGGCAGCGCAACACCTTGCCGTCGACCGAGCCCATCGACAGCGGCGCCTGCCGATGCGGGCAGACATTGCGCAGGATGGCGACCGTGCCGTCGTCCTGCCGGAACACGACCACGGGTTCGCCGCAGATGACACGGCCCAGGGGTTCGGCCCCCAGCTCGCGGCTCGCGCAGGCCACGTACCAATAGTTTTTAAGCATGCTTTCGTCTCCGCCGTCGAGGCGGCGATCAAGGGCATGTCGCCCGATTAATTCACGATAGAGCGAATTATCGACCCGAGCGCCGGCTCTTGTCAACGACGGAAGGCGTCGCGGGGGCTCCGGCCGAGATGCCATGCAGGATGAGGTCGGTCACGAAGGAGACATAGCGCGACTTGAGTTCATCGATGTCGGCGTTCTCGCCGAAGAGTTCATGCAGCAGGGGTTTCGCGGCCACGAAAAACTCCGTCAGCCCGATCATGGCGACATGGAGAAAGCGTGGGTCGATGGGCCGCACCGGGCGCGAGGGCTGGTCGTGCAGCAAGGAAACGGTCAGGCGCATGCCGCGCGTTGCGATCTGGCCGAGCAGGTCCTCGCCGTCGCCGTCGTTGCCCTGGCCGTAGATCTTGTCCAATACCAGCCGATGAAAATGAGGGTTCGAATGAATCAGGTCGATCATGCTTTGCAGGCGGCCGGCCAGCTTGTCTTCCAGCGGCGCGCTGCTTTCCATGGTGGAGCGGGCCGATTCCTGCCCCTGGTCGACCAGCTGCTTCACCACTTCGCGCAGCAGCTTGTCCTTGTTGCCGAAGTAATAGCGTATGAGGGCGGGGTGGACGCCCGCCCTGGCCGCCACGCCGGCCAGGGTCAGCGATTCCGGCGAAGAAACGCGCAGCTCTTCGATGGCTGCCGCCAGCAGCGCTTCGCGCCCGACCGTATCGTCGGCGTCGGGGCGGCCCTTGGCCCGGGAGTTGGACTTTTTGGAGGTGGCTGCGCTCATGGTGTATCGATATGTCGGAAGCGGCGGCTGGCCTTTCAGCATCGGCCGCACTAGGGGTTTGTACGGATCAGGCCCTATTGTGAGCCTCGCGGCATGGACTCGCAAATATTATCTCCATATAATTCACGTTGAAGTGAATTATATGGGCACTGCGGCCCGCCGGCCAGAACGCGGAATGCAGCCACGCAAACAGAGCACATACGGGGACACTTATGAAGCACATCACACACGCGTTAAGCCGGTTTCTCAAGGCCGCCGCCCTGGCGTCGGCGACATCGCTGGCCCTCGGCAACGCCCACGCCCAGGAAAAGCCTTTTGAAATTACCTATCTGCTGCCGGCTCCGGCCAACGCGATCGCGTTTGCGCCGCTGATGCTGGCCCAGCACAAGAACTACTATGCCGACGCCGGCCTGCAGGTCAAGTTCGTCTCGGTCAAGGGCGGGGCGGACGTCGGCAAGCAGTTGGGAGCCGGCAACGGCCAACTGGGCGGCGCCCTGGGCGATACGCCCATCATCCTGCGCCAGAACGGCATCCCGGTCAAAGGCGTCGCGCTGCTGGGAGGCAAGACGCTGCATCAGCTCATGACGCGCACCGATCGCAACATCGGCGGCCCCGCCGACCTGAAGGGCAAGACGCTTACCGTCATGTCCTACCAGGACACTTCCTTCTATGCCACGCTGGCGGTGCTGGCCAGGGCCAAGCTCACACGCGAAGACGCCAACGTCCAGGCAGCCGGCCCCACCGGCATCTGGCAGCTGGTGGCCAACGGCAATGCCGACGGCATGGTCGGGGCGCCCGAGATGGGCGCGGTGGCGGAAGAAGCGGGCGCCCAGCTCAAATGGGAGTCCACCGGCGAGTTCTTCCCCGGCATGGCGCAGGCCGTACTGGCGTCCGACGACATGATCAAGCAGCATCCCGAAGTCATCCGCAAGTTCGTCGCGGCTACGCTCAAGTCGCTGGCCGAAGTGCAGGACGACCCCCAAGCCGCCGCCAAGGCGTATATCGAGGCCCAGCCGGTGTACAAAGGCCGTGAAGACATGGTCGGCAAGGTCCTGGCCTACTATGCCAAAAACGTTTATCCGGGCCAGAAGGTGCCGGGCCAGTTCGACGCCGAGCGCGTCGCGGCCTTGCAGGAGTTCTACCTGCAGCAGGGCATCATCGAAAAGAAACTCGACTCGAAAGACGTCTTTACCAACGAGTTCGTGCAATAGAAGGGACGCCGTCCCGTGCCCGGGTCAAGAAGCCTCGCGCTGCCCGGCTTCGCGGCGCAGCAGCTCGCGCTTGCGCTCGATGCCCCAGCGATAGCCGGTGAGGTCGCCGTCGCGGCGCACGACCCGGTGGCAGGGAATCGCCACCGCGATGGCGTTGGCCCCGCAGGCGCGTCCCACGGCCCGCACCGCGTTCGGCGCACCTATGCGTCGGGCAATGTCGCTGTAGCTGGCCGTATCGCCCGGCGGTATGTCGCGCAGCGCCTGCCACACCCTTTGCTGGAAGGCCGTGCCGCGTATGTCCAGGGGCAGGTCCAGGCCGATGGAGGGGGCCTCGACGAAGCCGACCACGCGGGCGACCAGCGCCTCGAAGGCCGCATCGCCGCCTACCAGCTCCGCCTTGGGGAAGCGGTCTTGCAGGTCGCGCACCAGCACCTCGGGATCGTCGTCGATGAGTATGGCGCAAATGCCGCGCTGGCTGCAGGCAACCAGAATGGCGCCCAACGAGCATTGCGCCACCGCGAAGCGGATCACCGAGCCGGCGCCGCCGCGCCGATAGTCGCCGGGACGCATGCCCAGCAGGCTGCCGGACGCCTCGTAGAAGGGACTGCTGGAATTGAAGCCGGCATCGTAGAGCGCCCGCGTGACCGAGGCGCCCGGCTCCGCCAGGTGTTCGCGCAGCCTGCGGGCCCGGTGGGCCGCAGCGTAAGCCTTGGGCGTCAGGCCGGTCTCGGCCTTGAACACCCGATGAAAGTGGAAGGAACTCATGCCCGCTTGCCGGGCCAGTGCATCCAGTGACGGCGGGGTATCGGCCGATTCGATGGTCTGGCAGGCCCTGGCGATGAGCAACGCGCGATCGCCCCGGCCTTTGGCCGAAGGCGCCGCATCGCGGCGGCTGGCGCGGTAGCCGGCCGCCTCGGCTTCTTGCGGCGAAGAGAAGAACTCCACGTTTTCCCGCCTGGGCCGACGGGCCGCGGCGCCAGGCCGGGCATACACGCCGGTGCTTCGCACCGCATACACGAAGTGCGTGTCCGCACCGGCGTCGCGCTCAACGACGGCGCGCCAGCGGGCGTCATCGGTGGCGTAGGCGCCGGGAGCCGTGTGGGTGGGTTTCATGGCGATGTGTTCCATGGCCTTGAGCTGCTCGCTGGGTTAATTGACACAGCCTCAGAGTAGTACAGGAAATCGAATCCGGATTCCGGATTCTTGCTGCCCAATTCCATGGCCATGGCGACAATCCTGCTAAAGTTGTGGGCTGCGTCAGGCATCAGTATTCCAACTACAAAACAAGGATGGGTTCATGAGCCAGCTTCCGGCAGCAAGGTCTTTCTTTGCCGATTCAGACGTCCCGCCGCTGCGCGCCTATGTGCGGCTACTGGGCAGGACGCTGGGCGAAGTCATCAAAGAATGCGAAGGGCAACGGGCTTTCGACGTGGTCGAGAAGCTGAGGCAGGTGGCCGTGAGGCTGAGACGCGAAGGTAACGTTCGCGACGGCCGCGCCCTCGAGCGCCAGATCGCCCGCCTGACCGACGACCAGGCTACCCAGACCGCGCGCGCTTTCAGCTATTTCCTGCATCTGTCCAATATTGCCGAGGACCGCGACCAGATACAGCGCCGCCGCCGCCACGAGCTCGTCTCGCACGCGCCGGGCCGGGGCAGCCTCCAGCATACCCTGGATGTGCTGCGCGGCCGCGGGGTGGGCAAGGCGCGCATCCGCCGCTACCTGGAAACCGCCGTCATTGCGCCCGTGCTGACGGCCCATCCGACCGAGGTGCAGCGCAAAAGCACCCTGGACCTGCATCGCGCCATCGCCGAGCAGCTGGCCCTGTGCGACGAGACCTTGACCGATGCCGAAAGGCTGCACATCAGGCAGCGCCTGACCGGCCTGGTGGCCACGCTGTGGCAGACCCGCATGCTGCGCCAGCAAAAGCTGACGGTGCTCGATGAAATCGACAATGCACTGTCCTATTATCGCAGCACCTTTCTGGATGCCATTCCGCGCCTGTACCAGGACTTTGCCGACCGGCTGCAGCCGGTGCGGCGTTCCGTATTCGACGTCGAGGCGCGCATGCTGCCGCCGTTCCTGCGCATGGGAAGCTGGATAGGAGGCGATCGCGACGGCAATCCCAATGTCGATGCGGCGGCCCTGGAGCAGGCCGTGCTCAAGCAATGCGCCTGCGCCATGGAGCACTATCTGGCCGAAATCAAGGTGCTGGGCACCGAGCTTTCGCTGTCGCAGTCGCTGGCCTGGCCTTCGACGGCGCTGCAGCAGCTGGCCAGCCAAAGCGGCGACACCTCGGCGCACCGCAGCGACGAACCCTACCGCCGGGCCTGCATCCACGTCTATGCGCGTCTCGCCGCCACGGCGCAAGCCTTGCTGGGCCGATCGCTGGCGCTGTTCCCCACCTACGCCGCGCCGGCTTACGACAACCCCGAAGCGCTGCTGCACGACCTGGACGTCATGGCCCAGTCGCTGCGGGGCCATCATGGCGCGCTCATTGCCCGCCTGCGGCTCGACGGCCTGCGCCAGGCCGTATCGGTGTTCGGTTTTCACCTGGCCACGCTCGATCTGCGGCAAAGCTCGGACGTGAATGAAAGAGTGGTTGCCGAGCTGCTTCGGGCGGCCGGCGCCAAGCGCAACGGCAAGGCCGTCGATTACGCCCGGCTGGACGAAGCCGGGCGCATCGAGCTGCTGCGCCACGAGATCCGCCAGCCCCGGCCGCTGGTGTCGCCGTGGCTGCGCTATTCCGACGAGACTGAAAAAGAGCTCGCCATATGGCGCATGGCCGCCCAGTGCCGGCGCCGCTTCGGCGAGCGCTCCATCGGCCAGGTCATCGTGTCGCATACGGAAACGCTCAGCGATTTGCTCGAAGTCTTGCTGCTGCAGCAGGAAACGGGAGTCTGCGCGCCTCCCGGCCAGGCGCGCCATGACGATGGCGGCGGCCTGATGGTGGTGCCCTTGTTCGAGACCATTCCCGATCTGGAGCGCGGGCCGGACATCATGGACGAATGGCTGGGCCTGCCCGAAGTGGCCGAGCGGGTGCGGCGCGACCAGGCCGGCGTGCAGGAGGTCATGCTGGGCTATTCGGACAGCAACAAGGACGGCGGCTACCTGACCTCGAACTGGACGCTTTATTGCGCTGAACGGCGGCTGGTCGAGGTGTTCAAGGCGCGCCGCACCCGCCTGCGCCTGTTCCATGGCCGGGGCGGTTCGGTCGGCCGCGGGGGCGGCTCCAGCTTCGACGCCATCGTGGCGCAGCCGCCCGGCACGGTCAACGGCCAGATACGCCTGACCGAGCAGGGCGAGGTCATCCAGGCCAAGTACAAGGACGTCGAGGTGGGCTCCAGCCATCTGGAGCTTCTGGTGGCGGCCACGCTGGAGGCCAGCCTGACGCCTTCCCGTTCGTCCGCGCACGACGAGGACGATTTCATGGCCCGCTTCGGCGGCGGCATGCACTATGTGTCCGAAATGGCCCAGAGCGTCTATCGCGGACTGGTCTACGAAACGCCCGGCTTTGCCGAGTATTTCTTCGCCGCCACGCCGATCCTGGAAATCGCGGGCCTGAACATCGGCTCGCGTCCGGCCGCGCGCAAGCCCGGCCAGAAGATCGAAGACCTGCGCGCCATACCGTGGGGGTTTTCGTGGGCGCAATGCCGCCTGCTGCTTCCGGGCTGGTACGGCGTCGGCACGGCCTTGTCGCACTACGTCGAGCACGGCTGCGAGAACGCCCCGGCCGGCGCCGCGCAACGGCTCGAGCTGCTGCGCGACATGGCGCGCTCGTGGCCGTTCTTCCGCACACTGCTGTCCAATATGGAGCAGGTGCTGGCCAAGGTCGACCTGAGCATTGCGCGCCGCTATGCCGACCTGGTGCCCCAGAAAGCCCTGCGCGAGCGCATATTCGGCCGTATCCAGGCGGAATTCGACCTGACCGTGGAGATGTTCCGTACCGTGACCGGCCACGAATTGCTGGCCAACGACGAAGCCCTGCGCGCGGCGCTGGACGAGCGCTTCGCCTACGTCGATCCGCTCAACCGCCTGCAGGTCGAGCTGCTGCGCCGCCTGCGCGGCAACACGCGACGCAGGCGCAGCACCGAAGCGGTCGAAAGCGAAATCCAGAGCGGCATCCACCTGACCATCAACGGAATCGCCGCGGGCCTGCGCAACTCGGGTTAGCGTCAACAGGCCCCAAGCTTGCCAATGGGGAAGCGGCGCGTCAGGCTCCGCCCCCCGGCCGGCCTTACAAGAACGTCAGGCCCAGCGATATGATCACGCCCGAGACGAACAGCTGGATCAGGCAGAACCCCATGATGTCCTTGGCCTTCAGGCCGGCAATGGCCAGCACGGGCAAGGCCCAGAAAGGCTGCAGCATATTGGTCCAGCCGTCGCCCCACGCCACGGCCATGGCCACGCGCGGCATGTCGGCGCCCAGCGCCTGCGCCGAGGCGATGACGACGGGGCTTTGCACCGCCCATTGGCCGCCGCCCGAGGGCACGAAGATATTGACCAGGCCGGCGCTCATGAAAGTCCAGAAGGCCAGCGTCTTCTCGGTCGCCAGCGACACTATCCATTCCGACAGAGTGGCCGCCAGCCCGGATTCGATCATGATGGCCATGATGCCGGCATAGAAGGGAAACTGGATGACGATGCCGGCGCCGCCGCGTATCGCCTGGTTCAGGCTATGCAGGAAGCGCCGCGGCGTGCCATGCAGCAGGCCGGCCAGCATCAGGAAAGAGAAGTTGATGATGTTCAGATTGAGAGTGCCGCTGCTGATGACGAAGTAGTGGAACATATAGGCCAGGCCGCTCAGGGCGATGATCAAGGCCAGGAGCCGGCTGTTTTCCAGCTTGTCCGCGGGCCGGTCCACCGTGCCGGCTTCTTCGTCGGGTTCGACCAGAAGCTGCGGATCGACGTAGACGCTTTCTTCGGCGCGCGGCAGCATCAGGCGGTTCACCAGCGGAACCGCGATGAACAGCGCGATCACGATGGCCACGTTGAACAAGGCGAACATGGTGTCCGACGTGGGAATAATGCCGATCTGCTCTTGCGAGAAATGCCCCTCCGTTGCAATGGTGAGCGGCACCGAGCCCGAGAGCCCGCCGTGCCACACCAGAAAGCCGGAATAGGCGCTGGCGACCAGCAGCCGGTAGTCCACGCGCACCTGGCGGGCGAGCTCTTTGGCGAACAGCGCACCGACGACCAGGCCGAAGCCCCAGTTGATCCAGCTGGCGGCCAGGGCGACCACGCTGACCAGGATGATGGCGCTGCCCGGGCCGCGCGCCAGCGAGGCCAGGCGTGTCAACAGCCTGCGTATGAGCGGCGTGCTGGCCAGCATATGGCCGGTGAGCAGCACCAGCAGCATCTGCATGGTAAAACTCATCAAGCCCCAGAAGCCGTCGCCCCAGATTTCAATGACCTGCATCGGGCCTTGCTGTTCTATCAGCATGGCAGCGGCCGCCGCTACAATGGTCAGCAGCAGAACAAAGATATATGGGTCGGGAAGATACCGCTCCACCAGCTTGACCGAACCTCGGGTAATCGCATTGAACATTGCGCGTCTCCTGTAAGCTTGCGTCTTTGTACGCAGCGGGCGGGGCCCGTGCGGATATGTATAGTGGCTGTTATATCAAAGGAATGCCGCCCTCATTATGCACGACGCTCTTTCAATCATCTGGTCGACGCTGGCGCAGGAGTTTTCCGACGTCACCGATCTGGCCGACGCCACCCGCATCGCCGTGCGTCTGCTGATGGCCGTACTGCTGGGCGGGCTCATCGGCTACGAGCGCGAACAGCGACGCAAGGCGGCGGGCCTGCGCACCCACATGCTGGTGGCGCTCGGGGCGGCGGTGTTCGTGTTGGCCCCTGCCGAAAGCGGCATGGAAATCGCCGACATGAGCCGCGTACTGCAGGGCGTCGTGGCCGGCATAGGCTTTTTGGGCGCGGGCGCCATCATCAAGCTCGATCGGGAGGGCATCATCAAGGGCCTGACCACGGCGGCCTCGATCTGGATGGCCGCCGCCATCGGCATCACCGTGGGCCTGGGCCGCGAGATTACGGCCATCATGGCCACGGTGCTGGCCCTGTTCATTCTGATTGTGCTGCGCTGGGTCGAACAAAGCCATTACGGCCCCGGCGCGCCGGCGGCGCCGGCCTCCGGCGAGCAGGCCGATACGATCGGCCCGGCGGACGCCGACGGTTCAGACAGATAAGGACGGGCGCAGGTCCTTTCTCAAGCCATATGCCCGGCATTCCTGCGCCAGCGCCTGAAGGTTGGGGTCGTGCTCGCGGCTCGAGGCCAGCATCAGGGCGATGCGCTGGCGCGAACGGTACCTGGGCTGCAGCGTCTTCAGGCACACCCGGTCGCTGAAGGCCGCCACCCGTCCGGGCAGCAGGCTGCAGCCCATGCCCTGGCCCACCAGATTGATCAGCGAAAAAATATCGCCCACCTGCATCACTACGTCGGGCTCATAGCCGGCCAGCCTGAAGGTGTTGACGAAGCTTTCGGACGTGACGAAACCCGGGCCCAGCATGACGAACTTCTCTTTGCGCGCCGAGGCCAGGTCGATGTCCTTCGAAGCCGAAGCATAGCGGGAGCCGGCCGGCGCGGCAAAATACAAGGCGTCTTCGAACATGGACACCGACAGCAGGCGAGGGTGATCCCGGGGCTCGTTGGCGCCCATGATGATGGCGTCCAGCCTGCCGTTCTGCAGCGACTCGATCAGGCCCCGGCTCGAATCCATGGACAGGTCCACGTGCAGTTCGGGCCGCCGCAGCTTCAGGCCTATGATGACCTGCGGAATGCAGTGCAGGGTCAGCGAATACAGCGAGCCGATGCGCAGCCGCGGCGTATTGACGCCGGCCATGTCCCGGACCTTGTCCAGCCCCTGGCGGCATTCGTCCAGGCAGCGCCGGGCGTGGCCGGCAAACGCATAGGCGGTATCCAGCGGCTGCAGGTTGCGGCCTTCGCGGCGGAACAGCGGGCAGCCCACCGCATCTTCCAGCGTATGCAGCGCGCGGTGCACGCTGACCGTGCTCAGCTCCATCTCTTCGGCCACGCGTGCCAGGTTGCCCAGGCGCATGAAGGCCAGGAAGATGTCGAGCTTGCGAAGGGTAAGGGCGTCTTGCGTATTCATCGGGCCTCCTGCCTTAATTATTAGCATAAGCGTAATGATTTCGCCATCGGCTTGATTGATGCGGGAGTGTCGGCGGCGCTAAGGTGAGGCGTGTCGAACCTTTCGAGGAAGCTGTCGTGAAGACCCTGCCCGAAACGCGCTGGAACCGGCGCGCCGTCGAAAAGCAGCGCCGCCTTGCGCGGGTGGCCGGCCTGGCCGAGGACGCGGTGCTGCCCGCGGGGCGCATCACCGAGGCCCTGCAGCAGTTGCTGACCCCGGGCGACAGGGTGGTGCTGGAAGGCAACAACCAGAAGCAGGCCGACTTCCTGGCGCGCGCCCTGACGCGGGCCGATCCGGGCGTGTTGCACGACCTGCACTTGATCATGCCCAGCGTCAGCCTGCCCCAGCACCTCGACCTGTTCGAGCGCGGCATCGCCCGCCGGCTGGATTTTTCCTTCGCCGGCGCGCAGAGCCTGCGCATGTCGCAGCTGCTGCAGGACGGCCGCCTCGAGATCGGCGCCATCCACACCTATGCCGAGCTGTACGCCCGGCTGTATGTCGACCTGATTCCCGACGTGGTGCTGGTGGCGGGCTATATGGCCGACCGGCAGGGCAACCTCTACACCGGCCCCAGCACCGAAGACACGCCGACCCTGGTCGAGGCGGCGGCTTTTCGCAACGGCATCGTCATCGCCCAGGTCAACCGGGTGGTGGACGATGCCGGCGAGCTGCCGCGCGTCGACGTGCCGGGATCGTGGGTCGACTTCGTGGTGCAGGCCGACAGGCCCTTCTTCATCGAGCCGCTGTTCACCCGCGATCCGCGCCTGATCAAGCCCGTGCACGTGTTGATGGCCATGATGGCCCTGCGCGGCATCTACGAGCGGCACGAGGTGCGGTCCCTGAACCACGGCATCGGCTTCAACACCGCCGCCATCGAACTCATTTTGCCCACCTACGGCGAAAGGCTGGGGCTGAAGGGCCGCATCTGCCGCAACTGGGCGCTGAATCCGCATCCCACCCTCATTCCGGCCATCGAATCGGGCTGGGTCGAAAGCGTGCATTGCTTCGGCGGCGAATCGGGCATGGAAGATTATGTGGCGGCCCGCCCCGACGTGTTCTTCACGGGGCCGGACGGCTCCATGCGGTCCAACCGCCTGCTGTGCCAGCTGGCGGGCCAATATGCGGTCGACCTGTTCATCGGTTCCACCTTGCAGATGGACAGCCTGGCCAACTCCTCCACGGTGACGAAGGGACGATTGACCGGTTTTGGCGGCGCGCCCAATATGGGTCACGACCCGGGCGGCCGGCGCCATGCCACGCCCGCCTGGCTCGATCTCATCGAAGGCCGCGACGGCCTGGTCCGGGGGCGCAAGCTGGTGGTGCAGATGGTGGAAACCTTCCAGGAGGGCGGCCGGCCCACCTTCGTCGAGACGCTAGATGCCGTGCAGGTCGGGCGGGACAGCGGCATGCCGCTGGCGCCCGTCATGATCTATGGCGACGACGTCACCCATGTGCTCACCGAAGAAGGCATCGCCTACTTGTACAAGGCGCGCTCGCTGGATGAACGCAAAGCCATGCTTGCCGCGGTGGCGGGCGTCACCCCCATCGGGATGCGCAGCAGCGCCGCCGATGTGCGGCGCTTGCGGGACGAGGGCCTCGTTGCTTTTCCCGAAGACCTCGGCGTGCGGCGGGCCGAAGCCACCCGCTCCCTGTTGGCGGCCAAGAGCGTGGCCGATCTCGTCGAATGGTCGGGCGGGCTCTATCGGCCTCCCGCCCGTTATCGGAGCTGGTGATGAAGACCCTCTTTCATCCGGACTCGACGCGGGATGAGCATGCCGATTCGGCGCTGGCCGATGCGGTGGTGCGCGCCCTGATCGAAGAAGCGGCGCTGGCGCCCAAGCCCGGCCTGGCCGACAGCCGCGGCGGCGGCGCGCATGCCGATCTCGATTTCGCCTTGATGTGCCGTTCGGCCCATGCCTTGCATCCCTTCTTCCTTGCCATGGCCCGGGCCGGCGCGCGGGGGTTGGAGCTAAGAGCTTTGCGCGAACGGATCGGCCTGCTGGGGCGGCAGGCCGAGGCCGCCATGATGAAGGCGACGGGCGGCGTCAATACCCATCGGGGCGCCATCTGGGCATTGGGTCTTCTAGTTACCGCCGCGGGCCAGAGCGACGACTTGAGGTCATTCGCCGTGGCGAAGCGCGCCAGCATGCTGGCGCGCTGCCGCGATCGCGCAGCGCCCGGCCACACGGGCAACAAGGGCGAAGCGGCGCGCCGGCGCTATGGAGTGGGCGGCGCCCAGGCCCAGGCGCGGGCCGGCTTCCCGCAAGTGCTGCGAGCCGCCTTGCCGCAGCTGCGTGGATCGCGGCGGCGCGGAGACGACGAAGCGGCGGCCCGCCTGAACGCGCTGCTGGCCATCATGGCTCAGCTGGACGATACGTGCCTGCTGTCGCGCGGCGGCAGGCAAGGCCTGGCCGGCATGCAGGCCAGGGCGGCCGGAGTGCTGGCCGCCGGCGGCGCCGGAAGCCGCGACGGATGGCGCGCCCTGCAGCGGCTGAACGAATATGCCCTGGCCTATCGCCTGTCGCCTGGCGGCGCCGCCGATCTGTTGGCGGCCGCGCTGTTCCTGGACGGCCTGGAGCCCTGCCGGGATGAAATGCCAATGCTCGCCGAAACCGTGCCGTGCGCCGATTGTTTATCGACCGGAGACAGGGGGCGGAGTTGAAGG
>Ga0180220_1001250_pt1 | contig 19717 bp, 14 predicted proteins | sample eDN5th37CBELigBY_FD_151335 | JGI IMG/M metagenome (GOLD analysis project Ga0180220, IMG submission 151335) | Enriched backyard soil microbial communities from Emeryville, California, USA - eDNA 5th pass 37_C BE-Lig BY (version 2) (version 2) | ecosystem: Environmental > Terrestrial > Soil >...
CCGCCGGCCTTGACCGCGGCGCAGACCCGATCGCGCGCGGCCTCCTTGGCATCCGGCGCCACCGAATCCTCGAGATCGAGGATAACGGCATCCACGGGCAGCGAACGCGCCTTCTCGATCGCCCTGGCGTTCGATCCCGGCATGTAGAGGACGCTGCGGCGCGGTCGGATGGTCATGCGGCTCTCCTTGCGAATTCGTCCAATTGTCGGCCGGCACCGATGCCACGCATCGTTATGAAAGAAAACCGATCGGATCAATACACGATCTGCGCCGGGTGCAACAGCAAGGCTTGCGATTTGGTTTCCGAATTCTCCCATGCAGCACGGTTCGGGACGGTGCCTCAAAAAGGCGGTCCTGCATCTCCCAGGCCCTTCCCTCGGCAGCGAGCTTGCGTCAATGTGCCGGCATGAAGGATCGCTCGGCAGAGGTCGTGATCGTCGGGGGCGCGGCGATTGGCAGCGCCATCGCCCATTTCCTGAAGCGCGACGGCTTCCGGGGGCGCGTCGCCGTGATCGAGAAGGACCCGAGCTACCAGTGGTGCGCCAGCGGCCGCGCGGTGGCCGGCATCCGCCAGCAGTTCTCCACGCCGGAGAACATCCGCCTCTCGCAGTTCGGCGTTGGCTTCTTCAAGGGGATCAAGAGCGAGTTCGGCGCCGATGCCGACGTAGCCTTTCGCGAGCGCGGCTACATGGTGATGGCGACGCCGGACGGGCGGCCGACGCTGGAGGCCAGCATCGCGCTGCAACGCCGCCTCGGTGCCGATACCGAGCTGCTCGAGCCGGACGAGATCGCGCGACGCTTTCCCTGGCTTTCGGTCGAGAGCCTGGGAGCGGCGGGCTGGGGCCGCTCGGGCGAAGGCTGGATCGATCCCGCATCCCTCGTGCAGCTCTTCCGCAAGTCCGCAATCGCGCGCGGCGCCGACTACATCGCCGACGAGGTGACCGGCATCGAAGTGAGCGGCGGACGCATCGAAGGCGTGCGGCTCGCGAGCGGCGGACGCATCGCCACCGGCACCCTCGTCTGCGCAGCGGGATGGCATTCGGCCAAGGTCGCCCGCATGGCGGGACTGGATATACCCGTGCGACCGAGGAAGCGATACGTCTTCGTGGTGGACTGTCCGACGCCACTCGCCGGCGCCGGCCTCATGATCGACCCGTCGGGCCTCTATTTCCGTCCCGAGGGCACGACGTACCTGACCGGCATCGCGCCGCCGGAGGACCAGGACCCCGATGCCGAGGACTTCGACATCGATCACGACCAGTTCGAAACCGAGATATGGCCGCGGCTGGCGGCGCGCGTGCCGGCGATGGAAACGCTCAAGGTCCGCAATGCCTGGTGCTGCCACTACGACGTGAATACGCTCGACCACAACGCGCTGCTCGGCCCGCATCCGGAGCTGCCGTCGCTTCTGCTGGCCTGCGGCTTCTCGGGTCACGGCCTGCAGCATGCACCGGGCGTCGGCCGCGCCATTTCGGAGCTCATCATGCACGGCGCCTATCGCACGATCGATGTGACGCGGCTCGGTTTCGCCCGCGTCGAGAACAACGCGCCGCTCCGCGAAGCCAACGTCTATTGAGGGCTCGATGGCTCGCGTGCTCGCCGTTTCCTCCCAGGTCGCGAGGGGTGCCATCGGGCTTTCGGCCGCGGTGCCCGCGCTCCAGGCCCTCGGCCACGAGGTGATCGCGCTCCCGACGATCCTGCTCTCCAACCATCCCGGTCATACACGCTTCGCCGGCGAGCGGGTTTCGGCACGGCTTCTCGAACTCATGCTGAACGCACTCGACGAGAACGGCTGGCTCACCCGGATCGATGGCATCCTGACCGGTTATCTGCCGAGCGCCGAGCATGTCGCGTTCGCCGTGGCCGCCGTCGAGCAGGTGAAGCGCCGCTCGCCGTCTGCGCTCTACGTCTGCGATCCCGTTCTCGGCGATCATCCGAAGGGCGTCTACATCGCCCCCGATGCCGCCGACGCCATCCGCGACACGCTCGTACCGAAGGCCGATGTGCTCAAGATGAACCGCTTCGAGGCGGCATGGCTTTCCGGCGCGGAGATCGGGAGCGGCGATGACGTCGTCTCCGCGACCACCGGGAAGCGCTGGCCAACAGCCATCGTGACGTCGCTTCCCTCGCGCGATGAGACGAAGCTTGCCAATCTGCTGGTAGATGAAGGAGCGGCGGCTGCCTGCATCGAGGTGACGCGACGCGGGCGCGTCCCGAACGGCACGGGCGACCTTTTCGGCGCGCTCTGGCTCGGCCATCGCCTGCTTCGCTGCAGCCACGTCCAGGCGCTCGAGCGCGCCGTTGCCGGCGTCGAATGGGTCCTGTCGCGGAGCGAGATGGCGGACGAGCTTCAACTCGTGGCGGCATTCAAGGACATCGCACCTTGAGCGGCGAGACGTGGATCGCGGGTGCCGACGGCTGCCCCGCCGGATGGATCGTCGTCCTCTGCGAGGTCGGCGCTACGAGGCCGCCGGAAATACGCGTCGCCCGCACGTTTGCCGACCTCCTCGCACTCCCTGAAGCCCCGCGCGTCATCGCGATCGACATGCCGATCGGTCTCCCCGAGCGCACCACCGTCGGAGGCCGCGCCCCGGACATCGCCGCGCGTGCGAACCTCGGCAAACGACAATCGTCGGTCTTCGCCGTGCCGTCGCGGCGCGCCGTCATGGCCGACGACTACGCGACCGCATGCCGGATCGCGTTCGAGACCTCCGATCCGCCCCGCAAGATCTCGAAGCAGACGTGGCATCTCTTCCCGCGCATCCGCGAGATCGACGCCATGATGACGCCCGAGTTGCAGCAGCGCGTTTACGAGTGCCACCCGGAAGTGGCGTTCTGGGCCATGAACGGCGAGCGTCCGCTCGACGAGCCGAAGAAAGTCAAGTCGCGCCCTTACGAGCCGGGCCTCGCCTTGCGTCGCCGCCTTCTGGCCGATGCCGGCTTTCCGCCTGCGTTCCTTGCCGCGACGCACGTTCGCCCGTCGGTAGCCGGCGTGGACGATCTTCTCGACGCGTGCGCCTGCGCCTGGACCGCGGGCCGCATCCTCTCCGGTACGGCGCGCACGTTCCCGCCCCATCCACCCATCGACCCGTGCGGTCTCAGGCAAGAGATCAAGGCGTGATGCTCCTGTCGGCTGGACATCGCTCCTGTCGGGATGATCGAATACGACAGCCATTCGCCGGATGCCCGGCACGCCAGAGAGTAGGAGATTCATGCCATGAGCGGAGCGACGAAACGCACATACATAACCACCAGCGATGGTATCCGCCTCTATACCGAGGACACCGGCGCGGGTGATCCGATCATCTTCGTCCACGAGTTCGCCGGTCATCATCTCTCGTGGGAAACGCAGGTCCGCTATTTCTCGCGGCGCTATCGCTGCATCACCTATCAGGCGCGCGGCTGGCCGCCCTCCGACGTGCCCCCCGACTTCGAAAGCTATTCGCAGGCCCGCGCGGCCGATGACATCGCCGACGTGATGAAGGGCCTCGGCCTCGAGAAGGCGCACGTGGTCGGCCTTTCCATGGGCGCGACCGCCGCGCTCGAGTTCGCGATCCGCCACCCCGGCAAGGCATTGTCCGTCGCCGCCGCAGGCGCCGGCACGGGCGCGACGCGCGATGCCGCTGTCCTCGCCCGCTTCCGCCGCGAGGCGACCGAGATTGCCGAGCGCATCGAAAGCCAAGGGATCGCGGCGCTTGGCGAGGCCTATCTCGCCGGACCGTCCCGGCTTCAACTCCTGGCCAAGGACCCGAGGGGCTATGCCGAGTTCAAGCGGCAGTTCATCGAAGGCGCCTCGACCGGCCGCGCCCTCACCATGCGCGGCGTTCTCTCGCGCCGCGTGCCCTTCTTCGATCGCGAGGCCGAGTTGCGCGCCATCCAGGACCCGGTCCTCATCATCTGCGGCGACGAGGACGATGCCACGCTCGACGTCTCGCTCTTCATGAAGCGCACGATTCCGCGCTGCGGCCTGATGGTGTTCCCGAAGACCGGGCACGGCATCAACCTCGAGGAGCCGGCGGGCTTCAACGCGGTGGTCGGCGACTTCATTCACGCCGTCGAGAAGGATCGCTGGCCGGCCAACATGTCGACCGCCGGCAAGAGCTTCGCCATGCTCCCGAAGAGCTAGCTTGTCGCCGAGCGCGGCGACGGATGGTCTAGGTGGTGTTCGAGTCGCATGAACTCATTGGCTTGACCCCCACTTCCGAGTCCCTGGATCGGCACGCTGGCGCCGTCCGGGAACTCGTGGGATGGGTAGAATGCCCATCGTTTCCGCCGCGTCCGTCCTGCGTGAACAGGCTTTAGGAAACGTCGCCGCCGTCGGCACGGGGGCTGATGATGGCGAGCGCGGAGGTCGCCGTGATCGTCGGCTTCCGGGCCGGATCCTCGCGGAACTTGTTGGTGATCGGATAGCGCCGGTCGCGGCCGAAGCTGCGCGACGAGATCTTCACGCCCGGTGCCGCCTGCCGGCGCTTGTATTCGGCGAGGTAGAGCAACCGCTCCACCTTCTTCACGACGTCAACGGGATGTCCGCGCGCGACGATCTCGGCCAGCGGCATCTCGTTCTCCACGAGGCAATAGAGAATGTCGTCCAGCACCTCGTAGGGCGGCAGCGAATCCTGATCCTTCTGGTTCTCCCTCAGCTCCGCCGAGGGTGCCTTGGTGATGATGTTCTCCGGAATGACAATGCCGGCCGGTCCGAGCCCGTCCTTCGGCACGTGCGCATTGCGCCAGCGGCAGAGCCGGTAGACCTCCAGCTTGTAGAGGTCCTTGATCGGGTTGAAGCCGCCGTTCATGTCGCCATAGATGGTCGCGTAGCCGACGCTCATCTCGCTCTTGTTGCCGGTCGTGACCAGCATCGAGCCGAACTTGTTGGAGATCGCCATCAGCGTCGTGCCGCGGATGCGGCTCTGGATGTTCTCCTCGGTCAGGTCCCGCTGCCGGCCCGCGAACAGCGGATCGAGCATGCCGTAGAGCCCCTCGACAGCCGGCGCGATCGGAACGGTGTCATAGCGGATGCCGAGCGCATCGGCGCAGGCCGCGGCGTCGGAGAGGCTTTCGTTCGAGGTGAAGCGGTAGGGCAGCATGACGGCATGCACGCGGTCGGCACCCAGTGCGTCCGTGGCGATCGCGGCTACCAAAGCCGAGTCGACGCCACCCGACAGGCCGAGCACGACGCCGGGAAATCCGTTCTTGTTCACATAGTCGCGCAGGCACACCACGGACGCATGATAGGCCGTCGCGTCACCCTCCTCGACCAATGCCTTCGGCCCCGGCTTGCAGCTCCATCCATCGGCATGGCGCTGCCATTCCGTGAGAACGATGCCCTCCTCCCAGGCTGGCATCTGCGCGGCGAGGCTGGCATCGGCGTTCAGCACGAACGAGGCGCCGTCGAAGACCAACTCGTCCTGGCCGCCGATCTGGTTGACGAAGACGATGGGCAGCCGGGATTCCATCACCCGTGCGACGGCGATGTTCATGCGCACGTCGGGCTTGCGCCACTCGAACGGCGAGGCGTTGGGTGTGACCAGGATCTCGGCGCCGGTCTCCTCCAGGCACTCGACGACGTCCGGCCCCCAGATGTCCTCGCAGATAGGCACCCCGAGCCTCACGCCGCGAAACGAGATCGGGCCCGGCATCGGCCCGGCCGCGAACACGCGCTTCTCGTCGAAGGGGCCGTAGTTGGGCAGGTCGACCTTGAAGCGCACGGCATCGACGCGGCCCTGATCGAGCAGCACGACGGCGTTGAACGGGCGCGTATCCAGGCCGCCCAGGTCGGCGCCGGCGGTGCTCGGCAGGCCGGGGTTCGGCCATGTCGTGCCCATGATGACCGCGGGTCCGCCATCGGCCGTCTCGGCCGCGAAGGCCTCGACCGCCCCGCGCACGGTGTCGATGAAGGCCGGCTTGAGGACAAGGTCCTCGGGCGGGTAGCCGGTGGCGAAAAGCTCCGGCAGAACCACGAGATCGGCACCCAGCGCCTGCGCGCGCGCGCGCGCCGCCCGTGCCTTGGCGATATTGCCGTCGATATCGCCAACCACGGGATTGAGCTGAGCGAGCGCTATTTTGAGAGTGGTCGGTGTGCTGGTCATGCTCGTGATCGTCCAAGGCCGCGAGCGCTCTGAGGCTCGCTCTTGCCGTCACCTTACCGGGGTCGCGGCCGGAGGCAAGGCATCAGCGCTTCCCCACGCGCAATCCGGCCGGCTCCGCGCAGCGGAGTCGGATTGCGCCACGAGAAATCGTCGGATTGCGCCACGATTATGCTCACGAAAGAAGCCTCGTTTTAACGTCTCCCTGGCAAACTCCAGGCTCCATTTCCCGTAATGTAGGGTGTCAGGAATGGTGCGGTTGCTTGGCATCGATGCCAATCGGAAGACGTTCAGCTTCAAATGCGGCCTATGCAACAGCATGCACGAAGGTCCACCTTCGTTCGCGCACAAGCGGCCGCCGTACTATTTCGACGTCCCCGAGTGCGAGCGTCCGGCCCGGATCGAGATCAACGACGACCTCTGCCGCATCGCGCCCACACGCGCGGACGGAAGCGATGCCATCTACTGCATCCGGGCAACGCTGGACATCCCGATCGTCGACAGCGATGCCCCCTTCTGCTGGGGCGTGTGGGTGACCCACTCGGAGGAAGCGTTCCGCCGCTACGAGGCGACGTTCGACCAGGACCAGACCGACGACGGCGCCTTCGGGTGGCTCGCCGTGGTGATGCCCCACTACCGCCGGACGGCGCCGGGCGACTACCTGGAGCACCTCGCCTGCGACGTCGAGTGGGGTCCGCGGGGCCGCCGGCCCAAGGTCATCGTGCGCCCGTGCGACCATCCGCTCTACATCGACCAGAGCGAAGGCATCACATGGGACAAGGCTGTGGACATCGCCCGCCTCGCCATGCACGGGCCTCACTGAGCGATCGGCGCCGGCCTCGCCGTTTCACGTTGACGCACCCGCCATCCCTTCGACATCCTATCTTCCGAGCGTGAGCTTGGCCTGGCCCCTCGCCGGCCCGGGCCGACAAGAAGCTGCAAGAAAGCCACCTCGGGAGAACGCCATGAACGACCACGCCACCGCACCGACGCGCGCCGAGCATCAGGCCCGCATGGCCGACTACCTCCGGGCGGGAGAGGCACGCGCCCGCGCCCTTGGCAACAAGGGGCCCGTCCGCTTCGATGCCGACGGCAATCTCCACCCGGATATCGTCGCCGCCTATTGGAAGCACGGATTCTACATCTTCGAGGGCGTCGTCGGGCCGAAGGAAGTGGAGGAGCTGCGCGCCGACGCCATGAACATGCTCGAGCGTGCCCCCGCGACACCCGGCGGCAAGCTCGATGCCAAGGGCCGCCCGGCGATGGGCCGCGACTGGGTGCGCGAGCCCTATACCTTCATCAAGCCGCTTTCCGATCCGTGGGGCGGCACCGACAAGCTCAACGGCCGCCATCCGACCAAGATGGCCGAAGCCAAGGCCGATTCCGACGCGCCCGAGCACGTCGTCTTCCTCATGTACGGCATGTGCATGGGCATGCCTGCGGGCCTGCGCGTCTACGGCCACCCGCACCTGCTCGCCATCGCGGAGGCGATCAACGGCGCCGACTTCGTGCCCTTCAACGACGCGATCTTCGTGAAGCAGCCGGGCGTCGGCGGCTCCGTCGCATGGCACCAGGACGGCGTCACGCACTGGGGCGCGCCCGACTGGGACGAAGGCAGCCACGGCTTCAACTTCCAGGTTCAGCTTTACCCGACGACCGCCGCCAACTGCCTCTGGGTCGTTCCCGGCTCGCACAAGCTCGGCAAGATCGACATCAAGAAGCGCGTTGCGGAGAACGGCGGCGACGATCGCCTGCCGGATGCGGTGCCGCTAATCTGCAACGCCGGCGACGTGACCATGGTCAACCGCCAGTGCCTGCACGGATCGTTCGCCAACTCGTCGCCGGACATCCGCATCTCGCTGACGTTCGGCTTCCATCGGCGGCGCTCGGTGCTCGGCGCCAAGGCCGGCCTGTCGATGACGGCGCAGAATGTCGTCTACGACGAGCAGCGCATCTTCGAGCGGGCCGCCGTCATTCCGATCGCCATCGATGCCCGCCGCCAGCACTACCCGGCGGAGAAGCCTTTCGTGTACCAGCCGTTCGCCGACCGTGCGCCGGAGTTCCGATACACGCCCGAGACGCGCGACCGCTGGATCAAGGACTACAACACCAAGGATCTCGCGATCTGACGCGAAGCCAAGCGGGCGACCGGAGTGCCCGGCCGCCCATTTTGCTCATGATCATTGGTCTTCGGTGCCGTCGCCGGACTGGACTGGCGCGCGGTGCTTTACCGCTTGGTTATGACGACCTGCACGTACTCGCTCGGGACGATCATCGAGCCGTCGGTCGCGCGGTTGAAGCGACCGATCAGCGCCAGGATATCGGCCTCGAGCTTCTGCTGGCTGGCTGCGTCGAGCGCGAGGAACGCCTTGTGCGTCGGCCCATAGTACTGCCGGAAGATGTCGACGAAGTCGTTTGGCGAACGATAGCGGAATGCGAAGTCGACCGGCTCGACGCTCATGGCCGATGCCGAGCCGCCGAAGGTATCGGCGAGCCACGTCTGATCGCCCCAAAGCGCCGGCGACTTCACGCCTGCGGGCGGCGGCACATGCCCGCCGAGCGTCTTGAACAGTTGCCCGATGAAGCCGGCCGGCGTCCAGTTCGCCAGCCCGATCTTGCCGCCCGGCCGGCAGACGCGAACGAGCTCGATGGCCGACTGCATCTGGTTCGGCGTGAACATGACACCGAACGTCGAGACCACCGCATCGAACGAGGCATCGTCGAAGGGAAGCTGCTCCGCATCGGCCACCTGGAAGCGGACCGGCAGGCCCTCGGCCTCGGCCCGGACGCGTCCCTTGGCAAGCAACGTCTCGACGTAGTCGGTCGACGTCACGTCGCAGAAGCGACGGGCAAATGCGAGCGTGGCGTTCCCGTTGCCGGCTGCCACGTCGAGAACCTTGGCGCGAGGGTCGATGTCCATCGCCTCGGCAAGGGCTTCCCCAACGATCTGCAATGTGATGCCGATGCGGGCGTAGTCACCCGACGCCCAGGCGGCATTCTGCTTCGCCTTGACGGCCGCATAGTCGGGAAGGGGCGGAATAGCGACGTTCATGGCATAACTCCTGCTGGCTCGCGCGGAAAAAAATGTGCTGCGCTGACGAAAAAGTGCGCCGGGTGCGAGGGCTCTTGCGCCCGGACCCGCAGTGCCCATATCGCCTGGGCGCAGATTTATTGCTTGAGCATCGCATGGGGATTTCTGGGGGATATACTGAAGACGCCTCGGGGAATGGAGCCGAGAGTGACGTATCGATTTGGCGAGTTTCTGTTGGACCTGAAGACCTACGAGCTGCGGCGCGGAGACGCCGTCGTGCACGTCGAGCCGTTGGTGTTCGATCTCCTTGCCTTCTTCGTCGCCAATGCCGGACGCGTCCTCTCGCGGGACGAGATCATCGCGGAGATCTGGCACGGGCGCTTCGTGTCGGACGCGGCCGTCTCCAGCGCCATCAAGGCCGCCCGCAAGGCGCTCGGCGACACCGGCGACAGGCAGACGTTCATCCGGACGGTGCGCGGCCGGGGCTTCCAGTTCGTCGCGGAGGCGTCGCGCGTCTCCTCGACGGCGGAGCAGGCTGTCGAGCGACCGGACCGAGAGGCGCACGAAGGCGCGATCGAGTCGGGAAAGGCCAGCACATCGCTGGCCTCGCCTCCGCGGATTGCGGTGCTTCCGCTCTTTCCCCTGAACCCGGACGACGAGTTGAGACTGCTGGGCGACGCCATTTCGCAGGAGGTGATACTCGAACTCGCACGCCTGCACTGGCTGTTCGTAATAGCCCGCGGCTCCTCTTTCCAGTTCAGGGGGCTGGAGCTGGACCTGTCCAAGGCCGGATCGATACTCGGCGCCGACTATTTCGTCACGGGGACGATCGTCAGATCGGGCAACGACTGCATCATGACGGTCGAGTTGTGTCGCGCCGACAGCGGGATGGTCCTCTGGGCCGACGGCATCACCACGCCGGCAGACGGGCTGATGCACATGCGCTCCAGGCTCGCAGCACAAATCGTCGGCGCACTGGAGCCGCGCATTCAGTTCAACGAGACATTGGCCGCGGCGAGAGTCCCGACGGAGCAGCTCGACGCCTGGGCGGCCTATCATCGCGGCCTTTGGCATATGTACCGCTTCAACATGCGTGACAACGAGGTCGCGGCAGGGCTCTTCTCGCGCGCGATCTCGCTCGATCCCACGTTCGCGCGCGCGCACGCCGGGCTTTCATTCACCCATTTCCAGTCCGCCCTGATCGGCTATTCGCAGGACGTCGACGGCGAACGGGACATGGCGCGCCGCTATGCAGAGCGCAGCATGGAACTCGATCCGCTGGACCCCTTCATCAACCTGACCATGGGACGCGTGGAGTGGATAGCGGGCAAGCTCGAGGCGGGCCTGAGCTGGATGGAGCGAAGCATCTCGCTCAGCCCGAATTACGCGTTCGCGATCTACAACAGCGCGCTGGTCGGCACCTTGCTCGGGGACGGCGAGGTGAACGAGGTCCGCGTGACGAAGGCGATGGCGCTGAGCCCAATCGACCCGCTGAGCTACGCCATGCTCGCCACCCGCGCCCTCACCCATGCCGTGCGAGGTGATTTCCAGACCGCCGCGGACTGGGCGAACAGAGCCGTTCAATCGCCGAACGCTCACATCCAGATCTTCGCCATCGCGGCCTTCGCCAACGAGCTTGCCGGAAACCGCCCGCGCGCAGACGCCCAGGTCGCCCATATCAAGGCCTTCAATCCGGGCTTCACGTCGAGCGACTTCCTCACGTCCTTCCCGCTGCCTCCCGGACGCGTCCGCGAGCAGGTCGAGCAATCGCTCATGCGGCTGGGCCTGAAGAGCGGTTGAGCGCCCGTCTGCAAGCTCGGACCGCCGGCTGCGGCCGCGAAGCGGCGATACGCGGCCCGCGCAATTCCCTCCCGCGCAAGAATCGGGTTGTCGGCGCGCGATCACGGGTGCCTGACTTGGCGCGCCCCGCATCGATCGCCACCCCACCATCGCGAGACCTCAGCCGTGACCACCTCTCCTGTCGATTCCGCGTTGGCCTGGCGCATGGCCGGCGCCGCCTTCGCCGCCGGATTTGTCGTGTTCGGCGTCGTCTACAGCTTTGGCGTCTTCCTGGAGCCCATCAGCGCCGACCTCGGCTCCGGGCATACCGCCACGTCCGCGCTCTATGCCATCTCCAGCTCGGCCTTCTATTTCCTGGGGCCGGCAACGGGTTGGATCAGCGACCGGACCGGTCCGCGCGTGATCGCTGCCATCGGCGCCCTCATCATGGCGGCAGGACTGGCGGCCACGGCGCTCGTCGCCTCCATCGAAGCGGCCTACGTCACCTACGGACTGGGCGTCGGCATCGGAGCCGCATGCACCTATGTCCCGACGTTTGCCGTCGTCGGCGGCTGGTTCGACCGGTGGCGCACGCGCGCCCTGAGCATAGCCGTGGCCGGGACCGGCCTCGGCATGCTCGTGCTGCCGCCGCTGTCGGCCGTGCTCATAGAGCGGCTCGGCTGGCGGTCCGCCTTCGTGGCCCTGGCCGTCATCAGCGGCGTGATCCTGATGGCCAGCGCAGCGCTCGTGCGGCAGCCGCCGCAGCAGCCGAACGCACCGCGGCACGAGCCTCTCGGCGCGCAGTTGCGCTCGCGCCCCTTTTTACTGATCTACATCTCCTGGGTGCTCGGCACGACGGCGCTGTTCATACCGTTCGTCTTCCTGCCCGCCTTCGCGGTCGGCCTCGGCGCCGACCCGGTCGCCGCATCATGGCTGATCTCGATCATCGGAGGCGCGAGCGTGGTGGGCCGCGTCGGCATCGGCTACGTCAAATCGTCGGGCGGCGCGCTACGCCTCTACAAATCTTCGATCCTGGCCATGGCCGCCAGCTATTCGATCTGGCTGGTGTCGCCGGGGTTCACCTGGCTCGTCGTCTTCGCCGCCACGCTGGGACTGGCGTATGGTGTCCGGATCTCCCTCGTTGCGCCCGTGCTGATCGAGCTCTTCGGAGCCAAGCAGCTCGGCGCCTTGCTCGGGACGTTCTTCACCGGCACCGGGGTGGCGGGGCTTGCCGGGCCGATGCTGGCGAGCTTCGTCGCCGACCATTGGGGCAGCCACGCGGCGGGCATAACAGTCGCGATCGTCCTGGGCGTGCTCGGCTACGTGTTCGCGCTGCCGCTGAAGGTCCGCGCGCCTGTCCAGGCCGAGCGGGCGACGAGCCCACGATGAGCCTCGTCATTTCGAGCGCGACGCGGCCGATCAGGTCTCCGCACGAGGCGGAACAGCCAGCACGTCTCGATCTGCCCGTCTCAGAACCTCTTCCGCGACACTGCCCAGAAGCAGCCTGGCGATACCCGACCGTCCTCGCGTGCCGACGACAACCAGATCGGCTGAGATCTCTTCGGCTGCAGCCAGTATTTCTACGGCAGGCGTCATTTCGTCGTAGCGCACCAACTGCTCCATCCCGCTTACTCCCAGGCCTGCAGCGAACGTCGACAGTTGGCGCACGGCCTCCGCGCGCTCTGCGAGCAGGACCTGCTCCTTCTTCTCACTGGCCAACGTGTGGCTCATGGCCAGGCGCAGCTCCAGTGCGTCGAAGACGTAGAGCAGGGAGCTGACCGCGTGCTCCGTGAGCCCGAGGGCCGTTGCGGCCTCGATTGCGTCGCGTGATGCGTCGGACAGATCTGTAGCGAGCAAGACCCGCCTGTAGTGCCCGACAGCCGTCGCATTCGTCATCAGCACCGGACACTTGATCGCGCGAATGGTGCCCACCGCCGTTGGGCAAAAAAAGAGGTCGCGCAGCAACTGACGGCGGTGGGGACCGACGACGAGCAGGTCGACGTTCTCATCGATCGATGCCTGCGCGATGCTCGCGTCGGCGCTGCCATAGACGAGCTTGTGCGTGCATGACACACCATCCGTCGCTTTCAGCATCGTAGATTGCCGGACAAGCAATTCGGTGGCTTTCTCCGTTGCAGACTGGAGAAGCTCGCGCGCCTGCTCGGCATCGATGGCATGGGCGAGAATAAGCTCGGCGCCGGTTTCTTTTGCGAGCAGAATGGCACGGCACAAGGCCCGGTCCGAGCGCTCAGAGAAATCCGTCGCCACCATTATCGAGCGCATCACTCGCACCTCCCGATCAAGTATTTCTCGGCATTGCGAAACAGGTAATCCCCGCCACCAGGGCAAGTCATTGGACCGAGCCAGGCGATCATACAATGATGCCCATCAACCGTAAGGCACGCGCTGCATGCTAGCGCTGCACCGCTATCGAGGCGGAATTCGATGTGACGCCTCCAAGGTGGAGCAATGATAGAGAGCATTATTCAATCGACCTTCGGCGAGATATCGGCACTTCTCGTGCTGGCGGCCGCGATCGGGTTCGTCGGGATCCTTCTCCGACAGCCGCTGATCGTCAGCTTCATTGTCGTCGGGCTGATTGCGGGTCCGTCCGTACTGGACCTGGTGCGATCGAATGCCCAGATCGATCTCCTTTCGAAGCTCGGAATTGCGGTCCTGCTGTTCCTCGTCGGGATCAAGCTCGACGTGAAGCTCATACGCTCTCTCGGTGCCGTATCGCTGATGACCGGGCTCGGCCAGGTCGCGTTCACGTCCATTTTCGGCTATCTGATCGGGCTTGCGCTCGGGCTCGGCCACATCACCAGTCTCTATGTGGCGGTGGCGCTCACCTTCTCGTCGACCATCATCATCGTGAAGCTGCTTTCCGACAAGCGCGAGATCGACTCGCTTCACGGCCAGATCGCGCTCGGGTTCCTCATCGTCCAGGATCTCGTGGTCGTACTCGCGATGATCGTACTTTCGGCAATCGGGATCGGCACGGTCAGCAGCGATGCCGGCGCACTTGGCGGCGCCAGCAAAATCCTGCTCGTGCTCGCCTCCGGCGCCTCCATGGTGGCGTTGGTCGCCCTGTTCGTGCGCTTCGTCGCCAATCCACTCACGGAGCGGCTGGCGCGCGCACCGGAGCTGCTTGTCATTTTTGCCATGGCTCAGGCGGCTATTTTTGCGGCGATCGGCGATTTCGTGGGATTGGGGAAGGAAGTGGGCGGACTTCTAGCCGGCGTGTCTCTGGCCTCGAGCCCCTATCGCGAGACGATTGCGGCGCGACTGGCGCCGCTGCGCGACTTCCTCCTCCTGTTCTTTTTCATCGGGCTCGGCGCGACGCTCGACCTCTCGCTTCTCGGTGCGCATGTCAGCGGAGCCGTCGTCTTCTCTCTTTTCGTGCTGATTGGAAATCCGCTGATCGTGCTCGCCATCATGGGCGCGATGGGCTACCGCAAGCGCACCGGCCTTCTCGCCGGACTAACGGTCGCCCAGATCAGCGAATTCTCGCTGATCTTCGTCGCCATGGGCGTCACTTTAGGCCATGTCGAGAAGGACGCTCTTGGCCTTGTGACAATGGTCGGGCTCGTGACCATTGCCGCCTCGACCTACATGATCACATATTCTCACCGGATCCACGCCCTGCTCGATCCCGTTCTCGGAGTGTTCGAACGCCGTGGCACGCCGCGTGAGCCGAGCGACTCCGGAACCCATGCGCGAAGTCGCTACGACATCATCATCTTCGGGCTCGGACGCTTCGGCACCGCGGTGGGATTGCGCCTCAAGTCCCGCGGATTTCGCGTTCTCGGCGTGGACTTCAATCCGTTGGCGGTTCAGCGCTGGAGCGAGCTCGGCATCGATGCCGAATACGGCGATGCGACCGATCCGGAGTTCATTTCCGAATTGCCGCTCCAGCAGGCCCAGTGGATCGTCTCGACCATTCCCAGCCATCCGACGGGTCTCAGCCACGAGGATACGCGAATGACATTGATCCAGCTCGCCCGATCGAGCGGCTTTCGCGGTCGCATGGCAGCGTCGTCACACCACGCGAAGGACACGGAGAACCTCTTCGGCGCGGGAGCGGATATTGTCCTCGAGCCGTTTCAGGACGCGGCCGACCAGGCGGTCGACCTCTTGTGCGGCGCCCCCGGGCAGCGGCGCACGGATATCCCGACCATCGAAACGGAGGAGAAGCCTCCGAAATGAGGCTTCCTCCCGCCCACCCCTCGATGGAGCAAGGGCCCGGGGTGCCGGCTCGATGGCTTCCGCACGCGCGCTCAACTTGCAATTATTCAAACTATATATTTTTCATTCGTTGAGAGATTTTAAACGAAGTCATGCTTGCGTTTAACGTTTGATTAACCAATTCATGAGAAGTACGAGCTGAGCCTCGTTAATGTTTTCTTAAGGAGCGGGGGCCGCTTCGCGTTTCTGTGGGGGTTGCGTCATGTATCTAACGGATCACGTCCGGTCGTCCGCTGCTGCTCAGCCAAGTTCCGATCCGCTTCGGCGGAAACTCAATTGTGACGCCGAGGCGATCGTCAAGTCATTCAACACCTGGGCCTTCAAGCGCGAGCAGCCGTCCTCGCTGCCGCTGCTGCACGCCGCTGTCGCCCACCGCGTCAGCCGGGGACTGCCCGTCTCCTTTGTCCTCTATTGGGGGAAGGGGCCGCGCAGCACGGCCGGCGCTCCGGAGGCGGATTGCCTGGGCTACCTGCTGCGACTGGCGGATAAGGTGCGCCTGGCATCGGGCGCGATGCCGCTCTTCACGCTCTGCCTGACCGACACGCATGCGCGCCTGAACGGCCATAGCGAGGCCAGCATGCGCTCATACTTCGACAGCGTCAGCGCGATGGCCGCCGAGCGCGGCTTCGAGACGGTCTTGCTCAGCTCGCTGGTCGAGACCGCGGAGGACATCCCGCCCGGCGACGAGGGCGTTCCGGATGATGTGATCGGCAAGCTCATCGCCTGTGCCAAGCGCTGGTACCGCGGTGAGGGAGAGGCCGAAGCCGGCGCGCGGACCTACCTCGAGATGAACCTGGTCGAGCGCCGCGCCATCGAGCACCACTTCCCGCACAGCATCTTCGTGACCTTCAACGGCAGCGAGTACAAGGCGATCTTCCCGTCGAAACTGCCGATCTTCTACATGTACTCGCTGCGGCGCGGGCACTCTCCCAAGCCATGGTTCCTCGACGAATCCGGGCAGCAGTTCGATTGCGCAGCGCCGATCTGAGCCGGACGGCCGCGGCAGCATATCTACAGGGCCCGCACTCAGCGAGTGCGGGCTTCTTCCTATTCCGAGGCCGGGGGAAGCGCGTTTGCCGCGTTCTGGTCCGTCCACAGGCGGACGCCGCCTGAGTCCCGGCAGGCCGCCCGAGACAGGCATCAAATGCAAACTACATAGTTTTCCCTTAAAGCGATAACGTCCTTTCTCATTGTCGGCTTAGAAGTCTGGTTACCTTTTTTCAATGTTGACCTGCCACCTTGGGCTAACCTTTGTCGGCGCATACGAGCCTCTCGCCAGGCTCGTTTCAGGAACATTAACGAACCGCTGTCTGAAAGTGCAGACAGGCGCCGTGCATGATGCACAGAGGTGTTTCCACCAACACACTTTCGAGGTGGGGCTGCTTTCCGCCGTGCGACTGGAGTAGTGCTTTGAAGGGACTACTGCGTTACAACTCGGGCTCGGACCTCAATGTCAGACCGTGGCGGACGCCGATCGTGGCGTTTGCAGCAGCCCTGATCTGCGCGATCTGGGTAACGGCCGCAGTGCAGATCAATGCCGAGCACGATGCGATGCGCCGCACGGCGTATCATGAGACCAATAACCTCTCGCTTGTCGTGGCGCAGAGCGTCAGCCGCACGGCGAGCGACCTGGATCGAATCCTGAAGTTCCTGCGCTCGAGCTACGAGCGCAACGGCTTCAAGGCCGATTGGCCGCGCCTCGTCCAGGAGGAGTTCACGGCCGCCCGCCAGAGCGTGCAGATCGCCATCATGTCGCGCGAGGGCATGATGATCACGTCGACGAAGATGCTCTATCCGAATCCGCCCGTCGACCTCAGCGACCGCGAGCACTACCGCGTTCACGTGAACTCGACCGAGGACAAGCTCTTCATCTCGAAGCCGCTGGTCGGACGCGCCAGCAACAAGTGGTCCGTGCAATTCACCCGGCGCCTGGTCGACGCGCAAGGCAAGTTTGACGGCGTCATCGTCATCTCGCTCGATCCGAGCTACCTGACGAAGGCGTACGCGGATGTCGATCTCGGCAACTTCGGCGGCCTTGCGCTCATCGGCGACGACGGCATCGTGCGCGCCGACGGCGGCACCTTCTCGGGCCTCCTGGGCAAGACGCTGCCGAAGGAGAGCGACGCTCTCAGGTCGTCGTCGGAACAAGGCGATGCCTCGATCATCCTGAATGAATCCGGCAAGGGCCTGCGCGTCACCGCTGTGCGGTCCATCGAGAAGTACCCGCTCAAGGTCGTGATTGCCCGCTCCGACCTCCTGATCGACCGCATCTGGCAGCGCAACCGGATCGGCTATCTGCTGGGCGCCAGCGTCCTGACGATCATCGTCTTCATCGCGATGGTCCTGAGCCTTCGCAGGCGCCGCCTTTACGAGGCGAAACTCAATCAGCTCGCTCGCGTCGATGCGTTGACGCGGCTCTCCAATCGGCACGACTTCCATACGCGGCTGTCGCCCCTGATCGCCAAGGGACGTGCGGGTGAGCCGTTCGCGGTGCATGTCGTCGACCTCGACGGCTTCAAGGAGATCAACGATCTCTATGGGCATCCGGTCGGCGACAAGCTCCTTGTCGCGGTCGGCGAGCGCATCCGCTCCATCACCCGGCTGTCCGATACGGTCGCGAGGCTGGGCGGCGACGAGTTCGCGGTCATCCAGAGCAACTTCGATCATCCGAATGCTCCGGCCGTGCTCGCCGAGAGGTTGTGCAGCGAGATCTCGCTTCCCTATACGATCGACGACTATTGCATCGAGGTGGGCGCCAGCATCGGCCTGGTCCAGGACGGACGGGAGTTCGACGATGCCGCATCGCTGCTTCGCGCCGCGGACCTCGCCCTCTATTCGGTGAAGTCGAACGGACGCAACAGCTTCCTGATCTTCAGCGAAAGCATGAATGACGAGGCGCAGGCGCGCCGCGAGATCGAGCTCGGGCTGCGCGACGCCCTCGCCCAGGACGGCTTCGACGTTCACTATCAGCCGATCGTCGACGTGCTGACCGGCCGGACCACGGGCTACGAGGCGCTGTTGCGGTGGCGGCATCCGGTCCGGGGCAGCATATCGCCGGCAGAGTTCATTCCGATCGCCGAGCAGACGGGCCTGATCGTCGAGATCGGAGCCTGGATCCTGAAGCGGGCGTGCTGCGAGATTGCGCGGCGCTCGGACACGCTCACCATCTCCGTGAACTTCTCGGCCGTGCAGTTCCGCAAGTCCGACATCAAGGCGACCGTGAAGCGGGTTCTCGACGAGACCGGACTTGCGCCGTCACGCCTCAAGGTGGAGATCACCGAGTCGCTTCTGCTCAACCACAGCGAGGTGACGATGGCGCAGATCGTGGCGCTCAGGGAGCTGGGCGTGCAGGTCGGGATCGACGACTTCGGAACCGGCTACTCGTCGCTCACCTACCTGCAGAACTTCCCTGTCGACTGCGTGAAGATCGACCGCTCCTTCGTCAACAATCTCGGCTCGGGGCGCAGTGCGTCGGCGATCATCAAGGCCATCGTCGCGCTTGCCAGCGGCATGGGGATGGCGACCGTCGCGGAGGGCGTCGAGACGCAGGAGCAGCTCGAGGAGCTGTCCGCCCTCGGCTGTCATGAGGTGCAAGGATACCTGCTGAGCCGTCCCAGGCCGGCCGAGGAGATCCTCCCGCCGATCCGGGCGGACGAGCGTCGCCGGATACCGCTGCGCGAGGTCGCCTGACGGGACGGGAAGCGGCACTCCACATGGTGCCGCTTCCGCGCTTTCCAGCGACAATCAACCACTGATGATCGGCAGCTCAGGGGCATGGCCAGGCGCCGTGCCCGCAATCCGGACACGTCTGCCGCCGAGATCGGCGGCAAGAATGGCCAATGTGCCGGCCGAAGGGATACCAAGGCGCGAGCCATGGTGATAAGAGTGACGTCCGGGCAGCAGGATCGTGCCTCTCCGTGACCGTCAGAGCGCGCGGGAGGCTGTCTGCTCGCCTCCGGAGCATGGAGGGCTTGCCACGGTTCGAGCAGGCCCCACGGGAAGCGCCCGACAGCGACTCGCACGAGAGAGTTACCTCATCCAGAACTGGAACCCACGATGACCGTCCTTCCGAACTCGGTAGAAGCCCGCGACATGGCTTACCAGATGCACCCCAACGTCGACCTGCGCCGGCACGAGAAGTTCGGCTCGCTCGTGATCGACCGCGGCGACGGCGTCTACGTGTTCGACACCACCGGCAAGCGGTACATCGAGGGCATGGCCGGACTCTGGTCGGTGGCGCTCGGCTTCGGCGAGAAGCGGCTCGCCGAGGCGGCCAAGGCCCAGATGGAGAAGCTGCCCTACTACCACACCTTCGCCTACAAGTCGCACGGCCCCTCGATCGAGCTCGCCGAGAAGCTGATCCAGCTCGCGCCGGTGCCGATGTCAAAGGTGCACTTCACGTCATCGGGCTCGGAGGCGAACGACCTCGTCGCCAAGATGACGTGGTACCGCTCGAACGCGCTCGGGCTGCCGAAGAAGAAGAAGATCATCGGGCGCATCAAGGGTTACCATGGCGTTACCATTGCGGCCGGTTCACTGACGGGCATCCCGCGCAACCACGCGAGCTTCGACCTGCCGC
>Ga0180220_1001253_pt1 | contig 19688 bp, 19 predicted proteins | sample eDN5th37CBELigBY_FD_151335 | JGI IMG/M metagenome (GOLD analysis project Ga0180220, IMG submission 151335) | Enriched backyard soil microbial communities from Emeryville, California, USA - eDNA 5th pass 37_C BE-Lig BY (version 2) (version 2) | ecosystem: Environmental > Terrestrial > Soil >...
CATCCAGGCGCGCGAGCGCGCCGAAGAGGCCCTGCGCAACGCCAAGGACAAAGAGGACATCGCCGTGGTCGAGGCCGAGCTTGCCATGCTGGCGGCGCAGGTCGCGGCGGCGCGCAAGCTGTCCAAGCGTCGCTAGTCGTATTACCCAAGCCGGCCGGGCAGATTGCCGGGCTGAGGCAAGACAAAGCCCCCCTGCTTGCAGGGGGGGGGGGTTACACGTGGTTCTTATATCAGGCGCCGGCCGGCAAGGACGCGGTCATCTGCATCTCGACCAAGCAGCCGTGATGAAGCTCGGTAACCGGCACGACGGTACGAGCGGGCTTGTGGTCGCCGAAGAAAGTGGCGTAGACCTGGTTGAAAGCGGGCCAGTTTTCTACGCCAACGATATATCCGGTGCATTGCACGACGTCGGCGATGCCGCAGTCCGCCAAAGCCAGAATGTCCTTGCAGGCCTCGAGTACCTGTTTGACCTCGGCCTTGAAGTCGCCGGCGTGCGGATCGGCGGGCAAGATGCCCGACAGGAAGACGAAACCATTGCAGACGACCGCCGTTGAATAATGACCCGCGGGCGGGTTGGAGGGATGGGCGAGATATTGCATGCGTTGCTTTACGATATGCTGGCGATCACGATTGCGGCCAGAACGCATGCCCCGGCCACCCAAAGCCAACGCAGGCTTCGCAGGAAAGACTGTCTAGCCTGAACATTGGAGCCGGCCGCATGAGCGCCGGCAAGAGAGGCTTGCTCCACTCGGCCAATGGTTTCGTCCGTGCTGCCGGGACCAGAGCTAATGACCTCATTGAAGCGATTGAAAAACTCATCCGCCATTTTCTTGGCCACGCCATCGATTAGCCGCGAACCAATCTGGGCCAGTCGGCCGCCCACCTTGGCCTGCACGCTGTAGTGCAACTCCGTACCGCCTTGCGTGTCGGATAGCTGCACATTGGCATTCCCTTTGCCGAAGCCCGCCGTGCCGCCCGAACCCTCGAAGCTCAAAGCATACGAGAGCGGGGGGGCGATGTCTGCCAGTTGCAGCTTCCCTTTGAACTTAGCTTTGACCGGCCCGACGCTGGCCGTCATTCCGATCTGGTACTCGTTATCACCGATTGGTTCGAACATATCGCAGCCCGGTATGCATTGACGCAGAATCTCCGGATCGTTGAGCGCTCGCCAAACCTGTTCGCGCGGCAAACCAATGTGTTGCGTTCCTGTCAGTTCCACTAAGCGGTCTCCTCGAGCTTCTTCTGATTCATGCGTTGCGCAGCCAATTGAATGGCGCGAATGATTTCGGGATACGCACCACAGCGGCACAGATTGCCCGACAAATAATTACTGATCTGCTCCTTGCTGGGGTCCGGATTGGATTGGAGAAGCTGCTTTGCCATCAGCAGAAATCCCGATGTACAGAATCCGCATTGAAATGCTCCGCAATCGATAAACGCTTGCTGCAGTGGATCAAGCTCTGCACCCTCCTCGAGGCTCTCGACGGTTTCCACGTATGTGCCGTCCAACGCTGGCGCAAGATACAGACAACCGCTGACGCTTTGACCGTCAACAATCACGGTGCAGCATCCGCACAGTCCCTGACCGCAACTCTCGCGTGCGCCGTTCAGTTCGAAGATGTTGCGCAATACGTCCAGCGCAGTATGGTGGGGTTGAATCTGCGCGCTTACCGGTTCGCCATTCAGTACAAAACTAATACTAGTCATTCTGTTGCTCATCATGCGTCCTCCGCTTGAAACAAGGCTTCGTTTCCATGCAATGCGCGGCAGACTTGCTCGTACCTCATCGGCATGGCCGTTAGCCTTATGCCCACTGCGTCATGGATAGCTTCGGCAATGGCGGATGCCACTCCGAACGTGCCGCTTTCGCCCACGCCTTTTGCTCCATAAGGACCGCTGTGCTGAACGGCTTTGACAATGTCGGTGTCAAGATGGGCGGGCAAGTCGTGGATGCCCGGAATCTTGTATTCGGCGAATGAAGCATTGCGGAGCTGGCCATCCTCGTCGAACTCCATGTTCTCGTACAGCGCTGCCCCAAGCTGCATGATGGCAGCGCCCGAAACTTGAGTTTCGACGATCTTGGGATTTAGCGGTGTGCCGCAATCCACGACGTTTTCCATGCGCACGATACGAAACTGTCCTGTTTCAGTATCCACTTCGACTTCGACGCCCGTCCCGCCAATCATCCAGTTGGGTGTAATGTTGTCTGACTGTCCTGTGTCCTTGTCGGGAGAAATGTAGTCCGGGATAAAGCTGCCAATGCCTACGATATTGCCGGCTTGCATTCCGTAGCGTCGTTTCAGCAAGCTAGAGGCATCTATCCGCTCGGCCTCATCAATGCCGTATTCGGCGGCCATTGCTTGCATTTGCGCGACGGCGTCTTCGGCGGCCAAGCGCACGGCGTGGCCCATATGGAAGGTAGAGCGCGATCCCAACGTAGCCATGTCGTAAGGCGTCACGTCTGTATCAGGATGGATAACTCGTACCGCCTCGGCCCGCAGGCCGAGCACTTCGGCGGCCACCATTGCCAGCGCGGTATCCGAGCCCTGGCCCATGTCCACAGTACTGGTATAGACGAAACAACTTCCGTCAGCGGACAAGCTGACCATGGCCATCGAAGTGGTGGGCGCCACAAGTGCCTTGAAGCCGATGCCGATGCCGCGGCCGCGCCGTATGGTCCCTGTGCCGCGATCGAATGGTTCGTCCCACTTCATGCGCTTTGCGGTGCAATCCAATACCTCGATCAAGTGGGCATCCTTCATTAGCGTGCCGGTGGCGTGGGGCCTGCCTTCGCGCAACAGATTGATGCGACGAAACTCTACCGGGTCCATTCCCAGTTCCCGGGCAATGATGTCCGCTTGGCTTTCATAGGCCCACACCATCTGCGTGATTCCAAAACCGCGAAAAGCGCCCGCCGGAGGAAGATTGGTGTAGATCTGATAGGAATCCACACTGACGTTCTCAATGTCGTATGGGCCCGCGGCGGTAAAGCCCGACTTCTGGGTTACGCGCGGGCCGATATCGGCACAGGCGCCGCCATTCCACCAGACCTCGCATTCTCGTCCGATAATGCGGCCTTCCTTGTTAACGGCTGATTTGATCCGAAACGTGGTGGCATGCTTGGTAATCGTATAGAACTGTTCTTCCATGCTGAGGGCGATCTTGACCGGCCGACGGCTGATCAACGTCAAGGCCGCCGCCAGCGCTTCGAGCTTGATATACAACTTGGCTCCGAAGCCGCCGCCGAGAAAGGCGGTGCGCACCCTGATTTGAGCTTCGGACCAGCCCAGTAACCGTGCTACTTCGATGCGTACGAAAGAGGGGCTTTGCGACGATGTGTGTATGGTCATGCCCGTATCGGTCAGTTCGCCGATGGACACTAGCGGTTCCAACGGAGTGTGCATGACTTGCTGCGTGCGAAAAGTGTGCTCGAAGACATGCTCCGCTTCGGCAAACGCCTTCTCGACATCGCCCCGTCGGACATGAAAGTCGAGCGCGATATTCGTATTCTTACGTCCCGCCAAGTGCTTCAGATCGGGAAATGTGCCCGCGGGCTTCAGCTCGTCATGGACCACGATTTCCGAACGTACCGCTTCCACTTCGTCGAGCACCGCAGGCAGTTCCTCGTACTGCACCTCGATAAGATGAAGAGCCTCTTGAGCCACGTAAGGATCCGTGGCCAGTACAACGGCCACGGGTTCTCCCACGTAATGCACCTTTCCAATAGCAAGAATGGGCTGGTCGTGAAACGCTGGCCCGAAATAAGGCTCTGGAATCACTTTGAGAACATCTTCCGACGTAATCACCGAATGTACGCCTTTCATTGCCCTGGCTTGTGTCGTGTCAATGGACACGATGCGCCCATGCGCAACGGTACTGCGCAATATTTTGGCGTGCAGCATGCGGGGCAAGGTCAGATTGTGGATATATTCGGCGCGGCCCGTTACCTTTGCCTTCGCTTCCAAGCGATCCAGCGGGCGGCCCACTTGCTTGGCTGCCGGAAGACTGGCGATATCAATGTGTTCCATGGTGATCTCCTTGCGTCACACAGCTGCGGCCGTGCGTACGGCGCGTCCCAAATAGACACTGAGTAGATGTTTTTTGTAGGCTGCTGTACCATGCTGGTCGCTGACCACGTCGAGCTCAGAGGCGGCTGCCAGGCCAGCGCGTTTGAGGCCGATGTCGTTGATGGGTTGGCCAAGCAATTGCCGGGCAGCTTCGACCAAACGAGTCGGCCTGTCAGTCGCCGCCCCGACGATGAATAGAGCATCGGTCAGAACATCCCCGTTCATTCTCAGGTTGACCGCAATACCCAGTGCTGGCCAATCATGCGCGGCGCGTGTCGTCACCTTGAAATACGCCGCACAGCCACCTCGCATGGGCGGTACCATTACTTTGGAAATCAACTCATTGCGAGCGAGGACATTTTCGTAATAGCCGGTGCAAAGATCCGCGACGGCGATCTCGCGATCTCCCTGCGGGCCGGTGGCGATGACGCTAGCGCCCAACGCAGACAGCACCGGAGGCATGTCCATATGCGGGTCGCTATGAGCCAGGTTGCCGCCTATGGTTGCCACATTGCGCACCCGAATGTTGGACAAAGACCGGAAGGTGCGCGCCAGCATTGGCCAGCCCTGCTTTACAAGCGGTGAGTTCTCCAACGCTGCTAAAGTAGTCATTCCCCCGATGTGCAGGATGCCTTGCGAATCCACGGTGATCTCTCTGTGCCGCGCCTCGATTCGCCTCAAGCCGATCAGTCTGGTCGGACGCAATACGCCAGCCTTCATCATCAACATGATTGCCGTACCCCCACCGACCGGACGGATATCCGGGTCTTCGGGGTCCAGCATACTGATCGCCTCCGAAAGCGTGTGCGGGGTGTGATACTCGAATGGCGTCATTCGTCTATTCCTTTTGATGAGCGGCTGTTTGAAAGCTCCAGCCGAGTCCTGTTGCTATGCCTACTGGTTCGCGCGATGCGCGAGATCCAGCAGCACGTCGACGATGGTTTCAGGCGTCTCCAAGGGGGTTAGATGGCGGGCGCCGGGAATCACCGTCAAGCTGGAGCTCTTGATTGCTTTGTGCAGGTCTTCGGCCATGGCCGGTGTGGTGGCCATGTCTTGCTCGCCCACCACGATGGCCGTCGGCAGATCCAGCCCCTTGAGGCCGTCACGTGCGTCAAAGCTGCCCAGTGCATTGCATGTGGCCGTATACGCCGACAGGTCGTTGCGCACGAAGATATCCATACAATTTTCGAGGATATTGTCGTGTTCCGCGCGAAACGAATCACTGAACCAGCGTGTGGCCTGAAAACCAAACAAACTGGGCAATCCTTCGGCCTGAGCCTTTGCTGCGCGTTCCGCCCAATCTTGCGGTGCGGTCTGGCCATAGAAGGCTGTCGTATCGATAAGCCCCAAGCCACGAACCAAATCCGGATAATCGATGGCGAGCTGCAAGGCTATGCAGCCTCCCATCGAAGCACCAGCGGCTATGACCTTGTCGTGGCCCAGCGCTTTGGCCACTCTGGCTGCGTCCCGAGCAAAAAGATTAATGCTATATGGGCCAGAAGGCTTGTCCGATTTCCCATGTCCGCGAATGTCCAGGCAGATGACCGAGCCGTGGCTTGCCAGCCTGGGCGCTACCAGCCGCCAGAACGAGTGGTCCATGGCCAGAGAATGCAAGAGTACGAAGCACGGTCTGGCTTCTTTGCTTGCATAACGCTGGTAATGCAGGAAAACATTATTCCCTACATCCACCCGTCCGTAGGCGGGCGGAACACTCTGTGAAACTACGTCCATTTCGTCCCTTTTCCTTGGCGACCCTTATCGCGGCCTGAACATCTTCAACCATTTGGAGTACCTCCTCAAACGATGATTTGTCATGGCCTTCATGAATAGTTTTGATCTGGAAGCCACGGCGCGACCGTAGCATCGCCTTGTCCGCTGTGTTTCAATCCTTCGGCCACAAGTCCCGCTCGTTTCGCGTACTCGACGTAAATGGCAAGCAGGCGGCCAGCAGCGTCTCTACCCTGCGGGCAGCACATTGCCTGTTGAATGAGCATGAAGCGCCCCTCGAGAACGCGAAAGCCCGCATGTGTATTGGCATGCGCTTCCAGCGGCTGCCTTACCCCCGCGGCGGCGTGGGCACCAACGCTCTCAAACTGAGTCATGGCCTTTTCCGATGTGGGCAGTCGAACTATGGAGGCGTGCCGCAAAGTGCGCGACAAGAACAAATCGTAGGCTGCGCCTTTCCCAACCGCTACAGTCGCACCCTGACGATCTATATCATCTATATGCTGGAACGGTGAGTTGTCCTTCACCAAATAGGTGCCTTCAATCAGCACGTACGGCGGCGTGAAGAGAATATCCTCGGCGCGCAAAGGATCAATCGCCAGAAAAGCGATATCCCAGATGTCTTGCCGAGCGCTTTCAAACACCTTGCCGGCGGCATCGAAAGTCTTGAACTCAATCTCGACATCCAGACGTTGCGCCAGGCCTCGAGCCAATTCAACCGATACGCCGCGCGGTTCGCCCGTGACCGGATCACGCTGCGCTAGTACGGGATTACCAAAATTGATCGCAGCCCTTAGCATCCCTGTAGGCGTCAGTTGAGATACTGCGGCCATATCGGCGAGCCAATTCGGTTCATTCATCTTTGCGCTCATGTCGTCTCCAAAACCCCACCACCATTAAAGAGCTTGAAGATGAGGGTTCAGTCAACTCTTCGTTCGCTATGGGACGCTATGCAGAGTGCCATTCTTTTGATCGATGAGCCCTTCCTTGACTCGTCGCTTGCGCATACGTTGAATGATGTGATTGAACTCGCCTACCACTCCTCGGCGGAATGCCAGCACACATAGAACAAAAAGCAGTCCCATGACGATTGATGTGGACGCTTCTAAACCCCGGAACCACTCAAGCGAAGTGGCGGAAGCAAGAAAGCCTCCAAGAGCGCCAAGCTTGTTTTCGAGCGCGACAATAATGATTGCTCCGACGACCGGCCCAAAAAAGGTGCCAAGGCCGCCCACAAGTGTTATGAGAATGACCGTGCCCGACATGATCCAGTGCGCGTCGATGAGTGTCGCAAACCCCATGACCACGGTTTTGCTGGCCCCCGCTAAACCAGCGAGCGCGCTCGACAGCACAAATGCAAGAATCTTGTATTTGTTGACACTGTACCCTAGAGAGATCGCACGGGCCTCATTTCCCTTTATCGCCGCGAGTACTTGACCAAAAGGCGAATGTACGATGCGCCAAACAAGGAAATATGAGCCGAGGAACACTGCCAGTACAATGTAGTACAACAGCAGGTCATTGGTCAGGTCAAAAACACCCAGCAATGTTCCTCGCGGTACACCTTGCATTCCATCGTCACCGCCCGTAAAGGGTGCGCGCAACCAAATGAAATATATCATCTGGGCCAACGCCAGCGTGATCATCGTAAAGTAGATGCCTTGCCGACGAATCGCCAGAAATCCGATTACTACGCCTATAGCCGCCGCAAAGCCGGTGCCGGCAAACAATGCCAGCTCGAAAGAGAGCCCTAGATCTCTCAAGACAAAGCCTGCGATATAGCCTGCGCCTCCAAAAAAAGCGGCATGGCCAAACGACAGCAACCCGGTAAAGCCAATAAGAAGATTGAAGGCACACGCGAATAATGCGAAGCAAAGTACCTTCATCAGTAATACCGGATAGAAATAAAGCGGTGCGACTAGCGCCAGAATGATTACTGGATAAATCCCGACTTTTAATTTCATTTTGGTGTCTCTCCTAGTGACCTTTTCCGAACAAACCAGCAGGGCGCACCAGCAATACTATGGCCATGACGATAAATACCACCGTGGCAGACAACTCGGGATAAAAGACGCGAGTCAATCCCTCAATGACGCCAAGCGCAAGTCCCGTGATGATGGAGCCGAGGATCGAACCCATGCCGCCTATGACAACAACGGCGAAGACGACCACCACCAGGTTGGAACCCATCAATGGAGACACCTGCGTGACCGGAGCGGCTAATACGCCGGCCAGAGCAGCCAGTCCCACTCCGAAGCCATAAATCAATGTGATCATGCGCGGAACGTTCACGCCAAAGGCTTCCACCATCTTTGGGTTTTCTGTGCCTGCCCTTAGGTACATTCCCAGTTTGGTTTTTTCAATTACGTACCAAGTAGCGAGGCAGACCAACAATGAGGCGCCGACAACCCATAACCGGTAGTTCGGCAGTGTCATGACGCCAACGTTGGTGCCGCCAGCCAAGAGCGGAGGAACGGAGTAGGGCTGTCCAGAGACCCCATAGAAAGACCTGAATACCCCTTCCAGCAGCAATGCGATGCCGAAAGTGCAGAGCAGTCCATATAAATGATCTAGTTTATATAGTCTGCTCAACATCGTCTTTTCGATTAAGATCCCGAACGCAGCCACCACAAGGGGGGCCAAAAGCAGCATTGCCCAGTAGTTCAGCCCGAAATAATTCAACCCCATCCAGGCAAGCATAGCCCCCATCATATAAAGGGCTCCATGTGCGAAGTTAATGACATTCAGTAAGCCGAAGATGATGGCTAATCCGAGAGACAACATCGCATAAAAAGAACCATTGACTAGTCCCAGCAGAAGCTGGATTAGTAGGAACTGAAGAGAAATTCCGAATATTTCCATGGAGCGGCCTTCACAAACAATACGATCAACTAAATCGCTACTATCATTTCCACAAGGCGCATTTCGATTCGGCCTTGGTGTTGAAGGCATCTTCGCCAGCCACCTTCTGCACTAGCTTGTAATAGTCCCAAGGCGCTTTCGATTCGGAAGGCTTTTTGACTTGCATGAGGTAATAGTCGTGAACCATGCGTCCGTCGGGCCTGATGTATCCACCTTTCGCGAACATGTCATTGATAGTCATGCTTTTCAGCTTATCCATTACTTGTTCCGCGTTCTCGGTTCCTAACTCCTTGATTGCATTCAGGTACAAAGTCGTCGCTGAATATGCCCCCGCTTGCAAGACGGTAGGCATTTTTTTGGTTCTTTCATAGAAGCGCTTGGACCATGCGCGAGAGTCTTCATCGAGATCCCAGTACCATGCATCCGACAGATACATTCCTTGAGTCGTCTCCAGGCCCATCGTATGGGTATCGGCCAAGAACAGCATCAATGCGACTGGCTGCATGGTTTTGTTGACCCCGAACTCATTCGCTGCTTTGATGGCATTGATTAGGTCGGAGCCAGCATTGGCCAAGCCAAGAACCTTCGCCTTGGAGGCTTGAGCCTGCATGAGAAACGAGGAAAAGTCGGATGACGACAGAGGGTGGCGAACACTTCCTAACACCTTTCCTCCGTTGGCCTCGATAACCGCAGAAGTATCCGCTTCCAGCGAATGACCAAACGCGTAGTCGGCGACGAGGAAATACCAGGAATCACCTCCTTGGTTGGTGACCGCTTTGCCCGCAACGCGTGCCTGGGCCACTGAATCGAGCACATAATTTATGGTGTAAGCATTACAAGCTTCGTTCGTCAGCCGAGCAGTGCCACCTCCAGTGGAAATGAATGCGGTCTTTTTGTCAGCGCCTACCTGCGACATGGCCAGCGCAACGGCCGAGTTCACCCCTCCTACCAGCAAATCCACTTTGTCCACATCCACCCATTCACGGGCTTTTGCCGAGGCAATATCCGGTTTGTTCTGGTGATCTACAACGAGCAGTTCGATTTTCTTGCCGTTAACCGTTCCGCCGAAATCCTGGATTGCCATTCTGATCGCTTCGACGCCTCCAGGACCGTCGTGGTCGGAAAAGATGCTTGCCATATCGGTGGCAAACCCGATCTTCACAGCATTGTCTCCTGCATTTGCAGCACCGGTACATATCATGGAGGCGAGAGCTGTAGCTATTGCGCCGACCGTGGTTTTAAGTTTCATTTCAATGTCTCCTGATTTTTAGATTTGGACAACTACTTACAACTATTTGATTTAGATTCCTAGCAACTCTTCCAGAACGGCGCTGCGTGCTTGTAGCTCCGAGGACCTGAATGCCTCGACGATCTGACCATGCTCCATTACATAAAATCGATCCGCTAAGGGGGCCGCGAAGCGAAAATTCTGCTCTACCATCACGATGGTGTAGCCTTTCTCTTTAAGTACTCTGATCATCCTCGCCAGGGCCTGCACAATGACAGGAGCCAGCCCTTCCGAAATTTCGTCCAGCAGAAGTAGGCGGGCGCCGGTACGCAGAATGCGCGCCACCGCCAGCATTTGCTGTTCTCCCCCCGAAAGACGAGTTCCCTGGCTGTTTCGGCGTTCGGCCAGGTTGGGAAACATTTCGTAGATTTCCGAGAGCGACATGCCGGCGTCTTTCGACACCGACGGAGGCAACAGCAGATTCTCTTCAGCAGTCAAAGAAGAGAATATGGCGCGCTCTTCCGGGCAGTATCCAACTCCCAAATGCGCTATCTCGTAGGTGGGCAAGCCTATGGTTTCTACCCCGTTTACGCGGATAGAACCCGTGCGGGTTCCGACCATCCCCATAATGGCGCGCAAAGTGCTCGTGCGGCCTGCGCCGTTGCGGCCCAGGAGAGTCACCACTTCTCCTTGTTCCACTTCGAGATTCACGCCATGAAGAACGTGTGACTCGCCATACCATGCGGCAAGGTTTTGTATTTCCAGACTCATTGGCATGGCGCTGTATCCTGCGATTCGTCAGTACCCATGTAGGCTTCTATCACGGCCTGATTTTCCGATACTTCACTATAGGAGCCCTCAGCCAGTACGCTGCCGCGCTGGAGAACCGTAATTCTGTCGCAAATGCCGGAGACGACCTTCATATTGTGTTCGACCATGAGAACCGTCCTGCCGACTGACACTTCCTTGATCAGCCGCGTTACTTGCTCGACGTCCTCGTGCCCCATGCCCTGGGTGGGCTCATCCAGCAGCATTAGTTCGGGGTTCATCGCCAATGTGGTCGCGATTTCCAACGCCCGCTTTCGCCCGTAAGGCAATTCCATCGTTATTGACTTTGCGAAATCTGTGAGGCCGACCTTGTCCAATAGACACATTGCCTGTTCGTCCAGGACCGAAAGGCTTCGTTCCGAGCGCCAGAAATGAAACGAGGTGTCCAACGCGCGCTGCAAAGCAACGCGTACGTTTTCAAGTACCGTCATTTGAGGGAACACCGCGGAAATCTGGAAGGAGCGAATGACGCCTCTACGCGCAATGTGCTCCGGGGAGAAAGACGTAATATCCTGGCCGCTGAAAAGGATCTTTCCAGAAGTGGGCACCAGGAATTTCGTCAACAAGTTGAAGCATGTGGTTTTGCCGGCGCCGTTAGGGCCAATGAGCGCATGTATGTGCCCGCGTTGAATTTTCAGATTTACGTTGTTGACTGCCTTGAAACCATGAAACTCTTTGACCAGGTGCTGCGCTTCCAATATCACGCCTGTCATCTTTACTCCTCCGAACACACCGCCTTTATTGTGTTGTGAAATGCTTTCTCGTTATGGCCCTATATGACGCGACAGCATCAGTTGGGCCCCTTTTTCGGCGATCATTACCGTTGCCGCGTTCGTATTGCCGGAAATAATGCGAGGCATTATGGAGGCGTCTATAACATACAGGCCATCGACTCCTCTAACCTTCAACGTCGGATCGACCACGGCATCATCGTCCGAGCCCATTCGGCAAGATCCCACGGGGTGGTGCACTGAGTCACCTTTTCTGGCACAGAATTCGAGTATGGCTTCATCGTCCACTATCGACTTGCCCGGCGCCTTCTCCTCAGCCGCATATTGCGCAAAAGCGGGTTGACTGAATACGCGCCTGAGCAGGCGGATACCTTTCACCATCATCTTTCGGTCGTACTCATGTCCTAGGTAGTTGCCGAAGATTTCAGGAAAGACGGTCGGGTCTTTCGACTTGATGTGGATGGACCCGCGTGAAGCGGGTTGAACAGCACAGACGATCGCAGTAACACCAGGCGTCCTGTCCAGTCTTCGGGGCCGTGCTGTGGGATCCAGCGCGCCGGGTGCATAGAGAATTTGCAGGTCCGGATATTGCAGGTCTGGCGTCGACTTCACAAATGCCCCGGCTTGAGTGGCGTTGAAGGCAAGAAGTCCATCCCGTCGCATGTAGTAGCGCAGTATTTGCTTCAACAGCCCAAGCGGGCCTCCATGGTCGTTCAGCGACGCTATGCCGCGAACATTCATGATTACCGGAGCCTGATAGTGATCTTGGACGTTCTCTCCGACAGCCTTACGAGCAACGACCGTCTTTATACCCAGCGCTGAAAGTCGTGAGGAATCTCCGATGCCCGAGAGCTCTAGGATCTGTGCTGACCCGACAGTCCCCGCCGATAGAATGACTCGTTTGGCCTTTAAGAGCTGCTGGCTGCCGTCCTCATTACGAATCCAAACGCCGCTGGCCACATTGCCGGTAAAATTGATGCGCTCCACCAGTTTCTTCGTGAGCAGCCTGAGATTAGGGCGCTTTATCGCTCGCTTCAGGTACGTCTGCGCAGTGCTTTGGCGTCGGCCGTTTCTCACAGTTTGGTGGTAGTAGCTGGCTCCCTCTTGCTTGGGCGTATTGAGGCTCGTGGTCCTTGGTATTCCCGCCTGGACCATGGCCTCTACAAAAGCGTCTGTCGCTGGATGCTTATGTGCCAGCGTTACAGGCAGGGGCCCGGAGTCTCCGTGCAGATCGTTGGCGCCGTCACAATGGCTTTCGCTGCGTATGAAGTAGGGCAATACGTCGCTCCAGGCCCAGCCGGGGCAGCCAAGCTCCACCCATTTGTCGTAGTTTCCCTGGTTGCCCCTTACGTGCACCATTGCGTTCACGCTACTCGACCCGCCGAGGACTCGGCCTCGCACATAGTCGATCCTGCGTCCGTTAAGGCCGGGCTCCGGGATGGTCTCGTATGGCCATATGACCCGCTTGTCGAAAGCGACGTAATTGAATCCCGCTGGCACATGCAGCATCTCCATGCGGTCCCGGCCGCCGGCTTCGAGCAGGAGCACATTCAGAGTGTTTGACTCGGTAAGCCGATCAGCCAATACGCAGCCTGCTGAGCCTGCCCCGATAATAATTATGTCGTGTATCTGGTCCTGCATTAAACTCTCCTGGGAACGGTTCTCGCGTGCCCAATTAAATTTTCGCGTTTCAGATCGTTTGGCCAAGAAGCCAAACGGAGATCAACGCCCGCTTCCGCTATCCCAGCTTGAACGGATCCCGGAGTTCGCCCGACAACTCGACCCAGACTGTCTTTGTCTCGAGATACTCGTTCATTCCATCGCGGCCGTTCTCGCGGCCGACGCCGCTATGTTTGAAACCGCCGAATGGCGCATACGGAGCCGTTACGCGATATGCATTGATCCACACGTTGCCCGCGCGCAGCCGGGACGACACACGATGGGCACGCTGCACGTCTAGCGTCCAGACGCCGGCGGCCAACCCATAACGCGTATCGTTCGCTATTTGTATGGCTTCGTCTTCAGTGTCGAAAGTCAGCACGGACAAAACGGGCCCAAATACCTCGTCTTGGGCGATCTTCATCGAGTTTGTCACCCCCGTTAGCACCGTCGGCAGCACGAACAATCCGCCCTCCGGTGCTTGCACGCCTCCGTAGGCCAGGATTGCACCTTCCTGTGTGGCTGCCTCCACCATGGAAAGGACCTTTTGAAACTGCGCTTGTGTCGCCGCTGGCCCCATTTCCGTTTCCGGGTCCATAGGGTCGCCGAGCTTGATCGCGCGTACGCGATTCAGTAGACGCTCCAGCAACTGATCGTGAACCGAGCGTTGCACCAACAGGCGGGAACCAGCCATGCATGTTTGCCCTGTGGCTGCAAATACGCCTGAGATCACCCCATTGGCAGCAGCTTCGAGATCGCTATCCGCAAATACAATCTGGGGAGATTTGCCTCCAAGCTCCAGCGATACTCTGGTGAAATTGTCTACTCCGGCATGTGCGATCAGCTTCCCGACGCCATCCGAACCAGTGAACGAGATTTTGTCCAGGCGTGTGTCGGACACAAGGGCCTTGCCGGCGGCCGGTCCACCGGTCACCACGTTGAAAACACCCGGCGGGAAGCCCGCTTCCTCGACCAGCTCGGCGAAGAGAAGCGTGGAAACGGGGGTATATTCGGATGGCTTCACTACAAACGTGCAGCCCGCAGCGAGCGCCGGCGCGAGCTTGAACATCATAAGCAGCCCTGGAGAGTTCCAGGCGGTAATGGCCGCAACGACGCCAATGGGCTCCTTCTTCGTGAAAGCGAGAAAGTTTGGCTTATCGCTTGGCAGCACCTCTCCACAAGACTGCGTGGCCAGGCCCGCGAAATAGTAAAGCCACTCGGGAAGGTAGCGCCACTGCCCCAACATCTCGCGAAGAAGCTTGCCGTTATCAGTTGATTCCACTCGCGCCAGTTTCTCGGCATCGCGTGCTACTAGGTCTCCCAGCTTACGCATCAAGGCGGCTCGCTGTTGTGGCGTGGTGCTGCGCCAAGGTCCATGATCGAATGCATCGCGAGCGGCGCCTATGGCGGCTTTTACATCCTCTTCGGAAGCATCGGGGGCGAGGGCCCAGACCTGCCCGGTGTAAGGATTGACACTTTCCAGCACATGGTCGGTGGAAGCCGGGACCCATTTGCCGCCTATATACATCTTTAGACGATCGCCATTAAGCAATCCTTCATTGCCCGCTATGCTCTGCATTGTCTACTCCACTTTTCTATCGGAAATTGAGGTTGGGCGGCCATTGGCTAATCCGCAGCTCGGACCGCTCCAGTATCGTGATAGGTTGATGTGCTTGTCGCTATCAAGAATTTTGCGTAGCGTACCCCAGAGCCCTCATGCCAAGCGAACGATACATTTTCATGCTTGGCATGAGCGAATTTCATCTTGGGGCGAGGGTAATTCTTTATAGAATAAGAATGGGGCTGCACGCCAAGATCCGTACATTGGGCAGCGCAATTGGCTCTGGCATGATGGCAGTTAGACTAATATGTATCAGCTCATCTTGCTAAGCATTTTCTACTATAAATATCAAGTACAAATATGAGACGCAGTATCCCATCTTTGCCCAGCCTGCTTGCCTTTGAAGCGGCAGCCCGGCATCTGAGCTTTACAGATGCCGGAAAGGAACTACACCTTACACAAACTGCGATTAGCCATCAAATTAAAAAATTAGAAGAATTATTGGATACCAAGCTATTTGTTCGTCGGCGAAACGTACTTCTATTAACAGCAGCGGGGCAACAGTACCTGGAGTCTGTGCGTGATGCTATCAATATGCTTCACAGCGCCACCAACCGGACGCGCCGAGAGAAAACTTCAGAGTTATTGACCATCAACTGCTTGCCAGCTTATGCCACCCAGTGTCTTATTCCCATTCTGGTCGACTTCCAAGAGCAGCATCCTTCGATCACCTTGCAGGTCCTAACCAACCAGACATTTGATCAATTCAAGCAACGCACGTATGACGTGGCGTTCAGATATGGTTCGGGCCGCTGGACGGGGCTGCATGCGGAATTGCTGCAGCAAGAAGAAATCGTAGCTGTTTGCACGCCAAGCCTGGCGATGCGTATTGATCCAAGTGATCCGCACGGCGCCTTATCGTCCATGACGCAAATACGCACTTATTTCTCTTCTTCGTATCAGGACGATTGGCCCAAATGGCTGGAAACCTCGGGGATTGGTCCCGTGGACTTCGCTCGCGAGGCGATATTCAACTTGCAGATTACGTCACTACAAGCGGCTGTCAATGGAATTGGCATAGGGCTCGGAAGGACGCCGTTAATTGACCGCCATTTAGCGGCAGGCAGTCTATGTACACCGCTTGATTACCGCGTGCAGACGGGTTCGGGCTATTATCTCGTAACACCGGAAGACAAAATCGATCAACCAAAAATTCAAATATTCTGGAAATGGGCCTTGGAAAAACTGCAGCGTGTTCCCGCACACAGGAACTAATGTCCTTCCCCGGCTCGGCTCATTCAAAGCCAAGGGTCAGCAGCTATCGTCCCATCGCTGAGCTGCTGGACAGATACCGGTCTATACACCCCCAAAAGCCGGCACTGGTCGAGGTCAACTCGGATCTCACAATGAACTTCAGGCAGCTCACGGGGCTTGTTGATCGCACTGTACGCGACTTCTTGAAAATCGGATTAGAGCCTTCTTCGCGCGTCGCCCTAGTGACCGATAATAATATTTCGACCGCTGTTATATGGCTCGCGCTCTGGCGTATGCGCATTGTAATTTGCCCCATTGACGCCTCTTCCATGCAGTTTCAAGCCGCAGAAATTCTTGGGCTTATCAAACCGGAGCATATCCTCCTGGACGCTTCGGAAGACGGCAGCTTCGACTTGGGCGAATATAGCCATCGGGCCATAAAATTCATGCGCTGGTCCCCGGCGTGTGAATCTTTGATCGTCGATGCGCCCCCATCGCCTCAAAGCGCTAAGCTTTTTTCGCTTCAAGGACTGCCGTCAACGCTACCGACCGATCTAGCAAGCATATCCTGCACATCTGGTACCACGGGCCATCCCAAAGCCGTAGTTTATGACCATGCAGCGTTATGGACGAACGGTATGGACACAATTGAACTGCTTGGGCTCTCGGCGGATGACCGGATGCTAGAGTACCGCTCATTGGGATGGTTCTCGAGCCAGATTTTGAGTTTGATGCCTTTCTTGCAAACAGGGATGACCCTGCACCTTGCTGGGAAATTCTCCTTTGGCCATCTCCCGGGATGGATTAACAACCATAATATAACGGTCAGTGTCGGCCTACCGGCAATCATTAACCTTCTGCTTCAATATCCCTTTCCCGACGCGAAAGAGTTATTCAGCTCGCTACGTCTCATGACTTCCAGTACCGCACCCTTGGCCACTGAAAGCTGGAGATTATTTGAACAGGCCTATGGGGTTCGGCTGCTTAATCTTTATGGCAGCAGCGAGACGGGTTGGGTCAGCGGCAATCGCCTGGACGCGCATCGAGTCGGCACCGCGGGACAGCCGGTCAGTTCAGTGCGGCTCGAGGTCATCTCCGAAGCGGGCAAACCCTGTCCAAATGGCGATGCGGGTTTTATACAGATATGCGCCGGCAAATTGGCACTGGGATATTTGCAGAAAGACGGATCCTTGACGCCTATCCGCGGTAGACCTTTCCTCATGTCCGATGTGGCAATGCAGGACCAAGACGGATACCTATACCTTCTCGGCAGGCGTGACGACATGATCAACCGCGGCGGAGTAAAGGTTTATCCCATTGAAATCGAGAACGTGCTGCTTTCTCATGTTGAAGTGAATGAGGCCGTCGCTATAGGCGTGCCCGATATGGTTTACGGAGAAAAGGCTGTTTGCTTTGTTGTGCCCCATCGGGATACTGAGCCTCACCCCGACGATCTGCTCGCCTATTGCCGGTCGCGTCTGCCCCATAACAAAAGCCCGGCGGAGATTATCGCCGTCGAGTCATTGCCGCGCAATCACAGGGGAAAGATCCTCCGCGACCGGATTAAGAATATGTATGCGTCCATAAAGAAAAAGCAAGAATCGTAGTACGAATACCGGCGCCCCGGCTTCAGAGCAAGAATCTGCGTATTCGCCTCGGCGCATGAATGTTATTCATGGCGCATATGAAGAAGTATCGTTGGCTGAGCTCGGAGCGGTTTAGTACGATACCTCGAGTCTTTCACCTGGAGCCGCCTTTTGTCGGCTATTCGCTAGCCAACGCAGTACTTGCCCAAGGCAGCGAACGCATGGAAGGTCTTAGTAATAGATTAATCTTATGGGGACGACAATGACAATGAACAAAGCGGCTACTGCATCGGGTTCCGGAGGACGAACCGAGCCAACGAACACTGTTCTGCCGACCGGCAAGTTTGTACGGAACATGTGGTACGTTGCCATGTGGTCGAAAGATCTGGAACCCAAACAATTGGTTTCGAGGACTATCCTTGGCGAGCCTATTGTTTTTTATCGGAAGGAGGACGGTTCTGTTGCTGCGATGATCGACCGCTGCTCGCACCGATTTGCTCCTTTATCGATGGGCAAGCTGGTTCCCGGCGATCGTATCCAATGTATATATCACGGACTTGAATTTGGGCCCGACGGCTCTTGTGTAAAGAATCCTCACGGCACCTGTAATGTTCCCGCTGCCGCTCATCTGAAAGCGTATCCTGTCGCCGAGAAGCACACGCTGGTTTGGATCTGGATGGGTGAACAGAAGCCAGACTACGACGCGATACCCGACTATAGCTGCTTGGATGATCGCCCGGCCCTTCACATCGCGGAGCCGGGCTATCTGAAGGTGAATGCAAATTACGAGCTCGTTGTGGACAATCTTCTTGATTTGAGCCACACGTCGTACGTTCATGCGGGCATCCTCGGCACCTCTGAAACTGTAGAAGCCGACATTGGCGTTGAGCAACGTGGGAATGTCGTAAGCGTTAGCCGTCCATCCAAGAATGCGGACACGCCCGGCATTCTGAAGATGATGAGCCCGGCCGGCTTCGAAAAAGGTGATCAATGGAATACTATTTCTTGGTATCCGCCTAGTTATTTGATCCTGGAATTTGGCGTCAGCAAGCCTGGTGAGCCCAAAGAAAAAGGCACGGGTTATTTCGCTTTGCATTTGCTCACTCCGGAGACGGATCGGACTACCCATTATCATTATTCGGCCGCTCGCTGGAATGTTCTGACGGAAGGCGATGACGTGAACGAAAAAATTCGCGAAAAGATCTTTGAGATGCGGACGTTCGCGTTCGCCGAGCAGGACGTTCCTGTCATCGAGGCTCAACAGCGGTTGATGGATGAGGCCGGGACGCCCCTGAAGCCGGCATTGCTGGCGATAGACGCAGGACCGACACGTTATCGTCGTGTGCTTGAGAACTTGATTGAAAAAGATCAGGCCGTTTCGTAGCTCAGCCATTCTCGAAATTCGACGCGTTATGACTCGATAGAATTTTTCCCGAAAAGGCGCGTGACCCAGCGCCTTTTCAATTCCAATTTAGCGGTTTAGCTGAGATGGCCACATAATGAAGGAAAATGCGTATATCGATAGGTATACGTCAGGCCTGTCTGACGACGATATTTCCTCCAAGCTTTCCAATCCCTTCCTAGAGCTGTTGGGCGCACGTCTGGTAGAGTGGAAGCAAGGCTATGCTGAAATGACTTTGCCGATATCGCCGACATTGAAAAACCGTAGCGGAGCGGTGCAGGGAGGCGTGCTATGCACATTGCTGGACGCTACGGGCGGGTATGCGGGACTCTATTCTCCGCCTGGTGAAACCAAGGTTCATGGCTTGACCGTATCGCTCGCCGTGAATTTCATTGCGAACGGCCAAGGCTCTATTCTGACCAGCAAAGGCTTTATTGATAAAGCCGGTACGTCCGTTTATTTCGCCCATTCCGAAGTCTGGCTGGATGCCAATATACTTCTTGCCACAGCTATTGGATCTTATCGCTACTTGGCATGACAATGGTCCATATTAAGTCTCAAAAAAGGCCGTAATACATGCTATAGCTTTGAAACTGTGGTCGAGGTACGCGTTGCGTTTGGAGCATTGCGTAGCCGATTATTGGGGATATTGCGCCGGCGCAGCACAATCCGCAGGTGTTGTCCAGCCGTGTGTAGGTAGTTTCCGAGTCAATGGTAATGCCCATTGTGGCGCTCTGGTGGTCTGACTAAGCTTGGCTCATTCTGAGCGGCTGGGCCGCGCACCA
>Ga0180220_1001254_pt1 | contig 19645 bp, 12 predicted proteins | sample eDN5th37CBELigBY_FD_151335 | JGI IMG/M metagenome (GOLD analysis project Ga0180220, IMG submission 151335) | Enriched backyard soil microbial communities from Emeryville, California, USA - eDNA 5th pass 37_C BE-Lig BY (version 2) (version 2) | ecosystem: Environmental > Terrestrial > Soil >...
TTTTCTTCATTTTTTCCCCTCTTTAGCCCAGAATAAAACCAATATTTCCCATGCGGATGGATTGGTGACTCTATCATATATGCCGGTATATGCCTTGGCAATCGATTTTTTTTCGCCGGGAGAACGGCTTGATTCGGAGCTGGTAAACCGAGGTGGCGGAAGAACGGAAACGGCTGGATGAAATGCATGCCGGATTTGATATATTTCTACCGGTTTATCATTTTCCACATCGCTTAAAACGTTGATATACCGCCATTTCTTCGGGTTTTCCGCCTAAAACGCACGCAAATTCGAAGGCGGGGGAAATCATGGGGTTTACCAATTTTGAAAGCGTTTTTATGATGGAATCCAACGGGCAACAGTCAGACGAATGGGAACAACGGCGGCAAATGCCTGGAGCATGCACCCGACAAAACGAGGAGGAAAAACAAGAATGCCAAAAAAGCGGATCCGTATGTCTGTCATCCTTTCCGTGCTGATGCTCATGCTCAGCGCCTGCGGCGGAGGAGGTGGCAAAGCCCCCGCTGAAGATCAGGCCAAGGCGCCTGCTTCCAATAACGAACCCCCTGCTGCCGCCAGCGCTGCGCAATACGGGGATACCGGGGGGCTTAAGCTTCCGTTGGTGGACGAACCGACAACCATCAAGTTCATGCTGCCCAGCAATTCCTCCAAGATCGGCGACGACAAGCTGATCGTTCAGGAGCTGCTGAAGCGGACGGGAATCAAGGTAGAGTTTCAAACCTATTCGCCGCAAACCTATCAGGACAAATTAAAGGTGGTCGTCGCCTCCGGCAAGCTGCCCGATATTTTTATCGGACTGAAGCCGGCGGAGCTCAAAAAAATCGGCCAGCAAAAGGGCGTGGTCGCCATCAACGAATACGCCGACATGCTGCCGAATTTCTCCAAGCTGTATTTGCAGGAAAACGACTGGGTCATCAAGTCCTACGGCGACCAAAACGGGAATATCTATACGTGGCCGATCTATGACCTCAACCGGGAAGTCAATCACGGCTTCCTGTACAGGAAAGACATTTTCGATAAAAACGGCATCAAGGAATGGACCAATACCGAAGAATTTTATCAGGCGCTGAAGAAGCTGAAAGAAATTTATCCGGATTCCTATCCGTATGCCTCGAAAGGGCTCGCCCACATTTTTGGCGACTGGTCCTTCGGCTGGGGGCTCGGGAATAACGACAATTATCCGGCTTACTACGACGAGAAGGACGGGACCTGGAAATACGCCTCCGTGCAGCCGGAGCACAAGGATATGCTCGACTTCATGAAAAAGCTGTACAACGAAGGCTTGATGGACCCCGAATTTTTGACCGACACCCAAGATTCGTGGACCACGAAAATGACGACCGACAAGTCGTTCGTCACGTGGGACTGGATCGGCAGACTGGACTTATTCTACAACCAGGTCAAGGAGAAAAACCCGGATTACAACCTGAGATATGCCAATCCGATCGGCCCTACCGGCCATGTCCGCACGCTGCCTAAGGTTTCCGACTTCAGCGTGGCGGTTGCCAACAACAAAAACAAGGAAGCGGCATTAAAGCTGCTGGACTATTTGACGAGCCCGTCCGGGGGCGAGCTGATGACCGTCGGCGTGGAAGGCGTCAACTTCAATTGGGGCGAAGACGGCCGGCCGGTGTATCCGGAGCTGAAGGATCTGCCGTTGGTGGACATCGGCGTGCTTGAGGACCGCTACGGCATGTGGCTGGAAGGCGCGTATCTCAGACCGGACAAACGCAGCGTGTATTACAAGTTTTCCGAGAAGGAACAAGAGGCGCAGGACAAAATCATGAAAGAGGACAAACGGGAGCCGTTCGACCCGATCCTGAACTTTACCGACGACGAGATTTCCACGCTGGCGGAACTGCAGACCTCGCTGCAAAAAGCATCCGAGGAATTCAACGCGAAGTATATTTTGGATAAATCTTACGGGGACGCGCAGTGGGAGGAGTTCAAAAAGTCCATTTCCAAACAGGGGATGGATGAGCTGATCAAAATCTACAACGACGCCCAGAAGCGGTACGACGCGGCCAAGTAATGAAACGGGGAACGACACATGACGAATAAACCGTTAAAAGCCCGGTCCAAGGAGATGCTGAAGCATATCCGGCGGGACCGGGAGCTGCTGTTATTGTTTATCCCGTGCATCCTTTTTTACGTCATTTTCCGTTACGGCCCGCTATACGGACTGATCATCGCCTTCAAGGATTACAGCGTGTTTACCGGCGTGCTGGGCAGCGACTGGGTCGGGCTGAAGCATTTCATCAAATTTTTCGGCAATCAGGACTTTTGGATGCTGTTCCGCAACACGCTGCTGCTCGGCTTTTACACGCTCGTATTCGGATTTCCGTTTCCGATCCTGCTGGCCGTATTGCTGAACGAGGTCCGGGTTCAATGGTTCAAAAAGTCCGTGCAAACGCTGAGCTATCTCCCGGCCTTTTTATCCGTCGTCATCATCAGCAGCATGATCATCGATTTCCTCTCGCCCACGAACGGGCTGCTCAACCAGCTGCTGGCGGCGCTCGGGTTCGAGAAAAAATATTTCCTCGCCGATTCCGGTTGGTTCCGGCCGATTTACGTCATCTCGGAAATTTGGGGCACGGTAGGGTACGAATCGATCATTTATCTTGCGGCGATCGCCGGCATCAGTCCGACGCTGTACGAGGCGGCGAGAGTGGACGGGGCAACGCGGTTTCACATGATCCGGCACATTACGATTCCGGGGCTGATGCCCACCATGCTGATCATGTTCATCCTGAAAACCGGTTCCATGATCCGCGTCGGGTATGAAAAGGTGCTGCTGCTGTACAATCCGATGACCTACAACGTGGCCGACGTGTTTTCGACGTACGTTTACCGGAAAGGCCTGCTCGAGTCCAACTACAGCTACGCGGCGGCGGTCGGGATGTTCGAGGCGCTGGTGGCCATGGTGATGCTGCTGGGCGCAAACGCCGTCAGCCGGAAGATCGGAGGGAAGGGATTATGGTAGGGGCACGCAGATTATCCGTTTTTGGCGTCGTCAACGCCCTGATCCTGGCCTGCGTCGCCATCGCGACGCTGTATCCGGTATGGTACATTGCGGTCACCTCGTTAAGCGATACGGCTTCGGTCGTGCAAGGGAAGGTGTTATTGTTCCCCAAGGGCTTTAATTTCGACGCCTACGCGGAAGTGCTCAAAAACAAATTGATCCCGCGGGCGTATTTGAACTCCGTTTACTACACGTCGCTGGGCACCTTCATCAATCTGTTGTTTACGGCGGTGGCGGCCTATCCGCTCTCCCAGAGAACGTTTTTCGGCCGCCGGTTTTTCATGCTGGCCATCGTGCTCACGATGTTCCTGAACCCCGGCATCATTCCGACGTATCTCGTGGTCCAGAAGCTGGGGCTGACGGATTCGGTATGGTCGCTCGTGCTGCCGAACGCGATTTGGACGATGGAGCTGATCATTTTAAAAAGCTTTTACGAAAACATGTCCTCCCAGATCCGGGAGGCGGCCCTCATCGACGGCGCGTCGGAAACGAGGATTCTTTTCAGCATCGTCATCCCGCTCTCCAAACCCGCGCTGGCTTCCATCGGTTTGTTTTATTTCATGGGCCATTGGAACAGCTTCTTCCTGCCGCTCATTTATTTGAACGACAAGGACATGTATCCGCTGCAGGTCGTTTTGCGGGATATGCTCATCTTCAACACCGAAAATGACGCCGGGCTCGTGGACCGGGCGGCCCTGGCGCCGCAGGCGCTGAAAAACGCGACGATCGTGCTGTCGATGATTCCGGTGCTGCTGATCTATCCATTTGCCCAAAAATATTTCGCGAAGGGGGTTATGCTGGGGGCGGAGAAGGGTTAGGCGGCGGAATGTGGAATAGTTGTCATCATGAGAGGTGACGCCAATGAATCGGTTAATCGCAAGCCGGGGACTGCTGCAAATCTTTTTCTCTCTGCTGCTGGTCATCGTGATCATGTCCGTGTCCAACTACGTCGTTTACCGCAATTCGATTTCCGGGATTTACGAAAAAGTGACGCAAAACAATCGGTTGGCCGTCAAAAACATCATTCAGGCGTTCGACAGCAGCCTAACGACGGTGAACAACCTCATTTTCACGATCCACGGACTTCCTTACGACCGCTTGAAATCCGGGGGAAGCTCAACCCTCGACATGTCCCAGGTGTATTCCCTGCAGGACAATTTGGCCAGCCTGGTGTCGTCGGTGGATTACATTGAGGACGTGGTTGTGTTCTACGATCAGGTGGATTTGGCGATTACCGCGAGCGGGACCAGCGACATGAAGCTGCTGTTTCAGAATAAATACAGGCATGACATGTACAATGCGGCCTACTGGAGGAATTTCGCCAAGTCCAAACGTCCGTTCACCGTTTTCCCGGCTTCCGATTTCTATGCGCAGGCCGAAGGCTCGAAGCCGAGAAGCGAACGGCTGATGGTCGTCATGGACGGCAACAAATACAAGCTATCGGACAAAAACGTCATGGTCCTGATCAACGTGGAAAAATGGCTGCAGCACGTGAATCTGCAGGCGATGGTGCCGGGTTCTTCCTTGATCGTGCTGGATGCCGACCGCAACGTCATTCTCAGCACCGACAAAAACCTGGACCTGGTCGAGGTGCTGAACGACGTATACTTCAAGCAGCCGCAGGGGAAATCGCTGACGCGGGGCGACTTCGAGTACAGCTTTTACCAGTCGGACTACAACCGCTTCATCTACATCGATAAAATGCCGTACCAATTCCAAAATATCGACTCCGTGGCGAGCGGAAGCAGGCTCATCATGATCGTGGCGATCGTAAGCGCGGTGGTTCTCGCCGGACTGCTCAGCGTCTATTTGTACCTGCCGGTCAAAGGCATCCTGAAGCTTCTGGGGGGCGGCCGCGTCAAAGGGAACGACTTCCGCAAAATCCACAGCGGCATCGCCAAGGCACAGCGGGAAAACGAAGAGCTCCGGAGACAGATCCAATCCGCGGATGCGGAGCTTTGCCGGGCGGTTTTCCTTCAATCGCTGCTCGAAGGGCGGCACGCCGGGGATGACGGGGCGCAGGCGCGGAGATTTGAACGGTCGTTGTTCCGCGAAAAGCAGTTCGTGATGGCGCTGTTCCAGTTCAAAAGCAAGGAGGAGACCGGGGAAAACGCCGGCCTGAACCCGGAAGACATGGCGGAGGAGATTCGCGGCGGCCTGCAAAACGTCGCCGGGCATGCGGCCGTATTTCACGTGCAGGATTTGCGGTTTGCCGCTTTGATCGGCATCGTTCCCGGGGCCGGGAGGAAGGAAATCATCGACGGCGTCCGATCCTTTATGCTCCATGCGGGGCAGGGCGTTTTTGCCGGCTTTACGGTTCGGGCTTGCGTCTCCAAAACGTATGAATCCCGGCTTCAGCAGTGCAGTCCGGCATATCAGGACTTGCTGAACGGGCTTCGCTACCGGAACACCCATGACGAAGCGCAGGCCGTGATCGATACCGAATCGATCCGTTACGTGGCCGACGTCTATTTTCCGCTGGAGAAGATGGATAAGCTGACCCGCTGCCTGACCGGCGGCAGAACCGAGGAAGCGGTTCACATCGTAAGGGACATCATTTCGGAAAATGCGGCCCGGAACATCCACCACTACCATTTGGCCCATGTCGCCAAAAGCATCTTTCTCTATATCATCAAACCGGTCGAAGCGTCCGTATCGGACGATAAGGAGCTGCTGCGGCTCGAAGCCCGGTTCATCCGCCAGGTCGACGAGGCGTTCGGCCACGACGAAATCGGCAACGCGCTGGCCGAGCTCGTGCAAAGCATCGCGGACAAACGGAGCCGGGAGCCGAAAAGCAAGCTGAATCCCGCCTTTATCTCGCAGTATATCGAACTGAATTACATGCACAACTTGTATTTGGATCGGATGGCCGAGGTGCTGGATACCACGCCCAAATATTTCTCCAACTATTTCAAGAAAACGTTCGGCATCAACTACGTCGAATACCTGAACAAGGTCCGGCTGGAGCATGCGCGGGAATTTCTGAAAAATACCGACTTCAATATCGCCGAGATCGGGGAAAAAACAGGGTATGCCAATGCCTCCACCTTTACGACCACGTTTAAAAAATATTACGGCATCTCTCCCAGCGAATACCGGAAAACCGCGGGCGAGGGATAGAAGGAAGGGGTACATGAAAGCCGTCGCCGCTTTTAAAGGAAACATCGTCATTACGGAAACGGAGGAACAAATCACCGTGCCGGAGGGGCATGTGCGGATCCGCACCGAACTGTCGGCCATCAGTCCCGGGACGGAATTGTCCTTTTTGAAACGAGGCCCCGAGAAGCCCTCCCTTCTCGGGTACAGCGCCGTCGGAATCATTGAAAAAATCGGGGACCGGGTAAGCGGATTCCGGATCGGCCAGCGGGTGGCCTGCTACGGCGCCCCTTATGTCAGGCATTGCGAACGATTGACCGTGCCGTCCAATTTGATCGCTTCGGTGCCCGATCACGTCCGGCCCGAGGAAGCGGCCTTCGGCGGGTTGGGAGCCATCGCGATTCATGCGCTCCGGACCGCCGATCTCCGGTTCGGGGAATCGGCCGTAATCGTCGGCTTGGGCATTCTGGGACAGATGATCGCCCAGATCGCGGCGGCAGCCTCGTTTCGCGTCATGGCGCTCGACGTGAATGCCAGCCGTGCCGACATGCTGCGGGCCCAAGGCATGGAGCATGTCTTCACCGAGCACGACGGGCTGCAGAACCGGCTTGAAGCCGTTACGGACGGACATGGCGCGGATTGCGCCCTCCTTTGCGCCGGCGGGCCGGGTGAAGAGCTCATTAACCGTTCCTTAAGCTGGATTCGCGACCGGGGAAAAATCGTCGTGGTCGGCGACTTGTCCACCTCTTTTTCCAGGGCGCAAATGTTCGGGAAAGAAGCGCAGGTCCTGATCTCGCGGGCCGGCGGACCCGGCAGGTATGACCCGGGCTACGAGAGGGACAACCGGGATTATCCGATCGGATTCGTGCGCTGGACCGAAGGGAGGAACCTTGCGGAGTACATCCGCCTATTGGCCGAAAAACGGATTTCGATTTTGCCGCTTATTTCGCATCGTTATCGGCTGGACGAAGCCAAGGCCGCTTATGACAACTATTTGAATACGCCGGGTGTCATGGGAACGTTAATCACATACGGGGACTGAGGGAGGAAGTTCGATGCGCAAAACATGGTTTGCGGTTGCAGTCGTCATCGTATTGTTGTCAGGGATTGCCGGTTGGGGAGATGCGGCAAGCGCCCAGGAAAGCCGCTTGGGGCAGAAGGTCTACGGTCCGCCCGAGGAGCTGCTGCCGCCGCTGAATTACACGGTCTCCGTCTTTAACGGGACGGTCGGCCGGGAGGAAGGGCGTCCGGTGCTGTATACGACGTCCAAGGGCAAGCCGGGCCGGCTGAACGTCATCGATTTGGCGGATTACAAGCTGCTTCGCAGCATACCGATCCCGCCTTCGGAGAGTTCGTGGGCCCATACGGTGGCGCCGGACGGGACCTTGTACGTCGCGGCCGAGGGGGGCGGAGCGAGGCTGTGGAAATACTCTCCGGTGACGCATACGGTGGAGCAGGCCGCGGTGTTCGACGGCGAATCATGGCCGATCTGCGTTACGACGGACGAAGCCGGACGGGTGTACGTAGGCACGTATCCGGGCGGCAAAGTGATCCAGTATGATCCATCTACCGGACAGATCAAGGATTACGGCCGCGTGATCGGCCATATAGCCCAGGAATACGTCCGTTCCATCGCTTATCAAGGGGGCTATATTTATGCGGGGACGGCGCATCATCAGATTGTGCGCGTCAATCTGGCGACAGGAGAAAAAACCGACATCGCCGAGTCCCTCCATGTTCCGGAAGGCGACGATACGGTATACGACCTTGATACGATCGATAACCGGTATTTGTTCGCGCGGTATACGGACGGAAGCGGCGTGCCGGGGCCGGCTTATATCTATGATACGTCGGCGAACGCCTGGCTCGATACGGTCATCGATCATGTGACGGGTCTTCATGAGACCGACTCGCTGAACGGCAAAATTTACTTTATGTCCGATAAAAAGCTGAAGACCTTTGACTTGACGACGCATGAGGTTGCGGAGACGGGCATGGAGTACGGAAGCGGCTTCCGCGGCGCGGATTGGGTAGAGTTTCCGGACAATCCCGACCTGCCCGGCAAAAACCTGGTTACGGTCCGGTACGACGGCGGCGTGGCCATTTTGAACATCGAAACGAAGAAGGTGCATCTATACCCCTCGGTCGTACCGGGAACGCCGGGAGTCGTTAACCGCATACAATCGTCGCCGGACGGCGGACTGTTCGTAACGGGAGTGCAATCCAGCAGGGGGTCGATCATCGACCCGAACGCCCTAACGTCGGTTCCTTTTTCGATCGGCCAGGCGGACAGCGTGTATCCGCTCGGCAACCGGATGTATATGGGAGTCTATCCCGAAGGAGCCCTGTACGGATACGACATGAATCTTGAACCGGGCGCCGAGAATCCGAAAAAGCTGTTTGTTCTGGGAAATCAGCAGGAGCGGCTCGTCAATATGACGTCCGGCGGCGGCAAGCTGTATGTCGCCACGATTCCCGCCTATAACACGTTGGGGGGAGCCGTTACGGAATATGACCCGGCAACGGGGGAAGCCCAGGTATACCGGAACATCGTGCAAGACCAGAGCGTGCTGAGCCTTGCTTACAAGGACGGCAAGCTGTTCGGTTCGACGACGATCCGCGGCGGCCTCGGTTCCGAGCCTGCTGCGGACGAAGCGAAGATCTTCGTGTGGGATACAAAAACGAAACAAAAAATCACGGAGTTCCCGCTGCGGATCAGCGGGCTGGATAAACCCGTTTTTATCGGGGATTTAAGCGTCGGGCCGGACGGTCTGATTTGGGGAGCAGCGTACGAGTACGTTTTTGCGATCGACCCGGATACCTATGCAATCGTCAAAAGCAAAAAGATCCAGTCGAACCTCAGCTACACGCAGTGGGCGCATCATCCCATGCGCTGGTCGGACGACGGGTTGTTGTACGTGCTGTTCAACAACAAATTGACCGTAATCGACCCGGAAACGATGGAATCCCGCACGGTCACGACCGCCGCACGGTTTGAGCTGGGCAAAGACGGCCATCTTTATTTTACGGATCAAGCGACCAATACGATTTTATACCGCATTCGGGCGGGAGGAGAGATCGTCGAATCTCCCCCGGGAACTCCGCTGCCGGTCACGAATGCCGGCTTTGAAGAAGCGCTAAGCGGCGGCATGATTCCGGGCTGGGCGTCGCTGTTCGCAGTTGGCTCTGACGTCAACTATGCCGTCAGCACGGATCGCAGCTTCTCCGGCGGCGCCAGCCTGAAATTGGGCGACGGCACGCGGACGGCATCCGTGGCCCTCCAAAGCGATAAAATTCCGGTCACTCCCGGCAAAAAATATACTGCCGGCGTTCAGGTCTACGTCGAGTCCGGCCAGCCGGGAGTCATGCTCCGGTTCTTCGACGCCGGGAACCGCACGCTAAGCACGCTCGAAACGCATTTGGACGAGAGCCGGCTGGCACAATGGCAGGAGGTCACGCTTTCCGGCGCGGCACCGGCCGATGCGGCCTATGCCAGACTCATCGCGGTGGTCAGCCGATATAACATGGCTTCCGCTTACTACGACGACTTTGCCCTTTCAGTGGAAGGGGCGGAACAGCCGAAAGATACGGATGCGCCGGTTTCCGTCGCGGCTATCGTGCCCGACGCGAATGAAGCCGGGTGGGTCAACCGCGACGCAAGCGTTCGGATCGATGCTGCAGACGGCGAGGGCAGCGGCGTTGCAGGCATCACGTATGCCGCCGCCGGAGCGATGCGGCAGGATCCCGTCAGGATCGAGGGGAGTCCAGCATCTTTCGCGATAACCGCCGAGGGCATAACGAAAGTGACGTATTGGGCGGAAGACCGGCAAGGCAACAAAGAAATACCGCGCGAGCAGACGGTAAAGATCGACAAGTCCCTGCCGGACATCGTTTTTGCGGGGAAGGACGTTTACACGTTGGATCAGACGGTGTCGATCCGCTGCGAAGCCTCCGATAGCGTGTCCGGCATCGCCTCGGATACCTGCAGCGAAGTGAATCTGCCCGCCTATGCGCTTCTTCCCGGCATCAATACGCTATCCGCCGAAGCCGTCGACTTGGCGGGGAACATATCTACGAAGGAATTTTCATATCAGATCGCTGCGACCTATGAGGGCTTGGGCGTGCTTGTCGATTCGTTTGCATCCTCTCCCGGCATCGCGAACGCTTTGGGCGTAAAACTGAAAAATGCAGGGGAATCGGCTGCAAGGGGCAACGGGCAAGCCAAACAGGGACAGCTTCAGGCTTTCGAACACGAAGTGAATGCCCAAATCGGCCGCGGTCTGACGGCGGAACAGGCTGCCGTTCTGCTGAAGTGGGTGAAGGAGCTGTAAACGGGACCTAAAAAGCTCAAGCCGACGCGTTAAAAATCGCGTTCGGCTTGAGCCTTTTTTTTGCGAATGGCAGCACTGCGGTTACTTTTTCAGCAGCAAATAGATGAAATACGGCGCGCCGATGAGCGCGACCACGATGCCCGCCGCCAATCCGTCCGGACTCGCGACCTGGCGGCCGATCGTATCGGCCAGCACGAGCAGCCAGCCCCCGGTCAGGATCGCCACCGGAATAAACAACTGGTTCCGCGGGCCGACCAGCGCTTTGGCGATATGCGGCGCCATCAGGCCGATAAAGGCGATGCCGCCCGTGACCGACACGGCGGAAGCCGCCAGGGCAACGGCCGTCAGCAGCAGCACGACGCGCTCTTTGTTCAGCGATACGCCGGCGCCGATGGCAACGGGTTCGCTCAGCGACAGCATGTTCAGCTTGCTGGCCTTGTACATCGTAAAAGGAATCAGCACGACGAGCCAAGGGAGAAGCGCCCAGATAAACGGCCAGTCGGTCCCCCAGATGCTGCCCGCGATCCACTTGGAAATGAAATCGACCTTCTCCCGGTTGGCGGACGAAATCAGCACGACCATGACGCCGGATAGCGCCATGGAGAAGCCGACGCCCATCAGCACCATCCGCACCGGCTGCAGGCCGGATTTGCGGCTGTACGAGCTGACATAGATCAGGAGGGCGGTTACCATCGCTCCCATGAAAGCCATCAGCGGCAGCAGATAGATGAACGAGCCGGCCTCGATCGGAGCAAAGAGAAAGAAGATCGACACGGCGACGCCTGCGCCGGAATTGATGCCGACGATGCCGGGGTCGGCCAGGTCGTTGCGCGTAATTCCCTGCAAAATCGAACCGGAAAGGGCCAGCGCCATCCCGGCCAGCAGCGTAATGACGATCCGCGGCAGCCGCACGGAGAACAACACGAAATTTTCCTTGAACGTGCCTTGGCCAAGCAGCGTCGGAATCAGCCGATCGAAGGATAGGGAAGCGTAACCGAGCCCCATGCCGACGACGGCCGTCAGTACAATCAGGATGAGCAGAATCAGCAGAATCAGGCGCTGCTTGCGGATCAGTGACGGATGGATCATGAGCTTGCTCGCCCTCCTTTCCGCGCAATGACGAGGAAGAACGGAAGTCCCAGCACCGCCACAATGGCCGCGACGGGCGCCTCGTACGGGGCGGTGATCGTTCGCGCCAGCGTATCGGCGATCATCATGAAAGCTCCCCCCATGACGGCCGCCATCGGGATCGCAAACCGATAATCGGTACCGACGATGGCGCGCACGATATGCGGAATCATCAGCCCGAGGAAGGTGAGGCTGCCGACGAGCGCGACCGAAGCGCCCGCAAGCAGGACCGTCACCACGAACAGGATCGCTTTGATCCGCGCCGTTTTCTGGCCGAGGCCGACGGCCACTTCCTCGCTCAGGCTAAGGATCGTCAGCTGCTTGGACAGCAGCATCGCAACGATGATGCCGGCGACGATAAAGGGCACGATCACCTGAAGCTGGCTCCAATTCGCCCCGATCAGGCCGCCGGAGGTCCACATGGAGACGCTTTTGGAAATTTTGAAGGTAATTCCTACCCCGTCCGCGACGGCGTTCAAAAAGGCGGAGATGGCGGCGCCCGCCAGCACGATCCGCAGCGGGGAGAAGCCGCCCCGCTTGACGGCGCTGATCCCGAAGACGAGCGCCGCGCCTGCGGCCGCGCCGATAAAGCAGGCGATCATCAGGCCGAAATAATTGACGGAGGACAGGAACGCCAGCGTGACAGCCAGCGCGGCATTGGCGCCCGCCGTCAAGCCGAGGAGCCCCGGGTCGGCCAGCGGGTTGCGGGTCATGCCCTGCATGATCGCCCCGGCGACGGCCAGCGCCGCCCCGACGAAGATCGCGGCGACCTCCCGCGGCAGGCGGATTTCCCGGATCATCGACAGCTTTTCCCCGGCGCTTTTGCTGGTCAAGGCCATCCATACGTCCCTGGCCGAAACGTCGGCGGCTCCGACCAGCATCGCCAGCACGAAGACGGCAATCAGCAGCAGCAGCGCCGCAAGCATTTTATACGTAAATGGGATTCGTCCAGTTTTCTTGTCCATCGCGCACTACTTCCCGAGGAAATGTTTGATAAAGAAATCGAGCTGGTAGTCCAGCGTGATCGGATCGTTGAAATAAAACGCTTTGGCATCCGCGACGAAAACATGGCCGTTTTTTACGGCAGGCATATTTTTGTACGTCTCCGTCTCCTCCAGGGAATTGCCGGAATCCTGATCCTTGCTGAAAATGACGTAATCGCCGGCGAATTCGGGCAGAACTTCGGGAGAAAGCGCGTAATACCCTTCCTTCAGAGCGGTTTCCTTGACCTTCTCGGGCATGTTCAGCTTCATCTGCTGATACAGAATTTCGGTGCCGCGGCCCCAGTTGTCGCCGTAGACGTACAGCTGCTTGTTGAAAACTTCCATGACGGACACGGTCGCCTTGTCGCCGATTTTGGCTTTGATCTGTTTGCCGGCCTCATCGGCGCGTTTTTTGAAATCGTCTATCCAGGCCTGCGCCTCTTTTTCCTTGTTCAGCAGTTTGCCGATTTCCAGCTGCTGCGTCAAATAATCGACTTTTCCGTAGGTGTAGGTGACCGTAGGCGCAATCTGTTTCAGCTTGTCGACGTTTTTGATGTTGGACAGTCCGATGATGAGGTCGGGGTTCAGTTCGATGATTTTTTCCAGGTTTTCGTCCGAAACTTCTTCCGCATCTTTCAGCTTGTCTTTGAAGTTCGGGTTCATTTTCGACCAGGAGTCGGCGCCGACCACGTTGACGCCAAGCGCCAATACGTTGCCGGTGAAGCTGGAGAGAACGACGACGCGTTTCGGATGGGCCGGCACCTTCACGGGGCCGTTTTCGGATTGGTAGGTGATCGTTTCGGAGCTTGCTTGTTCCGCGGCGGCGTTTCCTTCCACCTTGCCGTCGGCTCCGTTTTTGCTGCTGCAGGCGCTTAAGGCGAGGATAAGGCATAATAAAAGGGGTAAAAATGCTTTTTTCATTGGATTGACGCTCCTTCTCAAAATATATGTTTGGATTCCGCTAGGTTTTGATCAAATCATAGGTGACGCACATCGGTTTCCCGGTCCGCGGGTCGCGGCCGACGGCCGCATCGATCGAATAGACCTGCTTCAGCACTTCGGGGCGGATCACTTCCTCGCCGCTGCCGGTTTTGACGATTTCCCCGTCCTTCAGCGCGATGAGATAATCGGCGAAACGGGCGGCCTGGTTGATGTCGTGAAGCACCATCACGATGGTGCGCTGCTGCTCTGTGTTGAGCTTCTGCAACAGTTCGAGCACTTCCAGCTGATGCGCCATGTCCAGGTATGTAGTCGGCTCGTCGAGGAAGATGATATCGGTTTCCTGGGCGAGCGCCATCGCGATCCATACCCGCTGGCGTTGTCCGCCGGAAAGCGTATCGACCGAGCGGTACTTGAAATCCTTCGTGCCCGTCTCCGCGAGCGCCCAGTCGATCACCTCGACGTCGCGCGGCGTCAGGCGCCCGAAGCCTTTTTGGTACGGAAAACGCCCGTACGACACCAGCTCGCCGACGGTCAGCCCCGCAGCGCTTTCGGGCGTTTGCGGCAGGATGGCCATTTTTTTGGCCAGCAGCTTCGTATTCTCCTTGGCGATGTCCTCTCCGTCGAGGATCACCGTGCCCCCCTGGTGCGGAATGATGCGGGTGATCGCTTTCAGCAGCGTCGATTTGCCGCATCCGTTGGAGCCGATGATGGCGGTGATTTTTTTGTCGGGAATGCTGACGCTGAGATTTTTGACGATAGAGCGTTCGCCGTAGCCGATGCTGAGTTCCGTAGTGTACAGCCGAACCATGAGTGGCCCTCCCTTATATAGCAAAATATTTTTTAGAGACAAGATATGATTGCCGAAATAAACCCTCCTAAATGGAGCATAATATGTTCGGACATGACTGATAATGATTCTCAATATCGTTAAAAGAATAAGTTGATTTTACGCCGATGTCAATAGAATCTTGAAAATCAAGGAAAATCCATGTATATTTTTATTGAGAATGAGAATTGTTATCATTAATAAGAATGATTATAAATAAAGTTGAGGAGCGAGCGGGTATGGGTCAGGAAGAAATTTTCGATATGACAGTGGTCGGCGGGGGGCCGGCCGGGCTTTATTCCGCTTTTTATAGCGGGCTGCGGGAAATGAAGACCAAAATCATCGAGTTCCAGCCCGAGCTGGGCGGCAAAATACATGTGTACCCGGAGAAAATGATTTGGGACGTCGGCGGCTTGACGCCGATTCCCGGAGCCAAGCTGATCGAGCAGCTGGTGCAGCAGGGGCTGACGTTTAACCCCGAGGTCGTGCTGAACGAAAAGGTCGAGTCCATTACGCGGCGGGGGGACGGAATTTTCGAGCTGCATGGCAGTTCGGGGCGCGTCCATCTCTCCAAGACGGTCATCATAGCCGTCGGCGGCGGCATTCTGAATCCGCAGAAACTGGAGATCGAGGGCGCAAGCCGTTTCGAGATCAGCAACCTGCATTATACGGTCAAATCGCTGAAGCGGTTCAAGGATAAAACGGTGATCATTTCCGGCGGGGGCAATGCCGCGGTCGACTGGGCCAACGAGCTGGAACCCATCGCGAAAAAGGTCTACGTCGCCTACCGCAAGGACGCGCTGAACGGGCACGAAGCTTCCGTGGAACAGCTGCTGAACAGCTCGGTGGAATGTTTGTTCCATCGGACGATTACCAAGCTGCATGCCCGCGCAGACCATGAAGCGATCGAACGCGTCGAACTGACCCATCAGCAGACGGGCGACGTGATGGAGCTGTACGTGGATGACGTGATCATCAATCACGGATATGAACGCGACACGACCTTGCTGCAGCAAAGCGACCTCAAAATCGACATTGCCGACGAATATTTCATAGCGGGCACGCCAAGCAGCGAGTCCTCCGTTCCCGGATTGTACGCGGCCGGGGATATCCTCAAACATGAAGGCAAGCTGCACCTCATTGCGGGGGCCTTCCAGGATGCGGCCAACGCCGTCAACAAGGCGAAACGGTTCCTTCAGCCGGACGCCGACGCGGTCGCCATGGTCTCCTCGCATAACGAAGCGTTCAAAGACAGAAACCGGGATCTCGTCAAAAAAATGATGGGGTAAACCGCGAACCGATAGAAAGTCCTTTTGTCGCAAAGCGAGGGGGCTTTTTTTCGTATCGTCAAGAAGCCGCGGGTTTGATTCCATTAAACAATCCCCAATCAGGAAGAAGCGCAACCAATGTACCTGCATCGCAAGAGCTCTTTCCCGGAAACGTCTTCCTTTAAATTACATGATTTCTTGTATTATCCGCGACTTTTCAAGCTTTCCGTTCTCAAAAATCGATCTTACCCGACACATCTACTCCTTATTGCGCCTGATTTTCGCTGATCGCAGGGGAAATAACTAAAAATTACTAATTTTTTTAGCATTCGATATATAAAAAAGATACCGTTCTGAGTTAAAATAAGGAAAATAGGACCTTATATTTTTTCATCACGCATGACGGAAGTCTAGGATAGGGAGATCATACGCCTATATAACATAAATAGTTCATATTTAGCAGGACCATACATCGATGTCAAACGAAGATGACAAGGGGAGAGCGTGTGATGGTTAAGGAGCAAACGAGGTATTCCCGGCTCGCGAATATTACGAAACTGATCAACACCAAATTGGAATTGCGAGAGGTATTGCAGCATGTAACGACAGCTATTTCGGAGGAAATCGTCCAATGTGATTCGGTGGGCATTTATCTGCCGCAGGGCGACGGGACTTTCAGGGGGTACGTCGGCAAACCCGAGATCATCAACGGGATGACGTTGGACATGCACATCATCGACACCAACCGCGATCAGCTCGCCAAGGAAGTGATCGAAACGCAGAAAACGATCTACATTCCGGATACATCGCAAGACAAACGTCCCGATTCCTGGGCGATCGAAGGCTTCGAGATCAAATCGCTGCTCGTTCTTCCCATCTCGTATGAGCAGGAGCTGTTTGGGCTCGTGTTTCTCTTTGACTACGGCATTCCGATGAATTTGACGGATTCGGAGATTCAAACGGTCGAGGCCTACGTCAATATGGCGGCCGTTGCCATCCGCAACGCCAACAATTTGACGCATAAGGAAAATCTGATCGCCGAGAAGCAGCTTCTGCTCGATGTGACGCGCAATTTGTCGATGTGCTCGACCATGCAGCAGGGTTTGGACACAAGTTTCTATTATATCGCCAAAGTACTGAACAACTACAACATTGGAGCCCACTTGCTGGACCCGCTCGCAGGGAAGAGGATCAAACCCGCCAAGCTGAGCAAGGACAGCGACTGGTCCGAAGAAGACTGGATGCGAACGCACCAGAGGGTGAAAATCGATCCTGAAAATGATCGCGTTTTCCATGAGGTCGTCCGCACGAAAAAAGTGATCATCATTCCCGACGTTTCCAAGGATGACCGGCCCAACCACGAGGCTTGCCGGGATTTCGGGATCAAAGGAATGTACATGTTTCCGCTCGTATCGATGGGGGAAGTGCTGGGCGTCATCGCCGTGGTCAATCTTGGCGACAAGGTCATGACGTATTCGGAGGCTACGATCCAGCTGTGCCAATCCATCGTGGAAGCCACCGCCTCGACGCTCTCGAATTTGCTGTACATGGAGAAGCAGGAAGTGATCATCGAGGAAAGGACCTCGGAGATTACGTTCAAGAACAGGGAGCTGGAGCGGGTCGTGGCCGAACTTCAGCATCTGAGCCGGGAGAAGGAACTGATCCTGAACTCGGCCGGCGAGGGGATTTTCGGCCTGGACCTTCAAGGCAACATTACCTTTTGCAACCCGGCCGGAGAGGCCATGCTCGGCTACGAGGCCAGGGAGCTGATCGGAAGGCCGGCCAGCATCATTTTCTACGGCGAGGATGAAGAGAAGGAACTGGAAGACGCCATCGGCTACCGAAAATGGGACAAATGCCATACGGACGACTGCTTTTACCGAAAAGATCATTCCAGCTTCCCGGTCGAATACGTCATTTCGTCCATCAAAGAAGGGGACGACATCGTCGGCGACGTCGTGACCTTCAAGGATATTACGCAGCGGAAGCAGATGGAGGAGGAAATCAAATACCATGCCTACTTCGACAGCGTCACCGACCTGCCTAACCGGGTGTTGCTGAAGGACAGACTTGATCAGGGCATTAAATACGCCCAAGCGAATGGGGGAAAAGTAGCGCTTCTGTATCTGGACTTGGACCGTTTTAAGTTTATCAACGACACGTTGGGGCACACCTACGGGGATTTGCTTCTGCGCGACGTTGCCAGGCGGCTCGTCGACTCTATCCCGAAAAGCGCGACGGTGTCGCGCCAAGGCGGGGATGAATTTACGATATTCCTGCCGAATCCGAACAGCAAAAAGGAGATTTTGAAGGTCGTTAATCAGGTTATCGCTTCGTTCGCGGAGCCGTTTTACGTCAAGGATAACGAAGTGTATATCAAAACGAGTATCGGCATCAGCCTGTTTCCGGACCATGGCGATACGAGCGAGACGCTGATCAAAAACGCGGACACGGCGATGTACAAGTCGAAAGAAATATCCGGGAACAGCTACCACTTTTTCAGCACGGGCATGGATACGCGGACGTTCGAAATCGTCAAGTTCGAAAATGCCTTATATAAAGCGCTTGATCAGAACGAGCTCATGCTCTTTTACCAGCCGCAAATCAATTACGAGACGAAAAGAATCATCGGCGTGGAAGCGCTGCTACGTTGGAATCACCCGACGGAGGGCATGGTGCCGCCCGACGAGTTCATTCCGATCGCGGAAGAGACGGGACTCATCGTCCCGATCGGGGAATGGGTGCTGCGGAACGCATGCATGCAGATCAAGCAGTGGCACAAAAAAGGGTTTCCGCCGATCAGCGTATCCGTCAATTTGTCGGTCCGGCAGTTCGAGCAGAACAACCTGTTCACCGTCGTAAAAAACATTTTGAAAAAAACCGACCTGTCGCCGGAATTTCTCCACCTGGAGGTCACCGAAAACCAGATCATCAAAAACTCCGACGTCACGCTCAGAACGATGGAGCAGCTTAAGGGGCTTGGCATCAACATCGCCATCGACGATTTCGGGACAGGTTATTCCTCCTTGGGTTATTTGAAGAACTTTCCGATCAGCACGCTGAAAATCGACAAATCCTTCGTGCAGGACATCATCAAGGACGACGACAATGCGGCCATCACGAACACCATTATCACGCTGGCCCAGAATTTGAACCTGAACGTCATCGCCGAAGGGGTCGAAACGAAGGAGCAGGCCGAATTTTTGGCAGCCCGCAGCTGCTATCTGATGCAGGGTTATTATTTCAGCCGCCCGATGAAGGCGGAGGACATTGCCGAATTGTACCTATCCTGCGGAGTGAACTGAACCTTCTTTCAGGTCTCGGTCACTCCTTTACATCATAGATAAATAGAAATTATTAGGAGGTCTTTTTTATGAAAGCAGCACGCGCAGTATTGGAGTATTTGAAGGGACTAGGCGTAAGGCATATTTTCGGCATTCCCGCGGGTTCGGTCAACGTTTTGTTCGACCAGCTGGTGGAGATGCCGGAGATTACACCGGTCGTGACCAAACATGAAGGGGCTGCGTCGTATATGGCAGCGGCCTATGCCAAATATTCCGGCAATCTTAGCGTAGCCATCGGCTGCAGCGGCCCGGGCGGAACCAATCTCGTGACAGGCGCGGCCAATGCGATGCGCGAGCATCTTCCGGTGTTGTATTTGACGGGCGCGGTGCCGGTCAATACGGTGGGGCTGAACGCCTCGCAGGAACTGGACGCCGAGCCGGTATACCGTTCGGTAACCAAATATAGCGTGACGGTCCGCGAATCCAAGGATCTGCTGGCCGAGGTGGCGAAGGCGGTTGAAATCGCGATATCCGGCGTGCCTGGACCGGTTCACGTGGCGATGCCGATCGACGTGCAGCAGGGCGAAGTGCAGGCCGTGATTCCCGAGCCGCCCAAAAGAACGCCGATCGTGCCGGATCTGGATACGATCAAGAAAGTGGCGGAGGAGCTCGTGAAGCGCGAAAGCGGATATGTTTTCATCGGACAAGGCGTCCGCAGCTCGGTGGATCAGGTGCTTGAACTTG
>Ga0180220_1001255_pt1 | contig 19639 bp, 23 predicted proteins | sample eDN5th37CBELigBY_FD_151335 | JGI IMG/M metagenome (GOLD analysis project Ga0180220, IMG submission 151335) | Enriched backyard soil microbial communities from Emeryville, California, USA - eDNA 5th pass 37_C BE-Lig BY (version 2) (version 2) | ecosystem: Environmental > Terrestrial > Soil >...
CGGCACCGGCGGCGCGTCATCGGCAGCGGCGCCATAGCGCACCAGGCCGATCGAGGCAGGCCGCTCGGGCACCAGAAACCAGACCAGCGGCAGCAGGGCGGCCGTGGCGATGGACACGGTAAGCGCCACCGGCCGCCATCCGCCGGATTGCGCGAGCGCCGCCAGCAGCGGCAGGAACACCAGCATGCCGGAAGCGCTGGACGCCGACATCAGGCCCATGACAAGGCCGCGATTGGTCTTGAACCAGCGATTGACGATGGTGGCGCCGAGCACCGTCGCGACCGCGCCGGAGCCGATGCCGGACAGGATGCCCCAGGTCAGCACCATGTGCCACGGCTGCGTCATCCACAGGCTGAACGCCGTAGCGCCCGACATGAGGATCAGTGCGGCCAGCAGCACCCGCCTGAGGCCGATGCGCTCCATCAGCGCGGCGGCGAACGGCCCGGCAAGGCCATAGAGGAAGATGCCGATGGCGGCGGCGAAGGAAATGCTGTCGCGCCCCCAGCCGAGGCTTTCCTCCAGAGGCAGCATCATCACCGCCGGGGCGGAACGCAGACCGGCCGCGATCAGCAGGCACAGGAAGATGACGGCGACGACCACGAAAGCGTAGCGCTGGCCAAAGGGAACGGATCTGCCTATCATGTAACTGACCGGTACGTTTCAACCCTGCAAGCTGTACGTACCGATCGGTAACATTGTCAAGTGAACTTCGCTGATGGCACACGACAACAAAATTGAAGGCCACGAGGCCGAAAGGGGCCGCCACCCGGCAGCGGCCGAGAAGATCCTCGACGTCGCGCGCGACCTGTTCTACCGCCGGGGCATCAGGGCGATCGGCGTCGACGAGATCGTCAGGACGGCCGGCGTCGCCAAGCCCAGCCTCTACCGCGCCTTCTCCTCCAAGGACGAACTGGCCGCTTCCTATCTGAGGCGATACGACCGCGAATTCTGGGAGCGGTTCGACAAGGCGGTAACGGCCCATCCGGGCGACCCGCGCGCCCAGATCCTCGCCTTCCTGACCGGCGTCGGGGAACGCACGCAAACGCCGTCCTACCGGGGCTGCGGCATGACCAATGCGGCGGTGGAATATCCTCAAGCCGACCATCCGGCCCGCAAGGTCAGCGAGGACAACAAGCGCGAATTGCGCCGCCGCCTGCGCGAAATGGCGCGCGGCATGGGTGCCGCCGACGCCGACACGCTGGGCGACGGCCTGCTTCTCCTGATCGAAGGCGCCTATATTTCAGGCCAGCTCTTCGGGGCCGGCGGCCCGGCGCGATCGGTGGCCCGCAATGCGGCGCTGCTGATCGATGCGAGCGTGGTGAAGCCGGGCGCTTAGCCCTGCCCCGCCGGGCGTTCGTCGAGGTTCCGGCATGGATCCCGGCTCGCGGTCGCTTCGCTTCCTTGATCATCATCCCGGAAGCCGAAGCGAAGCGCAGGCTGTCCGGGATCCATTCCGGAACATCGCGGCGGCCCCTGCGGCACAGGAACCGGTACGGGCCTACGCCAGTCCGCGCTTCGCCATCATCGCCTCGGGCGACGGCATCTTGCCGCGGAAGGCCGTGTAGAGCTCTTCCGGGTCCTTCGAGCCGCCGGCCGCATAGATGTTGCGGCGCAGGCGTTCGGCCAGTTCCGGGTTGAACGCGTCTCCCGTTTCCTCGAAGGCGGAGAACGCATCGGCGTCGAGCACCTCCGACCACATGTAGGAATAGTAGCCGGCCGAATAGCCGTCGCCGGCGAAGACATGGGAAAAATGCGGCGTGCGGTGGCGCATGGCGATGGTGTCCGGCATTTCCAGCCCCACCAGCGTTTCGGCCTCGAAACGAAGCGGTTCCTGCGGGGCGTCCGGCCGCGCGTGATAGGCCATGTCGACCAGCGCCGAGGCGGTGAACTCGACCGTGGCGAAACCGGCGCCGAAGGTCTGCGCCGCCAGCATCTTGTCGAGCAGCGCCTTGGGCATCGACTTGCCGTCGCGGTAATGCAGCGCGTGCTTTTCCAGCACCGCCGGCACCGTCAGCCAGTGTTCGTAGAGCTGCGAGGGCAGCTCGACGAAATCGCGGCTGACGGAGGTGCCCGAAACGCTCGGCCAGGTCACGTCGGTGAGCATGCCGTGCAGTGCGTGGCCGAATTCGTGGAACAGGGTCTTGGCCTCGTCCATCGAAAGCAGCGCCGGCTCGCCCCTGGGCGGCTTGGCGAAATTCATGATGTTGTAGATGACCGGCGTCGAGCCCTCGCCGAGCTTGTAACCGGATTGCAGCGAACTCATCCATGCGCCGGAGCGCTTGGAAGGCCGCGCGAAATAGTCGGCCAGGAACAGGCCGCGTTCCGAGCCGTCCTTGTTCTTCACCACGAAGACGCGCACATCCTCGTGCCAGGCCGCGATGCCGGTCCTTTCCTCGAAGCTGATGCCGAACAGGCGTCCGGCCACGTCGAAGCAGGCGGCGATGATATGGTCGAGCTGGAGATAGGGCTTCAGCTCCGCCTCGTCGAAGGCGAATTTCTCGGCGCGCAGCTTTTCCTGGTAGAAGCGCCAGTCCCACGCCGCGAAGGCCTCGTTGCTGCCCGCCCCGGCCGCCAGCCGCTCCAGTTCCTTCTGGTCGCCGGCGGCCTTCTCCAGCGCCTTCTTCCACACCGGGTCGAGCAGGTCGTGCACCGCCTTCGGCGTCTTAGCCATGGTGTCGTCGAGCTTCAGCGCCGCATAGCTGTCATAGCCGAGCAGCTTCGCCTTCTCGGCGCGCAACTTCAGCATGTCGCGCACCACCTTCGTGTTGTCGCTGGCGCCGCCGTTCTGGCCGCGCATGGTGAAGGCGCGCCAGGCAATTTCGCGCAGGTCGCGCCGCTCGGAAAAGGTGGTGAACGGCTCGTAGATCGAGCGTGACAGCGTCACCGCATAGCGGCCCTTCTGGCCGCGCAGGGCGGCGGCCTCGGCCATGGCGCTTTTCAGGAAGTCCGGCAGGCCGGCAAGGTCACCCTCGTCGAGGAACAGCGCCCATTCGCGCTCGTCGGCCAGCACGTTCTGGCCGAAGCCGGTGCCGAGCGACGACAGTTCCTCGTTGATGGCGGCGAGCCGCTTCTTGCCCTCGGCATCCAGCTTGGCGCCGGAGCGCACGAACCCCTTCCAGCTCTTTTCCAGAACCCGCAGCGTCTCGGCGTCGAGCCCGAGTTCGTGGCGCTTCGCATAAAGCGCATCGATGCGGGCGAACAGTTTCTCGTTCATCGAGATGGCCGAGAAGTGACGCGCCATCTTCGGCGAGATCTCGCGCTCCAGCGCCTGGATCGTCTCGTTGGTGTTGGCGCCGGCCTTGCACCAGAAGATCGACGAGACCCGCTCCAGCGGCTGGCCGGAAAGCTCCAGCGCCGCCAGCGTGTTTTCCACGGTCGGCTCGGCCTTGCCGTTGGCGATGGCGTCGATGTCGGCTTCGTGCGCGGCGAGCGCCGCATCGAACGCCGGCTTGAAATCGTCGTCCGCAATGCGGGCGAAATCGGGCAGGCCGAGCGGCCCTTTCCATGCCGTAAGCGGATGAGCGGCAAGGTCGACGGTCTTTTCAGGGGACATGGAGCAGCTTTCGGCGGTTGAAGTCTCGTACCGCCGATGTAGGCCTGTCACCGCCCCGGTGCAACCATGGCAGGCACCGGCTCAGTAGGCGTCGCAATTGTCGGCGACTTCGGCCTGCGAGCTTGCCGTGATGCGGCCGTCGCTGACGGCGAAGGTCTCCTGCATCAGCATCCGGTTGTTGGGAAAGTCGTAACAGACCATGACGGTGGAAACGCCGTCCTCTTCCTTTTCCAGGCGATGGCGAATGGTGCCGCCGGCCACGGCGTTCTCCCACTCGTCCATCGACTCCAGGAACTCCGCCTTGGTCTGGATGATATCGAGATCGTCGAGGCTGATGCGCGCATCGTCGGTCAGCAACTCGGCCAGAACCGCGCGGTCGGCCTTGAGCAACGCATCGTACCAGCGGTCGATCACCGCCTCATCGGCGCGCGCCGAAATCGCCGCCAGCAGGACTGCGCCTGCAAGAAGCCCCAGCACCATGCGCATGACCGGCATGCCCTCTCCCTCCCGGCATGAACGAACATCGCGCACGCCGCCTCACACGGCGTGCTCTATCTGTAACGCGAAAGGCTCAGCCCAGTTCCGGCCGCTCGAAGTCGCCGGTATCCTTATTCATGACCCACAATTCGCCGGTGGAGATGTCGAACCAGGCGCCGTAGAGGTTCAGCCGCCCCTTGCCTTCCAGAATGCTGACGCACGGGAACGTGCGCAGATTGGCCAGCGAATAGCGGATCGAGATGCGCTCCAGCGCGGTCTGGCGCTCGCTGGAGGTCATCAGCGTGCTGGCCGACACGGCTTCCGCCGCCGGCGCGATCAGGCTCATCCACTTGCCGATGAAGTCGCCGGGCGAAAGCGGTGTGTTGTCGCTGCTGAGCGCGGCCTTGATGCCGCCGCAGCGGCCGTGGCCCATGACCACGATGTTCTTCACCTTCAGGCTCTGCACCGCGAATTCAAGCGCCGCCGAGGTGGAATGGAACTCGTTGTCCGGCTCGTAGGGCGGCACCAGATTGGCCACGTTGCGCAGCACGAACAGCTCGCCCGGCCCGCAGTCGAAGATGGTTTCCGGCGCCGAGCGCGAGTCGCAGCAGGCCACGATCATGGTCTCAGGATGCTGCCCCTCGCGGGCCAGCGAAGCATATCGCCCGCTCTCGGCAGTGTATCTGCCTTGCATGAAGCTGCGGTAGCCGTTGAGGAGGTGCTCAGGAAGATGCGACATGGCCGGGCGAGTGCTTTCCGTTGGGGATGGCGGTAGCCTGATCGGGCTGTGCCCGGTCTAATGGCAAAAAGGCGCCACGATCAACGAAGAATCGCAGATTCGGCAAAGAAAGTGCCGGAAGCCGCGGCTAGAGCATTTTGCAGCCAGACGGAATCGTCTGGCGTTGCACAGCAGCGGCTGGAAAACCAGGCCAGAGCAGCGGCCGCATTCGTCAGAACGCCCGCTCCTCTAGTGCTGGCCGACCGGCTCCAGCCGGCGAAGCAGGATATCGGCGGAAGGGTGCAGCAGGCTGCGCGCGTCCGTCTCGATCTGCAACTCGTTGCTGCCGCGCTGCGCGGCCCGGCTGAGCACCTCGTAGACGGAGGCTGTGGTGGAATGCAGCGCCTGCTCCGCCGTCGCCTGCCCGAGCATGCGCGCCAGATAGAGCGAGGCGGTGAGGTCGCCAACGCCGTTCGGCGGGTTGTCCACCAGCGCGTGCTCGGCAAACAGCGCCTGCCGGTCGTCGACCAGAAGGTTGCCGACCCTGCCGCGGGCCGCGGCCGGCGAGGAGGTGACCAGCATCGTCGCCGGCGGCGCGGTCCGGGCGGCATCGGCCAGCGCCGGCAGGTCGGCCAGCTCGCGCCCGGCCATCCATGCCAGCTCGTAGCGGTTGGGCGTGGCGATATCGGCGAGCGGCATCAACTGGTCGCGCATCGCCTCGGCCACCGCCTGCGGCACATAGAGCCCGTCCAGGTCGCCCATCACCGGATCGCAGACATAGAGCGCGTCGGGATTGCGCCCCTTCACCGCCCGCACCAGAGAGGCGACCGCCTCGGCCTGCCGGCAATCTCCGAGGAAGCCGGACAGCACGCCCTTGACTTCGCCCAGCCAAGGGCTGCCTTCGAGATCCTTCATGAGCGAGGCGAACTGCTCCGGCGGCGCGACGATCTTCGTTCCCGGCCCGTGCCCCAGATGCCACGGCAGCACCACCGTCGGCACCGCCCAGACCGGAAAGCCCAGCGTCTCCAGCGCGAACACCGCCGCGCGGTTGCCGACCGTGCCGCGCGCGACATGGCTGGAAATGACGATGACCGCCGGCTTCGGCGCGGGAAGGTGTGAGGTCATGCTTTATCCGTTGCTGAAGACGAGGCGGAACAGCCACACGGCAAGGCCGATCATGATCACCATGCCGAGCACGCGACCGATGCGCGTGCCCCAGGTCTCGATGCGGTCGGAGGGATCGGAATCGGCGGCGCTCAGATGATCGCCCACCCTTTTTGCGGCCCGCCCGGCAAGCGACGTGCCCGAAGGATCGGTCTCGCCGGCGACACCCTTCAGGATGCGCCGCGATTCCTGCTCCCGCTGCCTGTCCCTGTCTGTGGCCATGGCTTCGAACCCTTGCCTCAACCCTGTTGCGGAGCCGATTGCCGCTGTCTTTCGCCTATAGCACGGCAAGGACGCATGGCAGGCATTTTCTCCGCGCTTCTTTGTGCTATTTCTTGGTCCACCATTCACAGTTGAGGGACATCCTCCATGCTCGCCCAGCGTCTCGCACTCCCCTCCCCGCTGCGCAACCTGCCGGCATTCCTGGTCATGGCCTTCCTGCTGCCGCTGCTGGCGGGGTGCGGCTACAACACCATTCCCACGGCGGAAGAAAACGCCAAGGCGGCATGGAGCGAAGTGCTCAACCAGTATCAGCGCCGCGCCGACCTCATTCCCAATCTGGTCGAGACGGTGAAGGGCTATGCCAGCCACGAGCGCGACGTGCTCGAAGGCGTGGTCGAGGCGCGCGCCAAGGCGACGCAGGTGACGGTGTCGCCCGAGAACCTCTCCGATCCGGGGGCCTTCAAGGCCTTCCAGGACAATCAGGTCGGCCTCACCAGCGCCTTGTCGCGGCTGCTCGCCGTGGTGGAGAACTATCCGGACTTGAAGGCGAACCAGAACTTCCTCGCCTTGCAGGCCCAGCTCGAAGGCACCGAGAACCGCATCGCCGTCGCCCGCCGCGACTACATCCAGGCGGTGCGCGACTACAACCTCACCCTGCGCACCTTCCCCTCGGTGATCTGGGCCACGCTGTGGTTCCGCTCCAACGAGCCGTTCCAGAACTTCACCGTGGCGGAGGACAAGATGGAAGCCCCGCAGGTGAACTTCGGCACCGGCCAGGGCGGCTGAGCCGCAGATGCGCAATCCGGGCCGGTAGGCAGGACGTGACGAGGCAGCATCCCCTCGCATTCGTGCGAACCCATCCTCCCGCCTGGCGGAGGATGGCAGCCGTGCTGCTGGTCGGCCTGTTGCTGCCGATGGCAGCGCTGGCGGCTGCCCTGCCGGCGCTGACCGGCCGCGTCGTCGACCAGGCCGGCATGATGGACGCCGCCACGCGTGTCCTCATCGAGCAGAAGCTGGCGGATTTCGAAAGGCAGGGCTCGGACCAGATCGTCGTCGCCACCGTCGAAAGCCTCGACGGCGAGGCCATCGAACCCTACGCCAACCGCCTGTTCCGCGCCTGGGGGTTGGGCCAGGCCGGCGAGAACAACGGTATCCTGCTGCTGATCTCGCGCGACGACCGCAAGATGCGCATCGAGGTCGGCTACGGGCTGGAGGGCACGCTCACCGACCTGCACAGCAAGCTCATCATCGAAAACGACCTGGTGCCGGCCTTCCGCGCCGGCGATTTCTCCGGCGGCATCGAGAAGGCCGTCGACGACATCATCATGGTGCTCCAGGGCAATCCCGAGGAACTCGAGGCACGCGGCGCCCGCAACCAGCGGAGCAGCGACATCGAGGACTGGATACCGGTCATCTTCATCACCATCTGGGCGATCCTGTTCTTCGGCGGCTTCGCCATGGCGATCCTGCCGCCGATCTTCGGCGAGAAGATCGGCCCCGGCCGCTATCGCTGGCTGGGCATGGTGTTCGAGGTCAACAGAAGCGGCTCCTCGCGCCGGTCAAGGCGCGGCAGCGGCTGGTCCGGCGGAGGATGGTCGTCGGGCGGCGGGGGCTGGTCCTCCGGCGGCGGCGGATTCTCGGGCGGCGGCGGTTCGTCCGGCGGCGGCGGCGCATCGGGAGGCTGGTAGATGGCGACACGACCCATAGGCGAGGCCGACCGCGCGCGTGTCGCAGCCGCCATCCGCGCCGCCGAGGCGAAGACCGACGGCGAGATCTACTGCGTCGTCGCCCGCCAGAGCGATGGCTATTTCTTCCCGGCCGCCTGCATGGCGATGATCGGCATCCTGCTGGCCAGCCTCGCCGTCGCCTTCGTCTCCGAATATTGGTGGGTGTCGATCCGCCTGCCGCATTTCATCATGAAGCAACTGGCCGCCGCCGTTGCCGTGCTTGCGCTGCTGTGGCTGGTGCCGGCGCTGCGCATCCACCTCGTGCCCTGGCAGATGCGCCATCGCGCCGCGCACGACAATGCGCTGCGCCAGTTCCTCGGCCGCAACGTGCACAGGACCGCTGCCCGCACCGGCGTGCTGATCTTCGTCTCGCTGGCCGAGCATTATGCGGAAATCATCGCCGATGTCGGCATCGACAGCCATGTCGACCCGGACCTGTGGGAAGACACGGTGAACGACCTGACCGCCCATGCCCGCCAGGACCGCCTTGCCGAAGGCTTCGTCCGGGCGGTGGAGACCGTGGGCGCCGTGCTCGCCGTCCACTTCCCCGTTTCGCCCGGCGACGCGAACGAACTCGACGATCACCTGATCGAGATCTGACCTCCCGTCGAACCGCCGTGCAAGAATGCGCCGGATGTCCGGCTCGCTCTTGCCTTCGGCCGATTCCGGGGATTATGGTTAAGAAACTATGAACACCTTGACCATCGACATCCGCAGAGCCGAGCCGCGCGACGCCGTCGCGATCGCCAGCGTGCACCTGGAGGCCTGGCGGGGCGCCTATGCCGGCATCATCCCCCACAAGGCGCTGACCTCGATGATCAACCGCCGCGGCGTCGACTGGTGGGCGAATGCCATCCGCCGCGCCGCCACGGTGCTTGTGGTGGAGATCGGCGGCGTCATCGCCGGCTATGCCACCATCGGCCGCAACCGTGCCCGCGAGCTTCCCCAGCAGGGCGAGATCTACGAGCTTTACCTGCGCCCCGAATACCAGGGCATCGGCCTTGGCAGCCGTCTGTTCGCCGCCGCCCGCCGTCGCCTCGCCGACCATGGGCTCAAGGGACTTGTCGTGTGGGCGCTGGAGGAGAACGACAACGCGCTGGCCTTCTATGCCGGTGCCGGCGGCCGCGACATCGCCGAGGGCGTCGAGGTGTTCGAGCACAAGGCCCTGAAGAAGATCGCCTTCGTCTGGGAATAGGGCGGCCCGACGATCTCCAAACGGTCCCCGCATCCGCAACCGCGCCGTTTTCGTCGTTTTTTCCGGCCGAATCCGCAGACTGTCGGCCACATCGCATTGCCTGCGGCGCCAAGCCCCGCTATTGCCACCCCCAGGACGTGCTGCTTCGTCAGCGAATGCAGCCTCCCTGATTTCCACCTTCATTCCCGCAGCGACACCTGCCGGTGCCTTCCGGGAATTCAGCAACGTCATGAGGCCCAGACATGCGTATCGACGCCATATCGACCGGTAACAACCCGCCGGAAGACGTCAACGTCATCATCGAGGTTCCGGTCGGCGGCGAGCCGATCAAGTATGAAATGGACAAGGAGGCCGGCACGCTGTTCGTCGACCGCTTCCTCTACACCCCCATGCGCTACCCCGGAAACTACGGCTTCGTGCCGCATACGCTGTCGGGCGACGGCGACCCAGTCGACGTGCTGGTGTGCAACACGCGCGCCCTGGTGCCGGGCTGCGTCATCAATGTGCGCCCCATCGGCGTGCTGATCATGGAAGACAATGCCGGCGAGGACGAGAAGATCATCGCCGTGCCCTCCCCGCACATCACCAAGCGCTATGAGAACGTGTTCGACTACACCGACCTGCCGCAGATCACGCTCGATCAGGTCGCGCACTTCTTCGAGCACTACAAGGACCTGGAGCCCGGCAAGTGGGTCAAGATCGGCGGCTGGCACGGCGTCGACCGCGCCCGCCAGATGATCCTCGAGGGCATCGAGCGCGCCCGCGCCTCGAAGTGAGCTATTGGGGCGGGCCCTGCCATCAGGACAGGGCCTGCGCCAGCTTCTGCTGCAAGTGCTGCGGCGCGCCGCTCACCCGCACCGTCTTGAGCCGCGCCGTTCCCCCGGCCACCACCGCCACGGTGGAGGCCGGCACGCCCAGGCTTCTGGCCACCAGCTTTTCCAGCGCCGCATTGGCCGCGCCCTTTTCCGGCACCGCCCGCACCCGCGCCCTGGCGTGAACCTTGCCGTCGGCGGCCGTCTCCACCCCGCACAGCTCGTCCTTCGACGCTTTCGGCGTCAGCCGCACATAGAAATCGAGCCCGTCGTCGCGGAGCCTGCAGGGCAGGTTCACCGCGCGCCCTAGAGGAACAGCGGCGCCACGCTCATCAGCAGGAACTGCCGTATGAAGAAGATGGCCAGCAAGAGGATGATCGGCGAGATGTCGATGCCGCCGAGATCGGGCATGAAGCGCCGGATCGGCCGCAGGGCCGGCTCGGTCAGCCGGAACAGCATGTTGCCGATGGTGCCGACGAACTGGTTGCGCGGATTGACGACGTTGAACGCATAGAGCCAGGAAAAGACGGCCGAGGCGATGATGATCCACCAGTAGAGATCGAGCGCCAGGACGAGGGTCTGGATGAGGGCGATCATGCAGGTCTCCAATTGTCGTCGACATGTAGCCATTGCAGCCGGACCGGGCAAGTCCCCGCCGCCGGTTGCAGGAGCGCGGGAAAGACGCAATTGCTCGCTTGACAGGCCCTGCCCTCGGCCCATAAATGCGCCATCCCTCTGGATGGGGCTGTAGCTCAGCTGGGAGAGCGCGTCGTTCGCAATGACGAGGTCAGGGGTTCGATCCCCCTCAGCTCCACCAATTCTCCTTCTTCCGCATTCGTCGTTTCGCATCGCCGCAGAAGGTGATCGGATGACCTTTAGTCATCCCGTTAATGCGTTCTTCAACCTGCTGGCCTATTGCGGAGCGCAATGGGATTCATGAAGCGTGCGGGCACGATGCCAGCCAGACACAGTGAAGTGCAACTGGGCGTGCTGCGCGATCTGCTCGCCGACCTGCGCAACAGCCTGCTGATTTCCATGCCGATCAGCACCGCCCTGTCGGTGCTCATCCTCATCGTCAAGCTCATGTCCGGGTTCGACTGGTTCGCCCTCCTGTGGTTCGTGGCCGTCAATCTCATCAACGGCGCGCGCATCGTGCTGGCGCTGCGGCAACCGCACGGCGAAGCCCTGGAGCAGGAACAGGACTATGCCGGCCTCTCCCGCTGGCTGCACAGCTACATGGTCCTCGCCTTCATGGGCGGCGTCGCCTGGGCCCATGTCGCCATCCTGTCGGAAGCCTTCACCGCACCGGAAGCGCCGGTCTATCTGGTCATCCTTGCCGGCATATCGGCCGGCGCGGTGTCCTACAGCGCCTGCTATGCGGCGCTGCCCATCCTGTTCATGGCGCCGCCGCTCGCCGCGGTCACGGTCTGCATGGTCATCCAGGGCGGGGTGGAGGACTACATACTGGCTTTCGCGGTGGTGCTGTTCTTCGGCGGCCTGACCAAAAGTTCCTTCCTCGGGCAGGAGAGGTTCCGCGAGACCAGCCGCCTCAAATACGAGGCCAGGCAGCATGCCGAGAACATGGAGAAGAATTCCCGGGAAGACCCGCTGACCGGGCTGCTCAACCGGCGCGGCCTCGAACAGGCGGTCAACCGGCTCGAGCGGGCGCAAGGCCCCTTTACGGCCATGCTGATCGATCTCGACGGCTTCAAGTCGGTCAACGACACCTACGGCCACCGCGTCGGTGACGATCTGCTGCTGAAGATCGCACGCCGCATTGACGCCGTGGTGCCGCCGGGGGTCACGCTGGCGCGCATCGGCGGTGACGAATTCACGCTGCTGTTCGTGGCCGCCAGCGCCCCCTCCAGCCCCGAGCATCTGGCCAGGCAGATCATCGCCGCCATCATCCGGCCCTATACGGGCATCAACTCCGTGCAGGTCGGCGCCTCCATCGGCATCTGCATCTCCGAGCGTCCGTGCCTCACCCATATGCTGCTGCGGGCCGACTTCGCCCTCTATACGGCCAAGAACCGCGGGCGAAACGAGCTGTGCATGTTCGACGCCGAGCTTGAGGGTTCGTTCAACCGCCAGCAATGCATCGAGCGGGATTTGAAGGCCGCGCTGCAATCGGGGGAGTTGCAGAGCTGGTATCAGCCGATCGTCAGGCTCGACACCCGGCAGATCGTCGGCTTCGAGAGCCTGCTGCGCTGGCAGCATCCGGAGCATGGCCAGATCTCGCCGCCGGAAATCGTCACCACCGCGCGCACCACCGGCCTGCTGCAATCGCTCACCGAAACCGTGTTCCGCAACTGCTGCACGATGATGGAGCAGTTGCAGCGGGACGGGCGGGCGGACCTTCGCGTCGCCATCAACGTCTCGCCGCGCGAGCTGGAGGCCGCCGACATCGACAGCATGATCCTCCAGGGCCTCGCCGCGCGTGGCCTGCCGCCCTCCATGCTGGAGATCGAGATCACCGAGGAAACGCCGGTCGATCCCGAACGCGTGGGTGAAAAGCTCGCCCGGCTGGCGCAGGCCGGCATCTCCATCGCGCTCGACGACTTCGGCGCCGGCTTCTCCACCCTCGCCTCGCTCAAGGACGGGCGCATTTCGAAGGTGAAGATCGACCGCAGCTTCACCAAGGATCTGACATGCCGGGCGGAAAGCCGGCTCCTGATGAAGGCGACCATCGACCTTGCCCATACGCTCGGCATGGAGGTGATGGCCGAGGGCGTGGAAACGACCGACCAGGCGCAGATCCTCCAGTCGCTGGGTTGCGCCTGCGCGCAAGGCTATCTGTTCTCGGCCGCCCTGCCGCTGGAGCAGGCCTTGCGGCAAGGCCAGCCGCAGCCGAGCTGAGGCTTCCGAAGCCGGGCATCACCGCAGACCTCGCGAAAGAAAAGCAAAAACAAACATATAAGAATGCGTTGCGGCTTCACCGGCTGCCCGCCGCCCGGCTGACGGCGCAGCGCTTCCCATGCCAAATTGTCGCACTGCACACATTGTTTGCGTTGCAGCAAAGAGCCGTCACCCGCCTGCGCCTAGCCTCCTGATTGTAACAAAAGGCAACACATTGCCAGAAGGAGATAAGAACATGTTGACGCGTCGCGAAGCACTGCTGGGTACAGCCACGGGTGCGGCAGCGGCCGCAATCCTGGGCTCGATGGTGGCGACCCCCGCCCTGGCGCAGGCCCGTGCGGGCGACATCGCCAGCCTGCCGCGGGTCAAGGTCGATCTCGTCCCGCCGCCCTTCGCCCATGCCCACGAGCAGGTCGCCACGAGCGGACCCAAGGTGGTCGAGTTCAGGATGGTCATCAAGGAACAGCCCATGGTGATCGACAATGAAGGCACCACCTTGCAGGCCATGACCTATGAGGGCTCCATGCCCGGCCCGCTGATGATCGTGCACGAGGGCGACTATGTCGAGCTCACGCTGGTCAATCCCGAGACCAACGAGATGCCGCACAACATCGACTTCCACTCCGCGACGGGCGCGCTCGGCGGCGGTGAACTGACCCACGTCAACCCCGGCGAGCAGGCGGTCCTGCGCTGGAAGGCGACACGCACGGGCACCTTCGTCTATCACTGCGCGCCGACGGGCATGATCCCGTGGCATGTGGTGTCCGGCATGAGCGGCGCCATCATGGTGCTGCCGCGTGACGGGCTGAAGGACGAGAACGGCAAGCCGCTGAAATACGACCGCATCTTCTACATCGGCGAGCATGACCTCTATGCCCCGCGCGACGAGAGCGGCAACTACAAGCGCTACGAGTCGCTGGGAGACAGCTATGACGACACGCTCAAGCTGATGCGCGGCCTGATCCCGACCCACGTCGTGTTCAACGGCAAGGTCGGAGCCTTGACGGGCGACAATGCGCTCAAGGCCAAGGTCGGCGAGACGGTGCTGTTCATCCATGCCCAGGCCAACCGCGATACACGGCCCCACCTCATCGGCGGGCACGGCGACCATGTCTGGGAACAGGGCAAGTTCTCCAACCCGCCGGCCAGGGACCTCGAGACCTGGTTCATCCGCGGCGGTTCCGCGGGGGCTGCGCTCTACACCTTCCTGCAGCCGGGCATCTACGCCTATGTGAACCACAACCTGATCGAGGCTGCGGAACTCGGCGCGACGGCCCACGTGCTGGTCGAGGGCGAATGGGACAACGACCTGATGATGCAGGTCGCCGCTCCCGGCCCGATCCCGACCAACTAGGCTGCCGCGCGGCAGAGAGGCGGGCCACCGCCTGACCAGACTGGCCCGCCGGCGTTCCCGGCGGGCCTTTTTCTTGGGCCCCCGGCTTCCCGGGTCCCGGGCAGAGAGCCCGGGGTCCAAATGAGCAGAAAAGACCCTGTCATGCGTCGATCGAGACGCATGACGATCTGGCAAGGACGCAACCATGAAAAAACATGTCCTGTTCGCAGCCGCCGCCCTGGCCATTCCGGCCGCGGTTCTGGCCGCCCGCATTCCCGCGCATGTGCCGGTGGCGGCGATCGCCACGCCTGCGCCCATGCCCACCCCCATGTCCACCATTGCGCCGCAGACCGTGACCGTCAGCCCCGGCAAGCTCTCCTACCGGCTGCCCGGCGAGTTCCAGCATGCCGAGCGGCCCGTGGACCCGCCCGCCGACCATGTCCGTTTCCGCCGTGCCTTCGAGATCATGACCTATCAGGTCAGCGCCCGGGACTATGCCCGCTGCGTCACCGAAGGCGCCTGCGAGGCGGTGCCGCCGGCACCTGCCGATGGCGACGACCTGCCGGTGACGGGCGTCAACTTCCGCGACGCCACGGCCTATGCCGAATGGCTGTCGAAGAGAACCGGCGAGACCTGGCGCCTGCCCACCGACGAGGAATGGGCCTATGCGGCGGCCGAGCGCTTCGACGAGAAGGCGCTGGAGATCGAGGACACCGCCAACCCCGCCACGCGCTGGATCGCCCGCTACCTCAGCGAGGCCGAGGCCGCGCGCGGCAGCGATCCCCAGCCGAAGCCGCAGGGTCACTTCGGCCCCAACTCGAACGGGATCTACGACGTGGCCGGCAATGTGTGGGAGTGGACCAGCACCTGCTACCGCCGCGCCGCGCTCGACCAGCGCGGCCGGATCGACGCCAGCACCGACAATTGCGGCGTGCGCGTCGTCGGCGGCCGGCACCGGGGCTACATGTCCTTCTTCATCCGCGACGGCAAGAGCGGCGGCTGCGCGGCCGGCCTGCCCCCGGACAATCTCGGCATCCGGCTGGTCAAGGAACGTCCTTCCAGGCTCGCGGCCTTCCGCGCCCTGTGGCGTCGCGACGTGCTCTAGAAGCCTGACCACCCGCAGCTTGGAAAACCGACCCCGGGAGCTTCGGCCGAAGCTCCCGGGGTCGGTGATTCAGGCCCGGCACTACCGATGTCGTAGGCTTGCAGGCAACGAAAAGGCCGGGTGGAGGATATCCCACCCGGCCTTTTCGCGAGAGCGCAGCAGTCGCTCAGTTCGTGGCGGCGGCCTGCTCGAGCAGTTCGGCGAACACCTTCTTGGCCTTGCCGACCTGCTTGACGGCCTTGGCTTCCTCGAGGTTGACGGGCTTGCCGACCACGATCAGCGCCACCATGCCCATTCCGTAGTGGGGGGTGCACTTCACGCCGTAGACGCCTTCCTTCTCGACCGTAACGGTGATCTGCTCGTTGATCTTGCCCTTGAACGGCTCCGCGCCTTCCGGGATCATGCCCTTGATGCTCTCGGCGTCATGGGACTTGTCGGTGGGCACGAACGTCACGGTGTCGCCGGGCTGGGCCACGATGAAGTCGGGCTGGAAGACCATGGAGCCCTTCTCACCCTTGTTCAGCATCTGCACCTGATGGTCTGCGGCATGGGCTGCGCCTGCCAGAAGGGCAACGGCGAAGGCGGCAGCGATGGTGGTGATCTTTCTCATGGTCTTGTCCTTTTTTCTTGCTTGACGGGGTGAACCGTTGGCCACTGTCTAGGCTCGGCGGGCGGCCATAACGTTGATGTAGAACAAACTTGATCCGGAATGCCACCTTTAAGGCGGCTTGCCCGGCCACCATTGCCTGTGACATTGTGGCGCCGGCAGCGGAAACGGTTCGGGCGCGGGGTTCGAACGACGCTGGGAGACGCAGCATTGAGCCGACTGGACCGTTCCCTGATATCGGAACTGCCCCTCTTCCAGGGCATAGAGCCGGCCGATCTCGACGGTATCGTCGGGCAGGCGCGCTCGCTGCGCATCGCCCGCGACCATACGGTCTTCGACCAGGAGGGTGAAGCCCACTCCTTCTTCCTGCTGCTGGACGGCCGGGTGCGCGTCGTCAAGACGACGCCCGAGGGCCAGCAGGTCACCGTGCACTACATCAGCCCGGGCGAATTGATGGGCATAGCGCATGCGCTGGGCCGCACCACCTACCCTGCCACCGCCATCGCCGTGGTCGATTGCGTGGTGCTCGCCTGGCCGGGAAATCTGTGGCCGGAACTGGCCGCCCGCTTCCCCAATTTCGGCGCCTGCACCTTCCGCACCGTGGGCGCGCGCCTGCAGGAGACCCAGCAGCGCGTGATCGAGATGGCGACCGAACAGGTGGAGCAGCGCGTGGCCCATGCTCTGCTGCGGCTGGTCAAGCAGACCGGCAGGAAGACCGACGAGGGCATCCTCATCGACTTTCCCATCTCGCGCCAGGACATCGCCGAGATGACCGGCACCACGCTGCACACCGTCAGCCGGCTTCTCACCGCATGGGAGGAGAAGGGCCTGGTCCGCAGCGGGCGCCAGAAGGTGACGGTGGTGGAGCCCCACAAGTTGTTCGCCTTGGCGGAAGGGCGCGGCAGCAAGGGCTGACCGGGCTCATTCCATCGCCCGGGAAAGCTCGTCCACCAGCGTCTGCTCATCCAGCGCATGCTCGCGCACCGCATCCGCGACCGTATGGAACGGCGCGATCGGGCAGCCGACGCACAGCATGCCGTTGCCGAGGATGACCCGGATCGTGCCCGGCCACCGGCGCATGATGGCGTCCATCGTCATGTCATGGTCGAAATGTCGCTTCATGATCCGCTACCGCCTGCAAAGCCTGAAGCGCGTGGCGATCTTTCAGCGTCGCTCGGCCCGCTTCAGGCCCGTGTTTCCATGCATGCTTCAGTCCCGAAACCGGTGGTCACTTCCGGGTGATGTATTTTAATTATGAAGCATCGGGCAGGCAGGATCGTTGCGCGCGCGCAAACTTGAGAAGCCTTCTCCTGAAAACCTGTTTCAGGCCGAAAGGCGCGGAAAGAAGATCGCCCGGGCCGGATCGAAATCGTAGCGCGGCTCGTAGTCCGGCGCATCGGCGGCCACCTGCTTCACCGCCTCGATGAGGTAGTCAACCTTGGCGTCATCGAGCAGCACGCTGAAATTGAGCCGGGTGAAACCGGGCTTGGCCATCTCGTCGCCGGCAAGGATCGCCTGCCGCAATTGCTCCGCCTGCACGGCATCGATGCCCAGCAGCCGCAGCACATAGGGGCCGGCGCAGGCACAGCCGCCGCGCGCCTGGATGCCGAACCGGTCGCTCAGCATGCGGGTCACCAGTTGCTGGTGGACATGGCCGCCCTTGCCGTCCTGCACGCGGAAGGAAAAGATCGGCAGCCTGTCCCCGGCTTCCGGCCCGAGCAGTTCGAGATTCGGCACGTCGCGCCATGCCTCCATGGCACGCCGGGCGAGTTCGCGGTTGCGCTCCCCTGCCCGCTCCGTCCCGATCGCCTCCTTGACCAGCACAGAGAGCGCCGCCCGGATGTCGCCGACGACATTCGGCGTGCCCGCCTCCTCGCGCGCCTCGAGGCTGGAACTGTAGTCGTGGCCGGCGGAGGTGACGAAACGCACCGTGCCGCCGCCCGGCAGGGACGGCCTGTCGATCACGGTGGCGGCGCGCCGCACCACCAGCACGCCCGAGGCCCCCGGCCCGCCGATGAACTTGTGCGGCGAGAACACGATGGCATCGACACAAGCGCCGCCATCGCCCGTCATCGACATCGGCAGGTAGGGCCCGCCGCCCGCATAGTCCCACACCATCAGCGCGCCGGCGGCCTTCACCGTCTTCGTCAGCCCGGCCACGTCGGCGACGATGCCGGTGACGTTGGAGGCGGCCGAGAAGGCGCAGACCGTCGGTGCCACGCCCGGCTCGCGAAGCGTGGCCTCGAGCGCGGCGACGTCCGGCCCGCCCTGCGGCCCTTCCGGCAGTTCCACGATCTCGGCCCCGCTCTCGCGCCACGGCAGGATGTTGGAATGATGCTCATAGGGGCCGATGACGACCCGCGCCCGCTTGCCGGCCCGCACCGCATCGGCCACGCCGAACAGGCTGACCAGCCGGTTGATGCCGGCCGTGGCGCCCGAACCGGTGAAGATGACGGCGTGGTCCTCGCCCGCGCCGCAATGGCTGGCGACGACCGCCCGCGCCTCGCGCCGCAGCCGGGTCATGAAGCCACCGCACCAGGAGGCCTCGGTGTGGCTGTTGGCGTAATAGGGCAGCACCTCCTCCAGCACGAAACGTTCCACCTGGCTGAGCGCCCGGCCGGAAGCGACATAGTCGGCATAGACCATCGGCTTGCGCCCGAACGGCCCGTCGACGGTGGCGTCCGCCCCGATCAGGCCGGCGCGCAGCCCCGCCACGATGTCCTCCATCGCCAGGCTTTGCCGAAAGCGATCCAGCAGGCTGCCGCAAAACTGTGCCGAGGCCGTCATTGTCTCCATCCCTGTTCCGCGAGGAAATATTGGGATGGATTTTACGCGGATTTCTGGTTGAAACCTCACCTGTTTAATGCACGAATATCTAAATATTGGGTCATATGATCGAGATATGAGCAAAATCGACCGGATAGATTTGAAAATCCTGAACTGCCTCCAGCAGCAGGCCGGCCTGTCCCAGCGCGAACTGGCGGAACGGGCCGGCATTTCGCAGAACGCCTGCTGGCGGCGGCTGCAACGGCTGGGTGCCGAGGGCATCCTGCGCGGTTCCCATGCCGACATCGACCTGGCGGCCCTGGGGCTCAACCTGACGGTGCTGGTGATGATCCGCACCCGCCATCATTCCAAGGAGTGGGCGGACAGCTTCCGCAAGCATGTCGAGCGGCTGCCGGAAGTCATCGACTTCTACCGCATCGGCGGCGACTGGGATTACATGGTCAAGGTCGTCACCCGCGGCATGGCCGGCTACGACGCCTTCTATCAGAAGCTCATCACCGACTTCGATCTGGCCACCGTCACCGGCCACTTCTCCATGGAGGCGATCATCGACAGCCGCCCCGTGGACCTGCTGCGGGTGCGATAGAGCATCAGCCTGAAAGTTGCAGGCTTTCGGACCGATCAGTCGCCGGACTTCGCGGCCGGCGGCGGCGCAGCCTCGGCCGCCTTGGCGGCATCGTCCATCAGCTCGTACCACATGGCGTTGAGCACCGCGAAGGCGGCGGCAAGCGGCAGGCCGAGCAGCCAGGAAAAATACCACATGTCGTTCTCCTTCCTCAGTAGGCGTGGCCGCTGCCGTCGCTGATCGACTTCTCGTCCACCTTGCCCCACAGCACCCGGTAGACCCAGCTCGTATAGGCGACGATGAGCGGGATGAAGATCGCCGTCACCACCAGCATGACGAACAGCGTGAGATGGCTGGACGAGGCATCCCAGACGGTGAGGCTGGAGTTCGGATCGAGCGACGAGGGCAGGATCATCGGGAACATGGACACGCCCACGGTGGCGACGATGCCGAGCACCGAAAGGCCGCTGGCCAGTTCCGGCAGCACCTCGCGCCGGCTCTTCAGCAGCACCAGATTG
>Ga0180220_1001256_pt1 | contig 19637 bp, 26 predicted proteins | sample eDN5th37CBELigBY_FD_151335 | JGI IMG/M metagenome (GOLD analysis project Ga0180220, IMG submission 151335) | Enriched backyard soil microbial communities from Emeryville, California, USA - eDNA 5th pass 37_C BE-Lig BY (version 2) (version 2) | ecosystem: Environmental > Terrestrial > Soil >...
GTTTTTGGAGGATATGCTCCATTCCATAGATAAAATCCAAAGATTCACACAAGGGATGTCATTTCAGGACTTTGAACAAAATGAACTCGTCTTTGATGCGGTAATTCGAAATCTTGAGATTATCGGGGAAGCCACTCGTCACATCCCGGATCACTTTGAACAAGCCAATCCTCAAATACCTTGGAGGCAGATGAGTGGTTTCCGAAACATTCTTATACATGAATATTTTGGGGTAGATGAGGAAATAGTTTGGGAAGTCGTTTCTAAGGAATTACCTAGAATTAGGCCTGAAATAGAGAAGCTAATTATTGGATAAGCCTTTTTAAAAGGCTTATTTATTTTTGTCCAAAAACCTTCTTCGTTTTGTATTGTCATTTTGGAAAATGACCTTACGATATCAGTAACAAAAACGAAGGGAGTTTTAAACATGAAAAACATTGCAATTATCGGAGGATCCCAAAAGCAAACCTTAGAGAAGCTGGGAAAAAAGAATCACTGTAAGATCTTATTTCACGATGGAAAGACCGGGGGTGGGAAGGTTGAAAAGCAATTTGTGAGCTTGGTCAAAAAAGCAGATGCCGTAGTTATCATGAAAGGTGCCGTTTGTCACCATAGCATGTGGGCCGTTAGGGATCTAGCTGAGAAGTTGGGTAAACCCCTGGCTTTCCAAGAGGGTTTCGGGGCAACTGGGGCAATTGAAAAAGGATTGAAATTAATTAGTTAATAGGAGGGATAGCCAATGATTGGAAAGTGGAAAGTAGAGGAATTTCAGCAGGCGTTTATCCGGGATTTCTTTGGTATGGAAAAAGATATAATCAATTTAACTAACTTTTTCGTTAAAAACCAATATAAAATGCCAAACTTTCTTGAGAGACATTACGAAATCTTAAACTACGAGGATGATGATTTTGCTCTCTCAGAAGAACACCCCATAGAAAAAGTGCCAGTGAATCAAATTTATGGGACAAGTTGGGTGTTTAAGAGTATGGAGGACAAACCTCAAGATCCGAAACATTTAGCCCATTACTTCCTGCACGAAAATCCAGATGCACTACCTCCAATCACGGTTAAGAAAATCACGGACACACGTTTCCTGTTAGTCGAAGGCAGCCACCAACTATATACGGCCTATCTTCGGAAATGGCCTTATGTTTTAGCGGAGGTTGAGGCGATTTTTCAAGCATAAGATTCATGTGAAAAAAATCTGCTAAATATTCGATATAAGTCCCTATAAGGGGCTTTTTTCATCATTTCTTAAAAAGGAGGAATGTTTGATGGGGAATAGGCACCCGCCTAAAACCACACGAAAGGGGAGAGAATCATATGAAGTCTTTAATAATAGGGATCATCCTTTTCTTTCTAACACTGTTCACTAGCCTCAAATCCATGTCCATGACCATCCCGTTTTGGGTCCCGCCCATAAGCATTGTATTTTGTCTTGCCCTTTGGATCCAGAATCGATTTAACAGTGGGAGGGTGTGGTATGTTCTTGCCGTTTGGAATTGTGTAATTTGGTGGCTAGGAACTTTACTTTATTCAGATTGGGGAAATGGGGATTGGGACTTTCTATTTGTTAAAGCCCCTGTCCTTACCATGCTGATCATGAATATCCCCATTGCCTTTATTTATTATCGAACTACCCAAGCCATGCCATCATCCAGGCAAGGGTATAAGGGGCTGGAATGGTTGCAGAAACTTTTGGGTGTACAGAAAAAAGAAGAGAATAACGCCATTGATTTTATTTTGGGAGAGGAGGTTGAAGCCAATCATGCTCCAATGGGGCGGAGATGATGCCTTTACGCATATGATGGTGGTGGGACCCACACGCTGCGGGAAAACAGCAACCGTGCTCAAACCGATGATCTATCAAATCTTAAAGGCGAAAAAAGCTGGAAAACCCGTAGGAATGAGTGTGGTTGAGCCAAAGGGAGACGTAGCAGCCATGGTAAGGGAAATGTGCGAAGCCATGGAAATCCCCTTTACCCACGTTGATCCGTCGAGATCGGATACCCATGTGTTTAACCCTATGCAGGGTGATACCGATGATGTGGCCGAAGCAACCGTTGCCGTTTTGAAAAGTCTCTTTGGTAAACAAGAGGCTTTTTTTGCTACCGTCCAAGAGCTGTCGGCCCGAAATGTAACCAAACTTTTAAAGGAATTGCATGGAGATGCTATTGACCTTGTGGATGTCGTTCGTTGCTTAAGAGATGAAGAGGAGCTTAATAGAAAGATTTCTGAATTAGAACGATTAAAAGGAGAAACGGATCTTGTTCAATTCTTCAAAGCGGAATTATTGGGCTCTCTAAAAGATCATTTTCGTAAGTTGGTATTGGGTCTAAGAGCGCAAATTGAGAACCTAACCAGTAACCAATACTTAAAACGAGTGATGCAAGGCAACTCGGATATAAAAATAGCCGATCACTTTGAAAAAGGCGGCGTTTTAGCCGTATCCACATCATTAGGTTTGTTGCAGGAAGCTGGGGATGCCTTTGGACAGTTTGTCATCATGCATCTGCAGAGCGGAACGTTCCGCAGAAAGGGTACCGAGAAAACGAGGGTACCGCATTACCTGATTGTTGATGAGTATTCGAGGTATATCAATCCGAAAACAGAAATCTTTTTATCCATTGCAGCCGAGTACCGAGTGGCGGGGATCTTCGCTACCCAATCTCTAGCACAATTGGAAGTGGAATCCGGGAAAATTGGTCCAAAGGCTATGAAACAGGCCATTCTAACTTCCTGCCGTAACAAAATTGCCTTTGGTGGTCTTTCAGCCCAGGATGCCAAGGAGTTTGCTGAGGAATTTGGGAAAGACCTCGTGATGGAGAAGCAAAAGACGTATGAAGGGGGACTCATCCCTCATCTTCTCCCCAGCAGTTATCGATTGACTGAAAAGGAGAAATATAGATTTTACCAGACACAGCTGATGGATGGTCTTCCAAGATTCCATTATGTTCATAAATTGCTTCAACAAGGTCACCCACAACCACCCGGCCTGGCCAAAGGAAACTTTGTCCCGAGAAATTGGAAGGAACAGCTGGTGAATGATAAAAAGTTCACCTTTGATTTCAAGCAAATGCGTGATCCCGAAAAGATCAAGGAATTATGGGATAAGTTGCGGAAATCAGCAGACCACCCAGCCCCTGAAACTGTGAAAGAGGATAACCTGCAAAGGGTTGAGCAAGTCAATCAAGTTGAAGTAATATCCACTGAACAACCACTGGAACAACAACCATTTATCCCAACGAGAAAGAGAGTTGTTCCTCCACAGCGGGTGATTCAACAGATGAAACATGAACAGCAAATCCATCCTCCTCAGCCCAGGGTAATTCAAAACCATAATGATACAAGGTCAAAAGATACCAATGATAGGGAATTGGTTGAGGACGATGGATTTTTTAAAAATCAACTAAATTAAAGGAGTGTTGAAAAATGGCAAGCGAAATGGATGTTTTATTGAAAATTGTTCCCGAGAGTGATGAACAGATTGTCAAACGGCCAACTCAGGAGTCATGGGAAAAAATATATGCCGCTAGACAAAATGGGACGATTATGAAGGCAGAGCTTAGAGGGTTTGAAAAAATTAATGGGAAACTTTGCGGTGTTGTTTGGATTGGAAATGTAAAAGGAATTTTGCCCTTTGAGTTCTCGGGCTATGAAAAGCAAAGTAAATTTAGGGATATGGGCGGTCAAGAAATCGTGTTCAAAGTGGTAACATTGGATCGTCAAGGAGAAACCTTTGTCGCTAATCGAAAAGAAGCTGTAGAACATCAACGTGGTTTATCATGGGATATGCTGCGTGAAGGGTTAAAAGTAGTAGGGAAAGTCATCGATGTAACTCCGCGATATATTGATTTGGATATAGGTGGGATAGAAGTCCGGTTAACCGAACAGGATCTATCCTATGAGTGGATTGATGACTTACGTGATAAATACTCTCTAGGGCAAGAAATTATGGTGCGTGTGAAAGAGGTAGACAAGAAGGCGAAACGCCTTGTAGTAAGTCACAAAGATTTGCTGCCTAATCCTTGGCCGGATTGTGCCAGACGTTTTCTTCCACACAACGATTATATTGGAATAGTTTCCGGTAGAGCAGAATACGGGGTATTCATTAATTTAGAACCTGGAGTAGATTGCTTATCCGCACAACCATCTCACGATGTGGGGGGAGTAAAAAAAGGAGACAGGGTGTTGGTTCGGATTTATGATGTTTCTATAAAAAATAAAAGGATAGCTGCAAAAGTGATGAAAAAAATTTAAAAAAGTAGAAGGGAGATTCCTATGGAAGCGACAGGTAACATGGGGATCTCTCCCTTTTCCATGCAAAAGTCATATCGAGTGATATGGGGAAAGGAAGAGAATCCACCCAGTCACATGAAGGTGAAGCTAAATGATGCTCAAAAATTATCACTAAGGCGATTAGCTACACTAAAAGTGTGTACAACCAATCAGTTAGCCAAACAACTCCACCGACAGCTAAGAAAGGGAAAGGATCTTGTTAATGACCTTCGTAAAAAAGGACTTATTGTACCGCACTTGTTAGAGGAGGAAACGACAGGTGCACGTATACCATTCTATTCTTTATCCCCCACGTACGCAGGGAAAACCGGGTTGGAAGCCATATCAAAACCTTTAGGCGGACAGGAAATTCTAAAAAAAATGCTTTTATCCCAATTGTTTGTTCGTTTTTTGGAGGTGGATCCCCAAGTAGAGGTACTGCCATTTCCAAACCCTTTTGATGGGGCGTTGCATATATTGGGAAACGACTTCCGGGTTGGTGTAATTAGGGGAAATGCGGGTGCTATACAAAACCACTTCTTATATCATCAGGAACAAATGAAAACATTATTAGTGGTAGAACGATTACTGGAAGCGGATCAACTTAATTCAATCTATACACCACTTATTCGGGTAACCACCGATTATCATTTGTTAAAAGGAGAATTGGCGACTAGCTTTTACAAATTATCAGATGGTGTATGGAAACAAGTTTCTATTCCGATCTTTAAAAAATCGGGTTAATTTTAGTCTAATAGGTGGAAAATAATATCACGAATAGATATAATATAATTATATTTATTTACATCGTATCTTTTCTAGCTGACTCTTATATACCATGGACATCCGTGAGTAGATGAGGATGGTGCAGATTCATTTTGAGAGAATAGGCGGAGAAATCTTACACTTAGCAGGTTATTCAAATCGAGTGTAGGAGGAAGGGAAGATACTGCTATGGACGTTCTTGGGGGGAACCTGATCATATAATATATTGATCCCCATGTAGACGAGGATAGCACAGGCTCTTTATGTTTCGTGAGTAGGCGAGGATAGCAAATGATAGAATGCTATGGACGCCCCACGGTACAAAACATAATGTAGTCAGGTCCCGTTGTATATCTTGTTCCGATAAAACAGGAATACGGCGTAATACCCTTCGATTTATCGCATGTCTTGGTCGAAGGAAGAACTAAAATTGGATAAGTCTGCCCGTTTTTTGGGCGGTCAACGAAAAGGCGTATGAACCTCTAACCGGGGTTTGTGCGCCTTTTTTTATTTTCCGCTAAAAACTACCTTTCTCGAAAGAGTTGGGTATTTTTTATATCAAAAATTTCAAAGGAGGAATGCCAAATGGCAGCTCAAACGCAAACGCAAACGAAAGGAAGTATGGATGCAATGGAAGTGATGAAAGCACTCCAAGCCCCCTTCGATCTAAACGATATTGAATGGAGGGTCCAGCGTGGTGTGAAAACTCGAAATGGAGACAAAGCCGTTGTCATGGCTTACATCACGAATCGTGCCATTCAAAAACGTCTGGATAATCTCTTTAGCCCTTTTGGTTGGAAAAATGAGTTTCACGAATGGCGTAATGAAGGTGTCATGTGTGGAATCTCCATCTTGTGGAATGGAGAATGGGTAACCAAATTCGACGGCGCCGATGCAACCGGAGTCGAAGGAACCAAAGGTGGTTTCAGCGCTTCTCAAAAACGCGCAGCCGTTGAGTGGGGAATTGGACGATATCTATACGATCTGCCTGAATACTGGGTCGATGTGAAAGAGAAGGGTCAATTCTACATCGATGATAAAAAATCCGGCGTGAAAGGATACTGGGATTCTCCTATATTACCCACCTGGGCACTTCCAGAAGGAAGTTATCGGAAACCCAATTCACAATCAGGTCGAAATAGTGATGAACCCGGTGAGGGAAAAATAGTAAACCTTCCAAACCGGAACAATCCTTCGTTTATCTGTGCATTAGTCGCTATGCGGTTTGGTGTATCAGCAGAGGATCTTGATTACTGTGAGATGGTGTTCCAAAAGGACGGAAAAGACGCTAAAATTCATGCCTTTGGTGAGATGTACGAAAAGGTAGCTACGATGGATCTTGCAGAAGGGAATTTCTATCGAATTGTGACCGAAAAAGTCAACGGAATCCATCAACTTAAATCCATCGAAGAGGTGAATGAGTGATGTGTACGAAAACGAAACCTGAGGTACTTGCAGCGTGGGAAAAAAGAGAAGGAAGTAACCAGACCCTCTATCTGGCACTTCCCTCATCTTCTGGAAAGGGAGAGTACCTACTTGGTGTCTCCCTTACAAATGACACGATTATTATCGCACATGAATGCCCGGCCAGTAAACAACGGAAACACTGTTGGCACGAAAAAGTAGCTTTAGATGTGTTTAAGCAGTGGTTGTGGTGGAAGGATTTGTCCGGTAATCGTGTGGTTTGTATGAATCGTAGAATCGCGTTAAGCCCGTCGTGGAATCAAATTCCCGTTCCGGGCCAAGCCATCTCATTTGGGAAATTGGTGGAGGAGAAAAGTCATGCTTCCTAATATTCTATCTGTTGCTGAAGAATATCAATTAACCATCGAGCCAAAATCATTAAACCGTAGAGAAGTGCTCTGTAAATGCCCTTTCTGTTTAGCTGATACCAACCGAAAAGGAAAGTATTATCTTTCCTTAAACGTACAGGATCAAGTGTTTAAGTGTTGGTATTGCAAAGAATCCGGCGGTGTATTTCGCTTCATGGCCAAACTTTCGGGTAAAACGGAAGCGGAAGTGATTGCGGAACGCCGAAAGGAACGTGGGCAGAAAGGGACCTACAAACCTCATCCAGCCGAAGAATTGACTACCGCTCAACTTCGCTTAATGGGCTACAGAAGTAAGCCGAATTGGTATGAGCTAAGGAAAAGGGATAAAGGGTATTTCAAACGGACATTGGAAAATCTTTGGGTAGATTGGCAAGACTTCCTTGACCTTCAACGGCGCCATGCCTTTCAAACCCTATTGATGGGAATTAAGGTGGGGAAGTATAGCCAAGCGTTAGCCCATATCGAAAAGAAGTCGAAAGAAATTGGGTACAACCTACTACCTGACGTATTTAAGGTATACGGCTCCGAAAAAAGACCGGATTGGGCAGAAGATGCTCAGATCCTAGTAAACGAAACCTACGAAAATATGCCTCATCGCAAGGTAGAAACTGCGATCGCTTAGATAAGCGGGAAAGGAATCCAAAATGATCAATCGTGCTGTTTTAGTTGGACGATTAACCAAAGACCCTGAATTGCGATACACTCCCAGTGGTGTGGCTGTCTGTACTTGGACACTCGCCGTCAATCGCCAATTCGCAAATGCGCAAGGTGAAAAAGAAGCAGACTTCATCAATATTGTGGCTTGGCGACAACTCGCAGAGTTATGTGCCAATTACCTGAAAAAAGGGTCACAAGCTGGTATTGAAGGCAGGCTCCAAACTCGTTATTACGACAATAAAGAGGGAAAGCGTATCTATGTTACTGAAGTAGTAGCAGATAATGTCCAATTTCTCTCTCCTGCAGGAGAAAGAAAAGAAGCCGAAAATAATTCAAGAGGACGTTCCGATCAACAGGGAAGTCATTCCTATGATCCGTTTGCTCAGAAGGACGATCCCTTTGTAGCAGGTTCCCGTTATGAAGACATCCAAGACGATGAATTACCGTTTTGAGTTAGGGTGTAGATTATGGAACTTGTCAAAGGTCGCTTGATTTGTCCGGGTCAGAAGGTATCGGTGTACGTCAACCTCAATCAACAAGGCCGTTTTTCAATTGTGGATGCGGAACCAAAAAGTAAAAGTGAAACAAGTGGTTTGGTGCTTTGTTATGCGGAATCCGTGCTGATCCAATCTGCACGATTCAAGGTGAGTGAGACCGCGAGGCAGAAAGTCATTGCCAATAACCGAAAACTCGTGCATGCTTCCGTGGTTGGAACCTTGATTGCTGTCGATCAACCAAAACCGCAACATCTGGATACCGTGGTGAACTATTACCCATACGTTCGGGGGGATTACCACACCGAATCGGGTGTTACGATTACCAATGCGAATCTAGTCCACTTTGAAAACAAAAGGTGTTATATCCATCCAGAGGACATACCACTTTTCTAAAATCTGTTCAGCCCGGCATGGGGGCATGGTAATATAGCCCTCCCATGCGAAAGAGGGTGGAAAGGGTGAATCGAAAATGGGAATTAAAAAGAGGAAGAAGCGTATTCGAGAAAACCCAAATCAACTCAAGATCCGAGTGGAATGGTTGCCAGCTATTTCCTCGACTTGGTTTTTACGGGCTTGCCCCAATGATTCTAGCCACTGTGTAAGAGGAACTTGTTTTTCCCAAGGGGGACGAACCTGGTTCTGTCCAGAGTGCGGAGTGGAATGGGTAGCAAGTGTACAATCAGGGTTTATAAACTACTATTCCATCACACCCAGTGGGGGAAGAAAACTCTTGAAAAAGCGTGCCATACGCTACTTTCCGGAGGTCCAATCGGTCGTACATCGTTTCAAATTAGGTGCGGCTATCTAAAGTCTAAAAACCTAAAAAATAGGAATCGAAAAGGGCTCATTTCATTATGAAATCGTGCCTTTTTCTTATTAAAGGAGGAAAAAACTAAATGTCAAGAATTCGTTTAGCCGATCTATCTGCCGTGCAGCTGGAGGACAAAAATAACATCGAAGTGCTTGGGTTTATGATGTGGTATTCCATTGGGGAACAACTCATTAACCGTGAAACTTTGCTCGAATATGTGGTGGAATCCGGGTTAGACGAAGGGTATATGCCCGCTGAAATCCGAATCCCCGATGCGTTTAGACGAGCATCTAAAGCGGTTGAGTGTCGAATGGATTCATCGGAAGAAGGGGTCTTCTACCGCTATCTCGTTCGTGAGGTCGTTTCGGATCGGAAAATGATTCAACGAAACATCGTGAAGGAGACCGTAGACAGCAAAGGAGCCCGATTAAGATATGCCGAAAAGGAGGCCATTCTGGTCCTTGAAAAAGAGGAAGGTATTCTCCGGATTGCTTCGGTAACGGAGGAAGGAAATCGTCTAGGCCAACAAGTCGCGTCGCTGTTTGAACAATACAAAAGCCATCATGATGCTCGTGCCATTCGGAGTATGTGTCTATCCATCTTGAGAAGCATGTCACCTACTTCCATGCGTTCATCAGGTGGCGTCTACTTTGTGCCGGTGCGCCTTGTTCCTAGACAAACTGCTTAGAAATAAGTAGCAAAACTAGGGGATTCAATCAATATGAATCTAACTCTATATCCGAATTGATGGGGGTAGATCCCATCCGGATCGAATGCTGGCGATCTCGCCCAAAATCTCCGACGTGCGTTGTGGTTTTACCAACACAGGGTACGAAGCTCGGTATAGCAGCGGAAAAACAGACCTGAGAAGCGGTTAGTGAAGTACGCGGGGGGCCAAAAGATCACTATGCCTATCAGACGCTTTAAGCGGTGACAGAACTCTCGTAGGAAAGGCTCGTAAAAGTAGGGATACCGAACCTGAAGGTATTCACCCCCAAAGGGGTTCAGTTGCGGATAGCAGTTCTCGGGACGCTGTTTATCTGTTCTATTCCTAAAAAGGATTAGAGTCCTTCGCCCACCAGCAATGGGCAAAAGGATAGCTGACGGGTTACAGAGAGGGGCTAAGGTGATTATGCAAGGCTAGGATACAGGGAACAAGGGAACCTTGGACGTGAATATTAAGCGTGGTAAAACGTAAAGTCACGAGACGATAGGAAATGATCGTTTAATTCAAGGGGCGGCAGCCTGTAGTAGTCTGAGATGGGGAAAGCCCATTACATGGCGAAGGGGCATAGTCGTATTTAAAATTTCTACCATCAACTTGTCGAGGAAGCCGTTGTGCAAACCTGACTAAACCCAATCAATCTCTCCAAAAAGGAGGTGGTTGCATTGGCTCAAAAATTCGACTATCCAAAATCAGAATACGAACTACAAATCATTTTAGATAGAATGTACCGAATTGCTAAAGAGCAGAGTGACAATGGATCGAGGCCAACATTCAAAGGATTACTAGAAATCATATCCTCGGAAACCGTAATCAAAACAGCCATCCATAATCTTATGGGTAACAAAGGGAGCCGAACTCCCGGGAGTGATGGAAAAGTTCTTAGGGACATCTTGGAAAAGGAGTACGACAAAGCTATGGAAATGATTAAAGATTGTTTTCATAACTATCATCCAATACCTATCCGTAGAAAATACATCCCTAAAGATGGTAAACCAAATCAATTTAGACCACTTGGTATTCCAGCCATTATAGACCGTATAGTTCAAGAATGTATTCGTATAGTCTTAGAACCTATTCTTGAGGCTCAATTCTTTAAACATAGTTATGGTTTCAGGCCAATGAGGGACGCGCATATGGCATTAGAACGGATCAACTCTCTAACCCACAATACAGGTTATCATTGGATCATCGAGGGAGATATCAGTAAATTCTTCGACAACGTAAACCATAGCATCCTAATTCGTAAGCTGTGGCATATGGGAATACGCGATAAGAGAGTACTGATGATTATAAAGGCGATGCTCAAGGCAAGTATCATGGGGGAAATAAAAATAAACTCTTTGGGAACTCCCCAAGGGGGAATCCTATCTCCTCTACTTGCTAACGCATACCTTGACTCATTTGATCAGTGGATTAACCGCGAATGGGAAGGAAAGAAGACCCGTCAACACTATGCACGGCATGATGGGAAAATAAGAGCTCTTAAAAGGGCATCTAACCTAAAGCCAGCATACCTAATAAGATATGCGGATGACTGGGTATTGATTACGAATAGCAAAGCCAACGCGGAGAAATGGAAAAGGAAAATTACACTCTATCTGAAAACAGCTCTCAAGCTAGAACTATCAGAAGAGAAAACGCTAATAACAAATGTAAGTAACAATCCTATCCATTTCCTTGGTTTTACTTTGAAGAAGGTAAAAGGTAATTCTAGAACAGGATATATCACGAGGACCCGACCGAACCCGGATCGCCTCCGAAAGAAGATGAAGGAGATACACAAAGCGATACATGCGCTTAGACGTTCTCCGACTTTGGAAATGCTTGTTCACAAAATAAATGTCGTGAACTCACAAATTAGAGGCACTATCCAGTATTATCAGGCGGCCACATGGGTCTGCATAGATCTTTCCAAATACGGACATACACTACGAAATTCAGCTTTCCGAGCTTTGAGACGGAATTTGGGAGAGAAAATGGTTAAGTGGACACCGGCAAACCAGGTAAATAATTTGCCCTCCGTTCACCAGGACTACGAAACTACCATCCCCGCCTTCAAATATAATGATTTCTTAATCGGAGTCACTTCTATCGCATTTTGCAATTGGAAGAAAACTACCGCTAAGAATCCAGAGGAAACACCCTACACAATGAAGGGCAGAGAGCTATATTCCAGACGTACTGGCAAACAACCACTTCTCAAACGAGCAGATGAGCTGTTTGATGCAAATCTCACTGCAATTATTGCTACTGGTAGAAATACCCGCCTGTATAACCTGGAATATGTCATTAATCGTATGTATGCCTTCAATCGTGACAAAGGGGCTTGTAGAGTTTGTCGTCAATCGATATGGGAAGCTTGGGAGGTAAATACCCATCATATCAATCCGAGATTACCGACTGATAGGGTCAATAAAGTGATGAATCTAGCGACTGTTCACATTGGATGTCACAAAATGATCCATAGCAATGAGGATTACTCACATCTAAACAGCAAAACGTGGAAGAAAATTCTAGATTTCAGAGAAAAGTTGAAAGGTAGAAATTAAGATATACGATGGAGCGCCGGATGCGGTGAAAGTCGCACGTCCGGTGTGCAAGCGGGGGAAAAGGGACTCCAAACGGATAATGCCGAGGTTTTCCCTTACCTATCGCTACGCCAAGTATCAAGAAAAGCTTTCCCAAATGCTCCAATTCATTCGATTGGTGGAAAAAGGAGAAGGGGACCTCATTCCTCTCATCAATACCAAGGAAAGCTTGGAGATGGTTCGACACAATGCCATTCGCCAAATCAATGAGACGTTTGCAAAGTTAAAAGACGCTCATGATAATCCGGATCTAACCGCTGCGGAGATTACCGCGATTGTGGAGGATACCCAGTTGGCCATGAACATTGTGAAAGATTATCGGGAGATGATTGCAGGGGACTTGAGCAAGTTGGAAATGTCCACCTTATCCTTTGAGAAGATGCTTCGTTCGGTTCAAAGTCGGAAGAAGGATCGAAAATCCAATGAAACGGCCCAAAGGCAACTGCGCTTTTAGACGATAACCAAAAGACTATATTCTGCCTACCACCCTGGCATAAAACGGTGGCACGATTCCTTGTGCCACTGGGCTGGGGTCGTGTAGGAGAAAAGATGAGTAAATGGATAAGAAGATTAAACACAAAAATTAGAACCATGGATCAAGATACGTTCAACGTCATCATGTACTGTATTACGGGAGCTTTAATCCTAGCAGCCTTTGTTTATATGTTGCCCGGCTCTCTTGATCAATGGATGACTAATATGGATAACAAATATCTAGCCTGGGCTTTTCGTAGGTAAGGGGGGATTGAAATGCCAGCCCTTTGTCCTGAAAAGATTCAATCGGCTTCCAAGATATATCGAAAACTGGTCACTGTTCGAAGCGAGTTTCAAGCTTTTCAGTTACTAGAAAGATTGGATGGAGACATGTGTAAATTGGTTCTCCAACAGATGATCAATCAAAAAATCCAAAACCAATTTGAGGAGGGGAGAGGGTGAAGTCAATGGCTTCACCCGTTCGATTATGAGACAACAAATTCAAGAATATTTAAAAGCGGGTTACCCAGCATTGTGGATCCATTCCTATGAAGAGGATCGTGTGATTAGGGAATTAATTCCGATTGCAAAAGAAGAAGAATTGGGGATGCAAGTGTGGTCTATCACGAAGGGATGGGTCGATCCTATTCAGAAAAAGCAGAATGAAGCATTAGACCCTATTTCAGCCTTGGAATTTGTACTGTCTAAAGAGGGAGAAAACTTCTGTCTATATGTCTTCCAAAACTATCATTTTTACCTAGAAAATCCGGAAATTTTGCAGCGATTAAAGGATCTCATTCCGATTGCCAAAGCAAAAGGACGGCAGCTTATTTTCATTTCTTGCAAGGTGGATTTGCCTGCAGAAATTGAGAAGGAAATCACCGTAATGGATTTTGATTTACCGGGGATGGAAGCATTAGGGAAAGTTTTGGATGGTCTTTTAGAATCTGCCGCAAGAAACATCGAAATTGTGGATCGTAAAAAGTTACTTGAAAGTGCGCTGGGACTTACTTGTGCTGAAGCAGAGAATGCATTGGCCCTAGCGCTAGTCAAGCATAAGGCATTTAACGATCAGGCTATTCAAACGGTTCAACAAGAAAAAGCCAATATCATCAAAAAAACAGGGTTGCTTGAATACATCGCCCCTACGTTTAATTTAGATGATATCGGTGGACTCGCTGTTCTAAAAAATTGGCTAAACCAAAGGAAACGATCCTTTTCCGATGAAGCCAAAGCCTACGGTCTACCAGCCCCAAGAGGTGTCCTACTGACAGGGATACCAGGAGCAGGGAAATCATTAACGGCTAAGGCAGTATCAGCAAGTTGGGGGCTTCCTTTGCTTCGTTTAGACATGGGGCAACTATTCGGATCGTTAGTCGGTCAGTCGGAAGCCAACATGCGAAAAGCGTTAAAAACAGCGGAGACGATTTCTCCTTGTATACTCTGGTTGGATGAAATCGACAAGGGATTAGCCGGGTTATCTTCTTCCGGTTCGACGGATTCAGGGGTCACAGCAAGAGTATTTGGACAGTTCCTTACCTGGCTACAGGAAAAGGAACGACCGGTATTTGTTTTTGCTACGGCGAACAATATATCCTCTTTGCCACCTGAATTACTTAGGAAGGGCCGTTGGGACGAGGTATTTTTTGTAGACCTTCCTCAAACCGATGAACGGGAGGAGATATTCTCCATTCATCTTCGAAAGCGAAACCGAGATCCCAAACAATTCGATCTGAAAGCCTTGGCCAAAGCAAGCAATGGGTTTGGTGGGGCAGAGATCGAGGAGGCCGTTATTTCCGGGATGTACAATTCTTTTGCGGAAGGGCGCGAGGTAGGTACACTGGACATTCTCATGTCGATCAATGAAACACAACCTCTTTCGGAAACAATGAAAGAGCAGATTGATCGTATACGGGAATGGGCAAAGAACCGGGCTCGCAATGCATCGGAAAAAGAAGGTTCAAAAGGCAATGACAGTGTGCAACGTCACATTAGCCTATAATTTTTCGAAAAAATATAAGCCTCGTATGTGTTGGGAGGGGAATGATTATTGATCGAATTTTGCTATAATGGTCGTGAGGTGATCCTAATGACCGATAAAGAAGCATTAATTAAAATGATTGAAAAGCTCGATGCCAAAAAGATTACTGCTTTGAAAAATCTAATTGAAACCCTTTTTTTACCCGAAGAAAAGGAAAAAAAGGAGGCATTAGGATTTTTGAAGCTAAGTGAAACCTCTTTTTCAGATTGGGATAACGAAGAGGATGATGTCTATAATGATTTATAAAAAAGGTGACATTATCCTAGTTCCGTTTCCATTTTCTGATGAGCTAAATGCCTTAAAAAAGCGGCCAGCATTAGTCCTTTCTAATGAGCTACAAAATCGTATGACGGATCATATTATTTGCATGATGATAACATCAACGTCGCTAATAAACGAATTAGATGTAGCTATCGTAAATTGGGAAGAATGTGGATTGATGAAACCATCATTTGCTAGACCGCATAAGATATTTACGATCGAACAAAAATTGATCTTAAAACAATTAGGGCAGATTCACCCATCTGATTTACAGAATGTGATGAATGCGTTTCTGAAAATTGTTGAATGATCATTCGAAAAGAGCGAATTAGCCACTCGAAGGAGTAGGTTTCGCTCTTTTTTCATTCTAAAAAAACAAAGAGAAGGAGTATAAAAATGTCTCACTTTACCGATATCAAACCAAAAACCGTATTAAAAAATGTGCAAGCCTTGGAAATGGCCTGTAAAGAATTGGGGCTAGAACTGATGAAAGACGGTGTGGCTCGTGGTTATGCAGGGCAAACCACCAAAGGCGATTATGTCATTAAACTAAAAGGCCCGTATGATGTTGCTCTCGTTCAGTCGGAGAATGGTTACGCTATTCGCACAGATTGGTGGGGAGGTCATGTCGAGCGGGAAATTGGAAAAAATGCAGGTAGGTTGCTGCAGGAATATGGTGTAGCAGCTGCTACCATGGAAGCGAGAAAAAAGGGCTATTTGGTGAAAAAGAATGTCATGCAAGATGGCTCGATCAAACTTACCGTAGGTGTAAGATAATCCAAAGGACAAGAGGAGTGCCTAATAGGTATTCCTCTTTCTTTATAAGGGGAGAAAAAGGATGGAAAACGTTATATTTGTTGATTTATGCAATACTGTCGCGGATATCAACTGCGAACTACAAAAACTAGGGATTGATACGATTCAGTATCCTGCTCATACCCAAGAACCCATAGATTGGTTGTTGCTATTTTCAAAAGCAGAACCGATTGATCCTGTGGTTTCTTTAGTAAAAGAGCTTAGCCGTGAATTCAATATTATCTATCTCACAGCAAGACCGATCCACTCCATTGCGGTAAGTTATCACTGGATCAAAAAGCATGGGCTGCCTCAAGCGCCGATTCTCCATACCCGTGGTCGGAGAAAAGGGAAGTTTGTGGCCCATTATGGAGATCGAGTAGTCGGGATGATCGAAGATAGCCCCGAGGAAATTGAATCTGTATTGGAAGTGAACCCTGGCATTGAGCTTGTAATCCCTGATTGGAACTATAATCGTCAATTTAAGGGGAAGCACATTGAGATTCATAGAAATCAACAGGCGTTGGTTGATCGTTTAAAGGCACTTCATGCTGTGATGGGGGAACTTTCCCCCCTATGGGATTCACTCGATGAAGAACAGATTGCTCTTCTCGAAAAACACTATCCATTTCATCAGTCCTTAGACGAATTGGCGGTTGATGTGGCGGATTGGGTCGAATCTGTTATCTCAAAATCAAAAAATAGCTTAGTCGAAAATTAGGAGGGAATAGAAAATGAAAGAGATCGAAATTATCGTAAAGCTTGACGGAACAAGTACAGTGGAGGCGAAGGGCTTTAATGGAATCGGGTGTACCGATGCAACCAAGGTATTTGAAGAAGCCCTGGGTGCAGTAGAAAAAAGAAAGAAAAAACCTGAATTTTTCACTCAAACGGTTAACCAAAATAAGAATATCTTAAAGAGAGGATGGTAATAGATATGAAGATTCATAGTATTACGCCCTACTCTTACGTAAATGGTCCTGGTGTTCGGACAGTCATTCATTTTCAGGGATGTAAGTTCCAATGTCCAGGTTGCTTTAATCCTGAAACCCATTCCCTTGAGGGTGGAATAGAAATGACGCTTGAACAGGTGTTAGAAAATATTCCTCCCCATATAGAAGGGGTAACAATCAGTGGAGGAGAGCCCTTTTTGCAGCAAGAAGCTTTGCTGAAATTAGTAACGATCCTCCATGAGCTTAGTTTTTCAGTGGTTGTCTTTTCTGGGTTTTATCGGGATGAAATCGAAAAGTTGAAGTTTGGTAACAAAATCCTAAGCAACATTGATGTGTTAATTGATGGGCGATTTGAGGGCAACCAGGTATCCAGCCAAGGATTGCATGGGTCTGATAATCAAACCATCCATCTTTTGACCGACCGTTACAAATTGGAGGATTTTGAACAAAGAGAAGTGGAGTTAAGCTTTGATGTGAATGGTAGCACCCGTATTACAGGGTTTCCTACAAAGGAGCTGCTTCATGCTATAAAAGAGGAAATTTAAGAGTTTATCCCCCCATACATTCCTATGGGGGGACTATTATAGGGACCTTACCAAGAAAATATAGATTATGATTTTGTATTTTGTTAGTAGGGTCCCTATATGCGGTTAGAGAGTAGTGAACCTCTCTCCAATAAATTGGAGAGCTTCTCGCTTCATCGAGCCGACTATTGTCGCACTCTCCACGAAGGCTAGTTCCTAGCCTAGCGTGTCTTACGACACGTTTTGTAGTTGTTGTACTGCCCGTTTGAGAATGTTTTTGGCGGCATTTACATCCCGGTCACATTCAAATCCACAAGAAGGGCAACGATGTGTCCGTACAGCCAATGTTTTCTTTACAATTTCATCACAGCTTGAGCATTGTTGACTTGTGTTTCGTGGATCAACCAGAACAACACGCTTACCAGCACTTTCAGCCTTGTAAGTGGTGAACTGCACAAGTTGATTCCACCCTGCGTCTGCAATACTCTTTGCAAGATGATGATTTTTCACCATGTTTGTGATTTTCAAGTCTTCAAAAGCGATCAAATCATAGCGATTGACCAATTGACGTGAAATCTGATGAGCATTATTTCTGCGCTGATTCGCAATGTACTCATGCTTCTTGGCGAGGAGTGCCACAGCCTTTTTACGGCGGTTTGACCCTTTCTTTCGCCTTGATACGATACGCTGTAACTTTTTGAGTTGTCGCTCGCTTTTACGCAAATACTTGGGGACATGATAAAAATCACCATCCGATGTGATCGCCAGATGCTGTAAGCCCAAATCTACACCGATCTTTTTCCCTGTTGATTGCGTTTTTGTTTCCATTTCACAGGACAAACAAACATAATATCGTCCATTTTTAGCGATGACTGTGCACGTTTTGATTATACCTTGCACTTGACGATGTAGTTTGATTCGAACGGTTCCAACTTTGGACAGCGTGATGTATTTTCCTTCGAGTGAAAATCCTGATTGCGGATACGTGAAACTGTGATAGCGATTCATCCCTTTGAAGCGAGGAAATCCTGCTTTTTCGCCACGCTTCAACCGTCTGAAAAAGGCTTGATACGCTTTATCCAGACGTTCGACTACGTTTTGTAAGACTTGAGAATGAACGTCCTTATACTCTTCACACACCTTTTTCAGCGCAGGTAACTCTTTCTTTTGGGAATAGAACGTCAGGGATACACCACACTTTTTATACGCCGTAATTCGCTGTTCAAGCAAGGCGTTATAGAGCCATCGGCAATACATGAGCGTTTCGTTTATTCTTTCTCGCTGTTCTTTGGTTGGCTCAATACGAAACTTATACGTTCGTAGCATTACGAATCTCCTTTTTTCTGATTTTCGATATACTTGCGAATTACATCTTCTGAGATCGAACCAACGGTTTCGATGTAAAAGCTACTGTTCCAAAGATGACCGCCCCATAATCTTTTTTTCAGTTGTGGGAATTTCAAAAACAGTTTACGGGCAGAAATTCCTTTCAGCATTTTCACAATATACGAGGGGGCGATCTTTGGATGAGCAGAAGCAAAAACGTGAATGTGGTCTTGTTCGCCGACTTCCATTATGACGACTTCAAACTCTTTTTCCTGTGCGATTTCTTGAAAAAGGTCTTTCAAATAGCCTTCTATCTCGGAAGTGAGTACTTTTCTTCGGTATTTTACAGACCAAACGATGTGATAATTAACATTGTAGACACAGGTTCGAGCATGTTTTATGGTAGATTTTTTCATACATATAGTATAGCACAAAAAGCTATTTAACATCTATTATATTGAGCATTTTCAATTACATATAGTCAGTGAAAATAACAAAAAATTTGCCCTTGTAATCCCCGCAAGGGGGATTCGGGCAAAGCGGACTCTCATCTCTCCTCTAAAGAGGCAGAGGATTCCCGTCCGCATATCCTAAAAGAAAGCGAGGATTGGAGAGTTATTCAAAGAGAATTGGAGCTTGAATATAACTTGAAACTGATTGGCTATTCTTGAAGGTGAGTAGCCTTTTTTGTATTCAATGTTCTGTAATTTTTGTTGGTCGTTTTTATTTTTCTTTTTTAATACGGGTAATTGTCCACAATACCCACAATATATTGTGTTTCTATTCCTATTACTGTTAAAAAAAGGTCTATATATACGTATAATAATAGAAGAGAGAAAAACTTTATGTCCTTCGAGTTAAAAAAATAGATAAAATAACAAAATGAAGAATACGATAAAAGCAAAGGACATAAATTTGAACTAGCCCCCCTGTAACTGGCTGGTGATTCTAATAGGGGGTTGAGGACAAATGATTGATTTATCTTCGATAGTCAATGGGTTAATAGTAGCGGCAATTGTTGGGGTTATCGGTATAGGAAGAAAGGCTTTAAAAAGTAGAAGTACAATTATAAATATAAAAAGCACAAAAAATAAGGTAGTAGTCCATC
>Ga0180220_1001258_pt1 | contig 19614 bp, 17 predicted proteins | sample eDN5th37CBELigBY_FD_151335 | JGI IMG/M metagenome (GOLD analysis project Ga0180220, IMG submission 151335) | Enriched backyard soil microbial communities from Emeryville, California, USA - eDNA 5th pass 37_C BE-Lig BY (version 2) (version 2) | ecosystem: Environmental > Terrestrial > Soil >...
TCTTCGGCACGCTGCGCGGAAGGCGGGCGCTCGTGCTCGGCGCTGGTGAAATGAGCGCGCTCGCCGCGGAGTGCCTCGCGGCCGAAGGCGTCGAAAACATCGTCGTGGCGAATCGGACCGAGCAGCGCGCGCACGAGCTCGCGGGGCGAGCCGGCGCGGCTGCCGCACCGTACAGCGCGCTGCCGGAGCTGCTGGCCAAGACCGACATCGTGGCCACGGCGACTTCCGCGCCACATGCGGTGATCACGCGTGATCTGGTCCAGCGGGCGCTGCCCGGCGGCGCAAACCGCCCGCTCCTCATCGTGGACATCGCCCTTCCGCGTGACGTTGAGCCATCGGTAGGCGAGCTGGAGAACGTGTTCCTGTACGACATCGACGATCTCAACCAGATCGTGGACGCGAACCTCGAGAAGCGGCGTGCGGCGATCGACCCGGCCGAGCGCATCATAACCGATGAGGCGACGGCCTTCTGGAACTGGTACACGTCGCGTGAAGTAGTGCCAGTCATTCGGGCGCTGCGCGACAGGGCCGAATCGGTGCGCCAGATGGAGCTCGAGAAGACGCTGAAGCAATTCGAAGGGCTGACGCCGGAGCAACGCGAGGCTATCGACGTGCTCACGCGGCAACTGCTGAACAAGGTGCTGCACCCGCCAACCGTTCGGCTCCGGGAGGCGGTCAACAACGGGCGGGGCGTCGCCATCGTGGATGCCGCGCGCTATCTCTTCGACCTGGATCCCCCGCCGGACGAAGGAGGGAAATGAGCGAGACGAAGGTACTTGTCACCGGCGGTGCAGGATTCATCGGGAGCCACGTGGCGGAGGCGTATCTCGCGCGCGGCTACCGGACGTGGGTCGTGGACGACCTGTCCTCCGGTCGCGCCGAAAACGTGGCGCCAGGGATCGAGCTGATCCGGATGGACATCGGCGACGATGCCCTGGACGCCCTGTTCCGCGACGTGGGAGGATTCGACATCGTCAATCACCACGCGGCCCAGATCGATGTCCGGCGATCGGTGGCGGACCCCCGCGCCGACGCGCGCATCAATGTCGACGGCTTCCTCAACGTACTCGAGTGCTCGCGCCGCCACGGCACGAAGCGCTTCATATTCGTTTCATCCGGCGGCGTGCTCTATGGAGAAGCCGACGTGCTGCCGACGCCGGAGACCTCACCGAAGCAGCCACTGTCGCCTTATGGGGTGACGAAACTCACGGCTGAGCACTATCTTCACGCGTACGCTCACGTCCATGGAATGGCGTACGTCGCGCTTCGCTACGGCAACGTCTATGGCCCGCGCCAGGACCCTCATGGCGAGGCGGGGGTAGTCGCAATCTTCTCGAATCGGCTACTCGCCGGGGAGCCGCTCACCGTATACGGCGACGGTGAGCAGACCCGCGACTACGTCTATGTCGGCGACGTCGTCGCCGCGAACCTGGCCGCCACGGACGCCGCGCTGCCGCCACCGGGTCACCTGGATGACCGTGCGTTCAACATCGGGACCGGCGTCGGCACCTCGGTGAACGCACTGGCCGACGTGTTGATGGAGGTGGCGGACAGGCGGGTACCGGTACGCCATGCGCCGGAACGCCCGGGCGAGCTGCGCCACTCCGTACTCGATGCGCGCCGGGCCGCCCAGATCGGATGGACCCCGCGGATGACCCTCCGGGAGGGGCTGTCCCGAACATTCAACCACATCGCGATGAAGGGGACGTCCCCCGTATGATGCTGGCCCTGATGTCCATGCAATCACCCACGACAACGCTCGACCTGCTCCGCGACAGCACGCCCGCTACATTCGCGATCCTGGGGCTCCTCGCGGTTTTCTCGATCGCGAGCTGGATCATCATCTTCTGGAAGTGGGGGCAGTTCAGGCGGCTGCGGCGCGAGGGCGCACTGTTCCTCGAATCGATGGAGCGGACGCAGCGGCTGGAGGACGCGTACAAGTCGGTCCTGCGGCTGCCGGAATCGCCTTATACTCGCCTCTTCAGGCAGGGGATAAACTTCTTCAGTGAGCTGCGACCCGGTGCGTTGCGGGAGAATGCAGGGCCGACACCCGGGCTTTCCGAGGCACAGCTCTCGGCGCTCCGTCTCGTGCTCGAAAAGGAGCAGGACGTCGAGCGGGACGAACTTTCCGCAGGGCTGCACTGGCTGGCCATCATCGGCAACGTCTCGCCGCTCCTCGGCCTGATGGGAACGGTCGTCGGCGTTATGAACTCGTTCCTGGGCATCGCGGCGACCGGCAGCTCGAACATCAGCGCCGTGGCCCCCGGCGTGGCCGAGGCGCTGGTCACGACCGTGGCTGGGCTGGCCGTCGCGATACCCTCCGTGATCGCTTACAACTACTTCATGAGCCGGCTCGGCTTCTTCAGCGGTGAGCTGGAAGGCTTCGCGAGCGAATTCATCGGTACGCTGGCACGGGAAGGCAGGCTGTAGCAGTGGCCAGCCGAATGAACGGCAGCCGCCGGCGGCACGATCTCACCGCCGAGATCAATGTGACGAGCCTCGTCGACGTCGCGTTCACGCTCCTGATCATCTTCATCATCACCGCACCGATGATGCAGGGCGGGATCGAGGTGGATCTGCCCGAGGCGGAGGCCCAGCCACTGAACTCGAGCGATGCGGTGATCATCACGATTGCCGCCGAGGGTTCCTACTTCGTCGACAACGTCCCGGCCTCGTCGCTCGAAGAGCTCCGGCTCGTATACCCTCGCGTAGCGCAGGAGAAGAGTGCCGAGACGGCGTTCATCAAGACCGACCGGGTAGTGCCTGCGGGTGAGCTGATGCGGGTCATGGGGGCCCTGATGGCACTCGATGTCACGGCGGTCAGCCTCATCGTCGAGCCCGAGCCCGGCCGCTGACGATGAACCGGCCGCAGCCGAACGTGCCGGAGCTGCGCGTAATTCCTGGCGGGAGCCGCGGTTCCGCGGCGCCCTTCGTCAGAGGGCTCGCCCACGACAGCCGGGAGCGGAAACCGAGCCGGCGGGCCGTGGTCAGCTCCATTGCGCTCCACGTGCTCGTGCTGGGCGGTTTCATCGGCAGCGCACTGGCGCCCCGGGAGCCGCTCCCGGAATTCATCGTGTATCGGGTAGAGCTGGTGTCGCCGCCACCGACGGAAGAAGGGCCGCCGGAACCTCCGACCCGGCAACCCGAGCCGCCCCGGGTGATGGAGCAGCCACAGGAGCCGGCGCCGCCGGAAGTCCAGCCCGTACCCGTGCCACCGCCACCGCCGCCGCCTGAGGAGCCGGAACCGGAGGCCCAGGCCGAGCCCACTCCGGCGCGTGGTCCCGAACCCGATCCCACCGCCCGCGTCGGTGGCGAGAACCTGGACATCCGGATCGACGGCGCGGAGTTCCCGTATCCCGAGTATCTGGAGAACATTATGCGCCAGGCACAGCGGTTCTTCGGCGCGTGGACGGGAACCCGTGGGCTCTCGGCGGAGGTATACTTCGTAATTCGGAGAGACGGGTCGGTGGAGGGTATCCGGATTCTACGATCATCCGGTAACTTCCGGTTCGACCTTCAGGCGCAGGCGGCGATCGAGGCGGCCGGGGGTCAAAGGGCGTTCGGGCCGTTGCCACAGGGTTTCCAGGGAGACGCGCTGCGAATCGCGATCGAGTTCCAGCCCTAGGAACCCTGGCAGGCACCGGGCGGCACGCGTTCGGCAGCCCGGGCATGCTTGAACTGGGGAGCCAGGACGGCTCGGCGCGGTCACTCTGGCAGGGAGCGGCGATGGTTGGCCGTCCTTCGTGCGTCGAACGGATCGGCGCCCACGGTGCCGTCGCCAGGCGCCCCGGCGCTCGACCCGGGCCGTAAACGTTCGCCAGGCAACGGTCGAGGGCAGCGACTCCTCAGAGGCGCAGCATCGATCGCAACTACGCGGTTGACGCAAACCACCACATGGGATGGAAGCCGATGCGGCGGGGAATACTACCGTTCCGTACTCTCACGATCATGGCGCTGGCATGCATGGGCGGAGCGTCCGCGCTGGCGGCGCAGGAGGTCCCGGAGGGCGTGCGCCTCAGTGTCACGTACCAGACGGCGTATCGGCCCAAGCTGGCGATCCGGACCTTCACAGGCGAGGGCGAGCTGGCGACGGTAGCTCAGGGGATACGGGAGATCATCAACCGTGACCTGGACTACAGCGACCGGTTCGACATCGTCACGGTACCACCGTCCCTCGATTCAGGACCGGTCGACTACGCGCCATGGCGGGACCTCGGTGTAGATCTGCTCGTAACTGCTGCGGTGGAACGCATCGGCGGCAGCAGCTACCTTCTTCGAGTCACGCTCCACGATGTCCTTTACAACCGCGTGAGCCAGATCCGTGCGTTCGAGGTCCCTGACCCGACGGCGGACGAGTACCGCATGGCGGTACACGCGGTCTCCGATGAAGTGGTGTTCTGGGCGACGGGGCAGCCAGGCTACGCCGCGTCACGCGTGGCTTTCCGTCGCACCACGAGCGACGGCGCGTGGGAGATCATGGTCGTGGATTCCGACGGCGAGAACCTCCAGCGCGTGGTCTACGGTCCACTGCACGTGCTGCGGTCGCCGGCGTGGTCACCGGATGGTCGCCGGCTGGCGTACACGGCACAGGATCTCGAAAACGGGAACACGGCCATTTTCGAGAGGGATCTGGAAACCGGCGCGGTGCGGGTCCTCGTGGACCGGCCCGGTCTCAACGTAACGCCCTCTTATTCGCCGGATGGGCGCAGACTGGCCTTCGGCATGTCTCGTGGCAATACCGAGTCCGAGCTGTACGACATGGACGTGGTGCAGAGGTGCTGCATCCGGCAACTCACGCAGGCACCGCCGCGGAGCGCCGAGATGTCGCCGTCCTATTCGCCGGATGGCCGCCAGATCGTGTACATGTCGGACCGCCTTGGGCAGCCGCACATCTACATCATGCCGGCGGACGGAGGTACGCCGACGGCGCTGACGCGGTATGTACCTGGTCAGCGAGTCGAATATCTCACTCCGGAATGGTCGCCTACCGGGTCGCAGGTCGTGTTCTGGTCGCGCGGGGCAGGTGGCTCGCAGATCCTCATTGCTGACGCCAGTCGACCGGGCGCAGTGGTCGAACAGATCACGCTGGAAGGGACGAGCTCCGATCCGAGCTGGGCCCCGGATGGCCGGCACATCGTGTTCTCGGGCACGCGCGGCAACCAGCGGGGTCTATTCGTGATCGACATGGTGACGAAGCGGATTCGACCACTTATTCTTGGCGGGAATTACGAGCTCCCCTCGTGGTCGCCGGCGCTGCAGTCGGCATCGGCGCTGGCGGCCGGCGTGCCCTGACGGCGCGCTCGGGAAAGACTCACTGATCCGTTAACCATCACCTGAAGGAGTCATGCGATGATGCAGCACCGTGCCGTCCTGTCCGCACTGATCGTCGCCGTCGCGCTCGTCGGTTGCCGGCGTGAGCAGCCGCCCGCGACGCCCTCGCCGTCCGCTGCCGGGCCGACCCAGACCCCTTCCGCGGTTCAGCCGTCAGGCATGGATCCCGAATCAGCGGCCCGCGCAGAAACGGAGCGTGCGCTCGCGATCCTGCAGGAGATGATCCACTTCGACTTCGACGACTTCAGCATTCGTCCGGACGCCGAGCAGGTCCTCCTCCGCAAACTGCCGATCCTGCAGGCCAATGCGGCCGTGCAGCTCCGGATCGACGGGCACGCGGACGAGCGGGGCTCGCCGGAGTACAATCAGGCACTGGGTCAGAGGCGCGCCAATGCCGCCCGCGACTTCCTCGTCGCCCACGGCGTGAGCAGCGCCCGTCTGGCGACGACAAGCTTCGGCGAGGAGCGCCCGCTCCAGATGGGGTCGAACGAGGCGGCGTGGGCCGTCAACCGGCGCGCCGAGTTCCAGGTCACTGCCGGAGCAGATCGGGTCGTCCTGCCGGCAAGCGATTGATGCGGAGGTTGGACATGTCACGGGCTGACGCAGTAACGAGCGACCCGCGCGGCGCGTACCTTCCGCCGGCCGGACGCGTGACTGCGTCCGCTGGTGTACGGTCGCTGCCGATGCTCGCACTCGCGCTCGTACTGGTCGCGCCGGCGTGCGCGACCAAGCGCGACGTGCGTGTGCTTACCGATAGGATCATCACCATGCAGCAGCGGCAGGATTCGCTGCTCGTGGCGATCCAGGAACAGAACCGGGCGCTGATCGAGGCCATTCGGCAGAACTCTGATCAGCTCGTGCGCGTGCAGGGTACACTCGGCACCCAGCTCGTCGAGCTGCAGCAGCAGGTAGTCCAGGTCCAGGAGCTCGCGGGGCAGAGCCACGTCGAGATCGCCCGGCTGCAGGATCGAATCGAGCAGAACCGGCTCGCGGTGCAGGGCCCCCTCGACCCGAGCCAGCCCGCGCAGGCCGATGCCGCCGAGATTTACGAGGCGGGGATGGAAATGCTGAACCGGGGGGCCACGGGGACCGCGCGGCGGGCGTTCGAACAGTTCCTCACCGATTACCCTGCGCACCCCCTGGCTGCCGACGCGCTCTACCAGCTCGCCGAGACATACCTCCAGGAGAATCCCCCGGATCGCGACCGCGCACTCCAGGAGCTCGAGCGGGTAGTGCAGCAGTACCCGGATTCGCCCCGCGCGCCGGCTGCACTGTACCGCGCCGGCGTCATCTCGGAGGAGCGCGGCGACCGTAACCGCGCGATGCAATACTTCAACCGCGTGATCGGCGCCTATCCGGGATCGGCTGAGGAGCGACTGGCGCGGGCGAGGCTCGAGCGCTAGCGGCTGCTGTATTCGAAGTCATGCGTTGTCCATATTGCCACGCCACAGAAGACCGCGTCGTGGACTCCCGGAGCAGCCGGGAAGGCGCGGCCGTGCGTCGCCGGCGGGAGTGCCTGAGCTGCAACCGCCGGTTCACGACGTACGAATACGTCGAAGAGCGGTCGATCCAGGTGCTCAAGCGCGACGGCACGACCGAGCCGTACGACCGCGGCAAGCTGCTCCGCTCGCTGCATTTGCCCTGCGCCAAGCGCCCGATCCCGCAGGTCGACATCGAGGCGATGGTGGACGACATCGAGGACGAGATCAGCCGTCTCGGGCGCGACGAGGTGGAGAGCCGGCTGCTCGGAGAGATGGTCATGCAGCGGCTCAAGGCGCGCGATCACGTAGCGTACGTGCGTTTCGCCTCCGTGTACCGTGACTTCCAGGACATCGACGAATTCGCGGAAGAGTTGCGGGAGCTGAGCGCCCGCCGGGCCCGCGAAGCCCAGAGCGAGAACCAGGTTGAACTCCCCATCTGACCCGTGAGCATCATGAAGGTCCTGCAGGCGCGCTCGCCCACGGGGGAGATGCCGTTCCTCGATCACCTCGAGGAGCTGCGCTGGCGGATCATCTGGAGCCTCGTCGCCGTCGTTTCCGGCGCCGTGATCGGGTTCGTCTTCGTCTATTACCTGCCCGTCCTCGACTGGCTGAGCCAGCCGATCCAGCCGTTCCTCAATGGCGAGAAGCTGATGGTGCTGACGCCGGCGGGATCGTTCATGATCACGGTAAAGCTGGGCCTCTGGGTGGGTATCATTCTCGCCGCGCCGGTCGTGATCTATCAGGTATGGGCTTTCGTATCACCTGCGCTACTCCCCCATGAGAAACGGGCGATCGTACCTGCACTCTATTTCGGACTCCTCTTGTTCGCCGCGGGTGTTGCTCTCGCCTACTTCTTCGTGCTCCCCCTGAGTCTCAGGTTCCTGGCCTCGTTCCAGGTCGACGCGCTGGAGTACAACATCGTCGCGACGGAGTATCTGAGCTTCGTGGTTCAGATGCTCCTGGCGTTCGGGCTCATGTTCGAGTTGCCGATCGTCATCCTCGTGCTGGCGGTGCTGGGCATAGTGAACTCGAAGATGCTTGCCTCTGGCAGGCGGTACGCGCTCGTTCTGATCACAATCGGCGCGTGCGTCGTGACGCCCGGTGACGTGTCCAGCAGCATCTTCCTGATGCTGCCTCTGCTGTTGCTGTACGAAGTGAGTATATGGCTAGCCCGGATGATCGAGCGGCGGCGGGCCGCCGCGGCTGCGGAGGACGCCTGGTCGGAGGCTTCGTGGGCGGCCGAGTGATACGGCTGGCGTGCGTTGTCATCGTAGTCCTCGCGGCGCCGCTGCCGGCATTCGCAAGGCAGGACGGCTCCGGGGTGTCGGATGAGACCCGGGACCAGCTCCTCGAGCGGATACGCCTGCTGGACCCCGACCGCCAACGGGCTCTCCAGGACTCCGCTGCCGCAGCGGCTACTCCGGCAACGCGGACCACGCAGACCGTGCCGGCACAAGGCGCGCAGCTTCCGGAGCTGCTCCTCGAACTGGACGGATATACCGCCACAGACTACCAGGGCACCGCGGCGCACTACGACGCCAGTGCCGGCACCATCGAGCTCGCCGGCCCTTCGCAGGTGATTCGCGCGGGCCAGCAGGTCACCGCCGACTCGATGCTGGTACTCGACCTGGGCTCGATGGTGCTGTGCGGCTATGGTCGCCCGATCATCTCCGGCCAGGAGGCCGAATCCCCCGTCGAGAGCGAGCAGGTCTGTTACGACATCGAAAGGCGCCTGGGAGAGGCGAGGGAAGCGCGCACGCGCTTCACGCAGGGCGCCACCTGGATCGTGCTCGGGGAACGCGTCTATCCCGTCGGCAATGATCGCATCTATAGCCACAACACGATGTTCACGGACTGCGAAGAAACGGAGCCGCACTACCACTTCGCAGCCCAGAGCGTGAAACTGATCTCCAACGACATACTGGTTGCGCGGAACGTCACGCTGAACTTCCGGGATGTGCCGGTCCTCTGGCTCCCATTCATGGTCCAGAGCCTGAAGGAAGGGCGACGTAGCGGGATCCTCACGCCACGATTCGGGATCAACGACCTCCTCCGCAACCAGTCCGGCTATAGTCGCCGTATCTCCAACGTGGGATATTACTGGGCGATCAACGACTACATGGGTGCGGAGGTCGCCCTGGACTGGTTCAGCGGGCACTGGACCGCGCTGGAAGGCGCGTTCGAATACAACTGGGCGCAGAAGTTCCTCAATGGGAGCCTCACCGTTCGCCGTTTCTGGCAGGAGGATGGGTCGACGAACCTGACGCTGAACACGGCAAACACGTGGAGGATGGACGAGAGGACGACGATCTCCGTCGCAGGTGCCTACGCTTCTTCGAGCGACTTCGTGCGCCGTGAGGCACGTGATCCGAACGAGCTGAACCGGACGATCAACTCCAACGCCGGTCTCACGAGGCGGTTCAACTGGGGCCGCCTTTCGCTGAGCGCAAGCCGCCGTCAATACCTGAGCGACGATCGGGTGGAGATGACGCTCCCGGATTTCGGGCTCAGCATCTCGCCGATCACCTTCTTCGCCGCGCCAACAGGACAGGCCCGCTGGTACAACAACGCGTCCTGGTCGGCGAATCTGACGGGACGGTCGAATAGCGTGCTTCGGGCCGACACGGTTGCGGACAAACGCACCACGGTCGTCAATGCCAGCAGCAACTTCAACCTCGGCAACTTCCGGTGGAGCCAGTCGGCTTCGTTCAACGAGCAGGCCAATCTGTACAAGGACTTTGCTCCGGACACCCTGGTCCGGCGGGCGGAGTGGAGCACCGGGCTGAGTTATCAGCAGCGTCTGATCGGTACGACGACGTTCACCCCCGGGCTCCAGCTCGCGGGCGAGTTCCGCAACTCGCCCATTACCGGTGGCCAGACGGTTGCATCACCGACCCGCATGAGCTTCAATGCCTCACTGAGCACTGCCGTCTTCGGGTTCTGGCCCGGGATCGGCCCGTTCAGCGGGTTCCGCCACCGCATTTCGCCGACGATATCCTACAACTACTCACCGCGCGTGGTCGCCGATAGTCTGCAGCGCGCGGTGTTCGGCGTGGACGAGATCCGGGAGCAGAACGGCATCCAGATCCGGGTCAACCAGACGATAGAAGCCAAGTTGCGCGCTGATCCGGCGGCGGAGCTGACGGCTGCGGATTCCGCTACGTCGGCGTCGGGAGAACCGATCCGGCTCCCGCGTGCGCGGACGCTGACACTGCTTTCGCTGACGACGAGTGCTGTCGCATACGACTTCGTCAAGGCACGCGAAGAAGCGCACATCGCCAGGCGTTTCCCGGGGCTGGTGACGCGACAGCTCACGAACAACGTCAGCTCCGACCTCCTTCGCGGGATCAGTCTCACCTTCGTGCACGACCTCGTCGACGAGTTCCGGAACGAGGACAACCAGGTCGTGAATCGGAAGTTCGACCCGCACCTCAGCAGCGTTAGCGCGAGCCTGGGTCTGAACCAGAACTCCTGGCTGTTCCGGCTGATCGGGATGGCTTTCGGCTCTGGCGGCTCTGCTGCCCTGGCGGAGGCAGACACGCTCGTGGCAGAGATCGAGGATCCGGAAGGCCCCGAGACGGGTCTCGAACTGGTGGGCAGTCGGCGGCGGTCGGTTCAGGTGGATCGGCCGCGCACGTCCGGCCCTACCTGGAACATTTCGCTGAGCTATTCACTGACCCGACCTCGCCGGGATGAGGCAGAGAGCCGGCTCACCTCCCGCGGCAGCTTTACATTCCACCCGACGCCGGGATGGACCGTGCAGTGGTCGACCGGCTATTCGTTCACGGAAGGCGAGTTCAGCGACCACGTCCTGTCGTTCAGCCGTGACATGCACGACTGGACCGCCAATTTCGACTTCGTCCGCGCCCAGAACGGCAACTTCACGTTCCAGTTCCTCGTGCAGCTAAAGTCGCGCCCCGAAGTGAAATTCGACTACGAGCAGCGGAGCGAGCCGCTGCGGTAAGACTTTTCGGAGGTCGCGTACCGGCGGACCCACATGGTGGAACGACTCGTCCTGACCGGCCAGAATCTCGGACTGGAGACGGTCGAACGGGTCGCGGGTCCCACCCCGATTCGCGTGAGTCTCGGCCGCGCCGCTCGCAGACGGGTGGAGGCGGCGAGGCGGGAGGTCGACTCCCTGGTGGCGGAGGGGCGTGTGGTGTACGGCGTGACCACCGGATTCGGGGCGCTCTCGGAAGTCGTGATACCGGCCGAGCGGCTGGCTGAGCTGCAGGCGAACCTCATCCGCAGTCACGCGTCCGGCACAGGAGAACCGCTCGACGAGGCGGAGGTGCGCGCCACCATGCTGCTGCGCGCCAATGTTCTGGCCCGTGGGTTTTCCGGTGTTCGTCCCGCAGTCATCGACCTTCTGCTGGAGCTCCTGAATCGTCGGATCCACCCGGTCGTGCCGAGATACGGCAGTGTCGGTGCGTCCGGCGACCTGGCGCCGCTGTCACACCTCGCACTCACGCTGATGGGGGAGGGAATCGCGGAACTCGGTGGCCAGCGCATGTCAGCGGGCGAAGCCCTGCGGCAGGCCGGCCTCGATCCCGTCGTGCTTGCCGCCAAGGAGGGACTCGCTCTCAACAACGGTACCCAGGCGCATGCCGCGATCGGCACGCTTGCGCTCCTGGCCGCGGAGCGCGCGATCGCTACCGCCGACGTCGCCGCGGCAATGAGCCTCGAAGCGCTCCGGGGCACGCCAGACCCTTTCGCCGAAGAGCTACAGTTGCTCCGACCACATGCCGGCGCGGTGCAATCCGCAGCCATCCTGCGCCGGCTCCTCGCCGGGTCCGAGATCCGCGAATCGCACCGCTACGACGATCCGAGGGTCCAGGACCCCTATTCGCTTCGATGTGTCCCGGCGATCCACGGTGCTGCCCGCCAGGCTGCGGCGTGCACGCGATCGGTGCTGGAGATCGAGGTGAACAGCGTGACCGACAACCCGATCGTGCTCGCTGAGAGCGGACGAGTCCTGTCCGGCGGCAACTTCCACGGGCAGCCGGTGGCGCAGGCCCTGGACCTCCTTGCGATCGGTTGCGCAACCGTCGGGAACGTGAGCGAACGACGGGTGGCGCGGCTCGTCGATGCCGGTCGGTCCGGGCTCCCGGCCTTCCTTTCGCCTGAACCGGGTATCAATTCCGGAATGATGTTGGTGCAGGTGACGGCGGCGTCGCTCGCAGCGGAGTTGAGATTGCTCGCCAATCCGGCGAGCGTGCATTCGATCCCCACGAGCGCGGATCTCGAGGACCACGTGCCCATGGGCATGGCCGCGGCGCTCAAGGCCCGGAACGCAGTGCGCCTCCTGGAGTCGATGCTCGCCATCGAACTGCTGGTCGGCGCGCAGGCGCTCGAGTTCCTCCGCCCGCTGCGGCCGGGCAGTGGCGTTGCCGAAGCCTATGAAAGCATTCGGTCCATGGTCCCTCCTCTCGGCCGGGACCGGGTGCCGGCGCCGGACATTGCCGCAGTCGAGTCCATGGTACGCGGAGGCGTTTTCGCGCGCATCGCGCGGTCGGCCGATTGACGATCGCTATTCCCGGCCAACGACGGTCGCTGCATGCGGTGACAGGTCCACTGCGGAGCCGGTTCTCTCCACGGCCGGGGAGGGCTCCCGCAGCGTCGAACGGGCGGCCCGCTGCACGGTTGCGGCGTGTGCTCCGGACTTGCGAGCCGTACTTCCGGCAGTCCGCCGCGCTTGTGGGCCGTTGGGCCGGTGCCTATCTTCGACCCCATGGCGGTGCGGGTCCTGGAGCTGGTGCCCAATTTCAGCGAGGGTCGCGATCCCGGCGTGATCGCCGAGATTTGCGATGCCATGACGCGGGCGGGCGCGAGCGTGGTTCACACGACCAGCGATCCCGACCACCACCGCTCCGTGGTGACCGCTTTCGGTTCGCCCCGCGCGGTGGAGGACGCCGCGATCGCCGCGGCGAGCATTGCCATCGGGCGCATCGATCTGCGCCGGCACCAGGGCGTGCATCCGCGGATTGGGGCGCTGGACGTCTTGCCGTTCGTTCCCATGGTCGGCACGACGATCGAGGACGCGCGCGCCGTCGCGCGGCGGGTTGCCGAACGGCTCGCGGCCGAGCTTGGCCTGCCGGCTTATCTCTACGCCGCCGCGTCGGATCCGCCGGGACGAGGTCTGGCCGAGTTGAGGCGGGGCGGATTCGAGGCGCTCGTCACGGGGTGGCCGGACGACCGGAGGCCGGACGCGCTCCCCGCTGACTGGCCTTACCCGGGTGCGCACCCGACAGCCGGTGTCGTGTGCGTCGGCGCGCGGATGCCGCTGCTGGCCTGGAACGTAGAACTCGAAGGCGTATCTCTCCCCGGCGCGCGGCGAATTGCCGCCGCGATCCGCGAGCGTGGCGGCGGCTTCGCCGGCCTGCGGGCGCTCGCGTTCGAGCTGGCTTCGCGCGGCACCGTGCAGATCTCGATGAACCTCGAGGATCCGCGCGTAACTTCCCCCGTTGCCGTTCTCGCAATGATCGAAGCCCTGGCTGCGGCCGAGGGCGGTGGCGTGGTTCGAACAGAGATCATCGGCCTGATGCCTGATGAAATGGCGCTCGACGCGGCAGCGGACCGATTCCGGATCGGGCTCTCTCTGGCCGATCGATTGCTCTCGCGCCGCCTCGTGGAGTACCTTGCGGAACTGCCGAGCCCAACCGAACAGGATTGAATGAGCGCGGCGATCAACAAGCTCAAGGAGCAGGCCAGACGCCACGAGCACGAGCACGACTGGGAGGGCGCCATTGCGGCGTACCTCGAGGTGCTCGCCGTCTACGACGAGCTCGAAGAGGAGCGCGATCTCGCTCTGTACAACCGGGTCGGCGACCTCTATCTCCGGGTCGGGCGCATCGCCGATGCCGTCGACTATTACGAAACCGCAGCCGACCGGTACGCCGAAGCCGGACTCGGCAACAACGCCATCGCGCTCTGCAACAAGGCGCTGCGCTACCAGCCCAATCGACTCAGCCTGTATCGCAAACTCACCGTGTACAGCGCGCAGGAGGGTTTCCAGAGCGACGCGCGCCGGTGGTATCTGGAGTACGCAGCTCGCATGGAGCGGGCGGGCGCGCTCCGCGAAGCGATGGAATCGCTCGACCGCATTCCGGGACTCGGGACTGACCCCCAGGTGCGTGAAACGCTCGGTCGCCGGCTGGTCGCCCACGGCGCGCGCGAGGCTGGTCTCTCTCTCCTCCTGCGCGCACACCGACTCTGGCTCGACGCAGGCGAACCCCGCATGGCCGAAGCGGTTGCCGAAGAGATCGCCAGGATCGATCCGGATTTCCGACCGAACACCGGCATGGATACCACGGAGCAGGGCGCATTTGCGTCGGCACCGCCCGTTGTGGCACCCGGCCGGCCGGACTTCACGGCGGCCCCCAGCGAGCTGGGGCTCGAATCGGTCGCAGCCGCCGCCGGGCTCGAGGACCCCGCGGACGAACCGGAGCCTTTGACCGAGCTGCCGCTCATCGATCCCATGGAAGCTGCCGCGGCGATTCGCGACTTCGCTGACGAGCCGGTGGGGTCGCCTGCGGTCGCGTCGGATGCCTCGATCGGTTCCACCGTCGGTCCCGCCGGAGCGGCTGGCAACGCCGGTTTCTACGCCGGGCCGGAACCGGAGGCCGAGCCGCTTCCCCTCATCTATCCGGGGGAGGAACCCGGCGATGGCACCACCGCGGAGGAGGTCGTCGCTCCGCCGACCGCGCATGCGCAGCCGGCAGACGCCTCGCGGGCAGCGGCAATCCTCGATGCGGCCGACGAGCATTCAGCCGCCGGCAGGGACGCAGCGGCGCGCGAGGAACTGGAGCGCGGGCACGCTGCGCTCGCGGAGGCCGGTGACTGGCGGGGAGCGCTACAGGTGGCGACGGCGCTCGCAAGACACGGCTCCGACGATGAGGCCGCTTTCACGCGATGCGTGGAATACGCCGTTCGCACCGGCGACCCCGACGCTCTCGTCGATGCCCTCCTCTCACTGGGCGGATTCTACGAACGCAAACGAGCGCAACGTCGGGCGACGATCGTCTATCAGCGCGTCCTGGACATCGATCCGTCCAATGATCGTGCAAGACGGGGGTTGCAGCGCGCGGAGAAGATGGACGGCACGCGTGTCGCGGCCAGCGCCCGGAGCAACACCAGGTTCACGCTCCCGGAAAAGCCACCGAGTGGCGACGACGCGAGGGATTTCTCCGAAATGCTGGCGCTCTTCAAGAAGAAGCTCGCACAGGGCGTCGGCCGCGATGACTCGACGAGCCACTATGATCTCGGCCTGGCTTTCCGGGAGATGGGCCTGATCAACGAGGCGATCACGGAATTCCAGACCGCCCTGCGTGCGGGGGAGCATCAGCTCAAGGTATACGAGGAGCTGGGCGCCTGCTTCATGCTCTCCGGCCGCTACAACGTCGCCGAGAAGGTCCTCGCCCGCGCTCTGCAACTGCCGCACGAGAGCGACGAAGAGCTGGCGGGTATCCACTTCCATCTCGCCCAGTGCTACGAAGCCATGGGCCAGGCTGACCGCGCGGAGGAATCGTATCGGATCGCGGCGAGCCTGCACCCGCGCATCGCCGATATCGCCAATCGCGGGACAGGGCTTTGACAATGCGCTCCGCCGCGTGCATACTATGCGGTCGCTTGGACTGTCTACTCGACCCGCAGCAAGGAACCTGATGCTCCGCACCGCACTGCCGAGGCTCGCCCGGATACAGCGTCCGGTCCGAGAGCGGTTGGAAGCGGTCGTAGACGAACTACGCCGGATCGTCGTCGCCGATTTCACACCCATCGAAGAGGTAAATCAATACCTCCTGTTGGCGCGTGGAAAGCTGTTTCGGCCGACATTGCTTCTCCTTTCCAACGAGGTTGGTGGGCGCGCGCATCCACAGGCGGTGACGCTCGCCGCCGTGGTCGAGCTCGTGCACCTGGCGACGCTGGTCCACGACGACGCTGTCGATCATTCCGTGCTGAGGAGGGGGATGCCCACGGTAAACGCCCTCTGGACGCACCAGACGGCGGTAATCATGGGCGACTACCTGTACAGCCGCTCCGTCACCGAGCTCGCCGCAGTGGGCAGGGTCGAGCTGATTTCCGTGCTTTCCCGCGCTGCCAATGAAATGAGCGTGGGCGAGATGCGGCAGCTTTCGTCGTGCGACGCGCTCCAGTTCACCGAAGACGAGTACTATCGCCTGATCTCGTGCAAGACGGCGTCGCTCATGTCGGCCGCGTGTGAGATGGGCGCGATCATGGGCGACGAGCGGTACCGGACGGCGCTCGCCGAATACGGCCACCACCTCGGGATGGCGTTCCAGATCGCAGACGACCTCCTCGACTACAACGAGACGGAGGCCGTCACCGGGAAGCCGTCCGGCCACGATCTGCGCGAGCACAAGGTCACGCTCCCGCTGATCGCCGCCCTGACCGAGATGGACGCCGCAGACAGGCGTGACGTCGAAGAATACTTCGCCGATCCTGAGCCGACTGACGCAGCCATTGCACACGTCATCCGGCTGGTCCGTGACTACGGAGGTATCGATTACGCCCGGCAGCGCGCGGAATGGTATGGCACGCGGGCTGCAGCGGCACTGGTGACACTTCCCGACGGAGCGGCCACGGAAGCGCTCCGCGACGCGGTGACCTACGTGATCGATCGGCGACGCTGACGCGATGGAACCTCTTCCTGCCGGATTTGTACGATGATCGGTCCACGTCGGCGCAGCGTGTCGCGCCTCGTATGGGCCGTGGTGGTCGGTCTCTTCCTCGGCGCGCTCTTCACGCGGGTAGCCATACTCTACATGCCCGAGAGTGCGGCGAGGCAGTTCCTGACCACGTCGGTGTCCGCGTCCATAGGCCCACTCGGCATCGACCTCCTGGCGATAGCCCTGGTGATCGGTCCGCTGTCCGTGAATCTGAACGCACTCAGTCTGGTTGGTATCCTGATCATCGCGCTCGTCGTGCGTTCGTGGTTGTAGCCTGAGAAAAGCGAGGGAACCATGCCTATCGGCGGCTTGGGAATGTGGGAGGTCCTGCTCATCCTCCTCGTGCTGCTGCTGGTGTTCGGCGCCAAGCGCCTGCCGGAACTCGGGGGCTCGCTGGGGAAGGGGATTCGCGAGTTCAAGAAGTCGGTGAAGGAGATCGAGACCGAGCTCAACCGGTCGGTCCTCGAAGAGCCCAGGGACACGAAGCGTGTGGCTGCTCCTCAGCCGCAAGCCGCGGCTTCAGCGCCTGCCGAATCGGTGCCGGTGAAGTCGGACGACGCCAGCTCCGCTACGTCTTCTCAGGCGAGCTGAGCTCAATCGAAATACGCGCGGAAGGAGAGAGGGGGCGGGAACGGCTGAAGCCGTTCCCGCCCCCTCTCGCTTCTACCCTCCGATACGTCTGGCCGTCGTGCGTCTGCCGCTCAGAAGAGGGTTCGCGGCATGGCCGGGAGTGTCGACTCGTCAACCGGTGCGTGCAGGACCTCGTACCGGTTGTCCACGATCTCGGCGCTATCCCAGAGGGCGCGCAGGTACTGCCGCCACCGATCCGCCTCCATGCTTGCCATGACCTGCGAGCGCTGGAAGTACTTCTGCGACTCCCAGACCTCACGATCGGCTTCCTGCCGCTCGGTCACCTCGATGATGAAAAGGCTGCCGTCGGCTTCGACCACATTCGAGATCTGACCGGGGCGCAGCCCGAAGGCGACACCGATGGCGGCATTTGCCTGGCCGAGCCCGGGCACGAAGTCCTGTCGGGAGAAAGTGAGTGCTTCCCCGACCTCGAATCCCCTGGCGGCTGCTACGTCGTCGAGCGACTTGCCACCGCGGACCTCCGCCAGAACCGCATTCGCAACCTCGCGCGCAGCCTCGAGCTGGGCACGCGATTTCAGTTCCCGTTCGATCAGCGGCCTCGCCTCGGCAAGCGGTATCTCGCCCGCCGGCCGCATCTCGACCAGCTCGACCATGTAGAACGCGTCGGGCGTTTCGAAAACCGGACTCACGTCTCCGGGTGCCGCCTCCCACTTCGCCCAGTCGAACGCCTCATCGGCCCGGCCGACGACATCGGCGAAAGGAGCGTCCTCACGGATCTCGACCGTGACCGGCTCGAGGCCGAACCGGCGGGCCGCAGCGTCAAATCCTTCGCGCTCACCGATCAGTTCGAGCGAGTCCGCACGGACGAGGAGCGCATTCATCGACACCTCGTCCATTTCGATCGAGACGAGAATGTGGCGTGCGGTTGCCTGGTCATCCTCACGCCGCGTCACCTCGATAATGTGATAGCCGAACTGGCTCAGCACCGGATCGCTGACCTGACCCAGCGGGAGCGAGAACGCCGCCTCTTCGAACTCGGCGACCATCTGCCCACGCGAGAAGCTGCCGAGCTCACCGCCCAGCGGCGCCGAACCCGGATCACTCGACTCGTTGCGCGCGATCTCGGCGAAGTCCTCGCCGCCACGGATACGGGCCACTATTGCATTTGCGCGTTCCAGCGCCACCGCCGAATCTGCGGCCGTCGGCACCCGCGGAAGTGCGACCATGCGCACAGCGGCCGTGTTCGGCCGGGTCATCTTGTCGCGGTTGGCTCGGTAATACGCGGTGATATCCGCATCCGACACGCTCGTGGGTGCCTCCGCGACCGCGGCTGGATCAATGCGGATGAACCGGGCGCTGACGTACTCGGTGGCGTCCCGCCAGGCCTGCCAGAGGTCGGTGTCCGTCACGTACGTTCCGGCGGTGACCCGCTGGAGCAGCTTACGCCGCGGAATCTCCTGCCTGTAGTAATTCTCGAGGGAGACGAGGAGCTGCGGGTCGACGCCCGGCGACGCGAGATACTGGTGGTACTTGTCGAGGTCGAACTGGCCGTCCGTCTGGAACACCTCCGCGTAATACAGCTCCGCGGGGGGCATGTACCTCGCCGCGTGGCGAACCTCGTCGGTAGTCGCGGTGAGACCCTGTCGCCGGAGCTCCTGCTGGATCAGTTTCTCGGTGACGAGCTGCTCCCACGCCGCGTCCTCGATGTCGCGGTCCTGCAGGTTCGTGATCGACCCGCCGGTTTGCATGCGGATCTGGTCGTAGAGTGCCCTGTACGCCAGCGTGAACTCTTCGAAGGTGACCGGCTCGCCGTTGACCCTGCCGACCTCGCCGCCGCGAATCTGGGCATTGCTCTGACCGCTGAGGTCCATGCCCCACTCGAACACCATGAGGCCGACGAACGCGACCGCGGTCACCAGCATGATCCACTTCGTGTTCGCCCGCAATTGCTGCATCATAGGTCGCGTTACTCCGGCCAGCGTTCCATTCGGAAGATGCGCGTTTTCGATACGTGCCAACTAGGAAAGATAGTGCAACGCGGAGGGGCTAACAAGCACGCCGGGCGCCCCAATCGCGTTGACACCGCGTCATGGCGGCGTCTATCTTGGTACCCTACCCCGCACGGTCGCGACTCGTTCGGAGCACACGATGGCACAGGTCCACCGCGATGAAATCGCGCAACTGGAGGCGCTCCACTCGGCGAGCCCCGATGGCCGCGTGTTTGTCCACCTCGCGGAGGCGTATCGGCGGGCTGGCGAGCGGACGCGCGCGCTCGAGGTCCTGACGACGGGGCTGCGGCGCCATGAAGACTACCCCAGCGCGCACATCGTGCTGGGGCGGGTTTATCGGGACGACGCTGACTACGACTCCGCCATCGCGGCGTATCGGCGTGCCGCCGAGCTGGACGGCGGGAACGGCGAAGCGCTCCGGGCACTGGGGGAGCTGCTCTCAGCCCGCGGCCGGGTGGACGAGGCGGCGGAGTACCTGCGTGAGGCATACCGCATCGATCCGGAGGACGAGGAGCT
>Ga0180220_1001259_pt1 | contig 19607 bp, 17 predicted proteins | sample eDN5th37CBELigBY_FD_151335 | JGI IMG/M metagenome (GOLD analysis project Ga0180220, IMG submission 151335) | Enriched backyard soil microbial communities from Emeryville, California, USA - eDNA 5th pass 37_C BE-Lig BY (version 2) (version 2) | ecosystem: Environmental > Terrestrial > Soil >...
GAAGCGGAAGATGTTGTCGATGAAGACCAGCACGTCGCGGCCCTCATCGCGGAAGTACTCGGCCATCGTCAGACCGGTCAGGGCCACCCGCAGGCGGGCTCCCGGCGGCTCGTTCATCTGGCCGAAGACCAGCGCCGTCTGATCGCGCACGCCCGATTCCTCGAGCTCGCCCCAGAGCGCCGTTCCCTCTCGGGTCCGCTCACCCACGCCGCAGAAGACGGAGTACCCACCGAACTCAGCGGCGATGTTCCGGATGAGCTCGGTGATGATGACCGTCTTGCCGACGCCGGCGCCGCCGAAGACGCCGATCTTGCCGCCCCGGGTGAAGGGAGCGATGAGGTCGATGACCTTCGAGCCGGTCTCCAGCACCTCGACCTTGGTGGACTGCTCCTCGAAGCTCGGAGCCTCGGCGTGAATCGGCCGCAGCTCGGTCGCCTTCACCGGGCCACGCTCGTCGATCGCCTCGCCCGTCACGTTGAACATCCGGCCGAGTGTCGCCGGGCCGACCGGCACCGCGATCGGGGCGCCCGTGTCGACGGCATCCTGACCGCGGCGCAGGCCGTCGGTCGTGCTCATCGCGACCGTGCGCACGCGGTCGTTGCCGAGGTGAAGCTGGGTCTCGAGCACGAGCGTCGAGCCGTCCGGCATCGTCGTCTCGAGCGCGTTGTAGATTTCCGGAAGATGTTCCGGCGGAAATTCGACATCCACGACGACGCCGGTGACCTGAACGATCTTTCCGGTGGCGCCGCCCGTCTTTGTTTCAGGAGCGATCGCAGTCGCAACCATGTGCATACCTCGCTTGGTACTCGTGCCAGATCAGGTCACCGGCCGCGCCAGCCGTTCGCTGATGTTGGTGAATGATGTAGAGACGCTTATTCCACGCGGAATGCGTTGGCACCAGCGGCGATTTCCGCGACCTCGTTCGTGATCTGCGCTTGACGCGCCTTGTTGAGCGCAAGGTCGAGATCGGCAACCAGTTCCTTCGCATTGTCGGTCGCGTTTCGCATGGCAACCATCTGTGCAGAGTAGAAGGACGCGACGTTATCGAGAATTGCCTGATAAACCAGGACTTCGACGTACCGGGGAAGGATGCCGTTCAGCACGGCGCCCGCATCCGGCTCGAAGATGTAATCCTCGGTCGTATTCGATTTCTCCGGTCGCACGATCGGCAGGATCTGCACCACTTCCGCGCGCTGGACCAGGGTGTTGACGAACTGCGGGAAGACGAGATGCACCGCATCGACGTTCCCGCTCAAGAACTCGTCGATCGCGACCTGCGTGATCGGACGAATATCATCCAGTGAGGGCGCATCGCCCAATCCCTGGAACTGCGCCACAACATTCTGCCGCGTCCGCGCCGAGAACTGGATGCCCTTCTTGCCAACGGCGATCACCTCGACCGGGGCACCGGCATCCCGGCGGATGTACTGGGTCGCGCGCCGCAGGATGTTCGCGGTCAGCGCACCCGAGAGCCCGCGATCCGGGGTCACCAGGATCAACGCGGTCTTCTTGATCTCGGACCGCTCAGCGAGCAGCGGGAAGGCCCGGAGTTGCTCCGCATCCATGGGCATGGATGCGAGGTCACCCAGCACCTCGCGCAGGCGCTCGCTATACGGCCGGCTCCGCGTCACCCGCTCCTGGGCGCGCCGCATCTTCGAGGCGGCGACCATCTCCAGAGCGCGGGTGATCTGGGACATGTTCTTGACGCTACGGACGCGGCGACGTATTTCACGTGGGCTTGGCATGCAGCCTCATCCTCTCGTGTTAGTCGGCCGCCAACGCCGCGCTCGACGCATTCGTACCGTAATCGTTGGTCGCCTTGAATTCCCTCGTCGCTGCGGTCAGCGCCTCGACGAGATCGTCCGGCAACGCCTTCTCCGTCTTGATGCGCTCGAGAACTTCCGCGTGCGCGGTGCGCAGGAACTCGAGATACTCGTTCTCGAACTCGCGGATCCGGGCCACCGGCACATCGTCCATCTGCCCGGAGGTACCGGCCCACAGCACTGCCACCTGCTCCTCGACCGGGAGCGGGTTGTACTGCGGCTGCTTGAGCACCTCGGTCATGCGCTGACCGCGCTCGATCTGCCGCCGCGTGGACGGATCGAGATCCGACGTTCCGAACTGGGCGAAGGCGGCCAGCGAGCGATAGTTCGCCATGTCGAGACGAAGGCTACCGGCGACGGTTCGCATCGCCTTGATCTGGGCGGAACCACCGACGCGGGACACCGAGAGACCGGTGTTGATGGCCGGACGGATACCGGCGTAGAAGAGGTCGGTCTCCAGGAAGATCTGGCCGTCGGTGATCGAGATCACGTTCGTCGGGATGTAGGCCGAGATATCGCCGGCCTGCGTCTCGATGATCGGCAGCGACGTCAGCGACCCACCGCCGAGCTCGTCGCTGAGACGGGCCGACCGCTCCAGCAAGCGCGAGTGGAGGTAGAAGACGTCACCCGGGTAGGCCTCGCGTCCCGGCGGGCGCCGCACCAGCAGCGAGACCTGGCGATAGGCCTGGGCCTGCTTGGTGAGGTCGTCGTAGATGATCAGCGCATCCTTGCCGTTCTCCATGAACTCCTCGCCCATGGCGGTTCCGGCAAAGGGAGCGATGTACTGCAGCGCGGCGGGGTCGGAGGCCGAAGCCACGACCACGATCGTGTGCGCCATCGCATCATTCTCTTCGAGAATGCGGACGATCTGCGCGACCTGGGCGCGCTTCTGACCGATCGCGACGTAGATGCAGAGCACCCCGCTGTCGCGCTGGTTGATGATCGAGTCGATCCCGATCGTCGACTTGCCGGTCTGGCGGTCACCGAGGATGAGCTGCCGCTGGCCACGGCCAATGGCGGTCATCGCGTCGATGGCCTTGATGCCGGTCTGGAGGGCGGTCTTGACGTCCTGGCGCTTGATGACGCCGGGGGCAATCCGCTCGATGTCGCGGGTCTTGTCCGTCTTGATCGGGCCCTTGCCGTCGATCGGCTCACCGAGCGCGTTGACGACCCGGCCGAGCAGCGCATCGCCCACCGGCACCGAGGCGATGCGGCCGGTGGTCCGGACCTCGTCGCCTTCTTCGATGTCGGTGTATTCGCCCATGACGATGACCGACACGGTGTCCTCGCCCAGGTTGAGCGCGAGGCCGAGCGTGCCGGTTTTCGTGAACTCGACGAGCTCACTGGCCATACACTGGGTAAGGCCGTAGACCGTCGCCACGCCGTCACCGATACCGATCACGGTGCCGACGTTGGTTACGGTTGCCTGATCTGAGAACCCCTGAATCTGCTGCTTGAGCAGATCACTGATTTCGGTCGCGCGTACCGCCATGATCGCTCCGTTCTGCCGCGGCGCCGGTGCCGCGACGCGCGGTCCTGGCTCCTGCCGTGGCCTATCTGTTGAACTGCCGTCCCACTCTGCTCTGCTGTGCGGATCGCCGGGACGACCGTCGCACCAATCCACCCCTGTTCGCCCCGCAAACGCGCGGCCATGGGTGTCTCCGCAGCGCGCGCTAGGCTGCGTACAGCCGGGTGCGCAACCGCCGGAGCTGATTGATCACACTGCCATCGATGAGCTGATCGCCGATGCGTGCGATAATCCCGCCAATGATCTCTGGATCGACATGAAGCCGCAGCTGGACATCCTTGCCCACGAGCTGCGTCATGTGCTGCGCAACGAGCTGCTGCCCCTGCTGATCGAGGGCTTCCGCGGTTGTCACATCGACAAGCACGATCCCCTGGTCGGCAAGCACGGCCTCGTCCACGAGCGCGGCGATATCCGGGATGATGGACGTCTTCCGGCGCTCGATCAGCAGCTTGACCAGATTCCGTGTTTCCGGCTTGAGATCCTTCAACACGTTCTCGATGGCGGTGAGCTTTTCCGTATCCGAGATGTTTGGATTGGCGAAGAACCCTGCCGCGCCCTCACCGCCGACCAGAGTGCTCAAGGCCGTCAGGTCACGCTGCCATGCGTCGAAGCTCTGCTCCTCGCGTGCCAGCTCGATGATTGCTTGTGCGTAGCGCGTCGCCGAACCGCTCGCCATCGCTCGTTCCCCGTCTCTCTACACGCAGTACGCAGGAGGCACAAGACAGACCTGTGGACTGCCTCATCCCTCCTGCCCGCCGGCCCCGTTTCAGTTAGGTGACAAGCGGGTGGCATCCGCCAACGTCTGTTCGATCAGGCGCGCCTGCGCCGCCGGATCGAGCTCCTTGCGCACGATGCGCCCCGCCGCGGTCACCGCGAGATCGGCGACTTCCTGGCGCAACATCTGCCGCGCCTGATCCGTCTCCTGCCGCAGTGTGTCCTGGGCCCGGCTCAGGTATTCCTCAGCCTGCCCATTGGCTTCTTCCCGCGCGCGGGCGATGATCTGTTCGCTGTTCTGGCGAGCCGTGGCCAGGATCTCCTGGGCCTCGCGCCGCGCCTGCTGCAACGCCTCTTCGTTCCGGGCCTGCGTTTCCTTCAGCTCGGCCTGCATCCGCTCGGCGGATGCCATGCTCTCCCGAATACGCTCCTGACGCTGATCGAGCACGCGCACGATCGGGCCAACTGCGAATCGCCAGAGCAGACCGGCAAAGACAATGAAGGCCACCAATTGGACGGCGAGCTGCCATCCATTGATTCCCAGTTTATCCACCGTCGGCCCCTCCTTCGTTCGATGTATTCGGTCCCCGCCTGTGACCGATGGAACGCACCTGCTGGCGCGCACCGGATGTCACCGGCGTTATGGATCGACGGTCGAGACCAGGCAACGCCCGATCTCGACCGATTGGCCACGCAGGACTAGACGAAGGCGATGATGATGGCGATAACGAACGCGTAGATCGCGACGGCCTCGGCGAGCGCCGCACCGATGATCATGGTCGTCCGGATCTCACCGGCGGCCTCCGGGTTGCGTCCGAGGGCATCCATGGCACCGCGAACCGCCAAACCAAGACCGATACCAGGGCCAAGAGCTCCCAGGCCGATGGCAATACCCGCGCCGATATAACGTACCGCATCCGGGTCTGTGATCGAACCAAACACCTGATAGTTCCTCCTGCTGGCGCCAGCCTGTCGTGTACCCACACGAGACGGCCCCATTGCCGTGCAAGACGGCTCGTGCCGCCCCGTCCACTGATAAAAAAACACGAAGTTTCGAGATCCGTGGCGCCGTCGTGCGGCGACGCCACGATGAACTCGCAAAGGGAGGTTAGTCGCCCGATGGCGCCGCCGCGGGAAGCGAGGATGCGGGCTCCGCTCCATGAGCGGGCGCATGCTCTTCGGCATGGTCGTCATGGGCGCCGGCGAGGACAAGGTAGATGAGTGTCAGCAGTGCGAAGACGAGCGCCTGGATCGTTCCGAACAGCACCTCCAGGCCCATGAAGATGACCGGGAAGAGGAAGGGAACAACCGCGATCTTGATCGCCGCGCCCATCGCGTACATCACGCCCAGCAGCACTTCCCCGGCGAAGACGTTGCCGAAGAGTCGAGCGGAGAGCGAGATGATGCGTGAGACTTCAGAGATGACTTCAATAGGGAAGAGGAAGGGCGGATTGGCCATGTGCTTGATGCGGCCACCGACCCCATGTGCGCGAATACCGACCACCTGGACCACGCCGAACGCGAGGATCGACATCGCCAGCGTCATGTTGATGTCGGCGGTCGGCGCCCGGAAGAACGGCACCAGCGCGGTGTGCTCCTCGGAAGCGGCCGCCTCGGAGGTACCAGCGGTTTCCGTGGTTGTGGCGGTTTCTGAATGATCGCCCGCCGCAGGCACGGTCAGCTCGGTAGCAGCCGGCGCCTCATGCTCCACGCGGTTGACACCGATGGTGCCCATGCCGGGAAGCAGGCCGGAGAAGTTGGCGAAGAGGATGAAGATGAAGAGCCCCGCGATCAGCGGAAGCGCCCGGCGGCCAAAGGTCTTGCCCGCGGTCCCTTCGACGAGATTGAGGATGAACTCAACGAGCATCTCGACAATGCTCTGCCCATGGCTCGGCACCGTCTGCGCTCGCCGCGCGATAAGGGTGAAGACGATGAGAATGGCGGCCATCACGATGAACATCGTGAGCATCGAATTTGTTACTGGAATTGGCCCGATATGGAAGAGTACTTCCGCCGCGAGCGAAATATGCAGATCCATGATCTTCGGCGTCTCTCCTCACCCTCGACATTGCGAGTCAGCCAGCTTCAGGAACACCACCGTTCCCGCCGGGTCACATCAAACCAGTGTCAGCGATCAGTTGTTCGCGGCATTCTGCCCGTCACGTCGATTGATCCGTGGAATCGCGATGAGTCGTGTGGAGCGTACGCTTGATGGTCCTCGTGACCGGCCCAGCCGCCTTGCCACGCTGCCCCAGCTGGGTCAACTCGTAGAGCTGATACCCGGCGGCGACAAGCCCAATCCCCACACCAATGAGCAGCAACAACGGCGATGTATTTAGCCATCGATCCAGGAAGATGCCGCCCACAATAAAAACGACCAGCGATGCAACGATGGAACATCCCAGACCGGATGCGATTCCGATCGTCCCGATCTCCTGGGGATCCATTTGTTGATCCGGTCGCTCCGAGGTCACAGCTCACCCCTGCTACCTGCGCGGCATAGTAGCACACCTCGCAGCGTGCACACCATCCGAACTGCCTGCAGTATACCATGCGCTTGTGATTGAAATCACAAATACCACTGGGAGCGCAATGGACGTCTCCGCGATTATGGCAGTTCAGCCGAACATTGCAACCATCCGGCGGCAATCAGGTCAACGTTGGGCACGTGCAGGGGATCATCGTGGCATGGCGTATGAGGGAAAGTACGCTCATCGAGGATCACGTGTTCGTAGGGTGCGGAGGCATTCCTCTACAGCATCAGGAATCCATCCCGGTATTCGTCGGTCGGATCGATCATCAGCTGGCTGAATCCCGTCACCGAACCGCGGCCGGAGATCTCGGTCACGACCGCCGGATGCTCGGCCACCGTCGTCGGCACCACGATCCGGCCGGTGAACGTCGACCCGATCAGGCTTTCGTTGACAAAGGAATCCCCGACGGACAGTTCATCATCGGCGGCCAGGCAGGCCATCAGCGCCGACGTCCCGGTACCACACGGCGAGCGGTCGAGCGCGCCATCGCCATAGACCGTGGCCGAGAGCATGGAGGCGTCATCATTGGGCGGTGGCCCGACGATGATCGTGCCAAACAGTCCGGCGGCATCCTCGTTCTCCGGATGCACAACGTCGAGGGCGTTCGCGACGGCCCGCCGAACGCCGAGCCCCGCCCGCACCAGATCGCGCCGTGCGGAGGCGTTCAGTGTCACGCCAAGCGATTCGGCAGTGGCAACGGCGAACCACGCTCCGCCATAGGCGACATCCACGGTCAGCGCCCGGCCATCGACCTCGATCGGGAGGCCCTTGGCCAGCCGGAACGCGGGAACGTTGCGGAACCGCACCGCCAGCACGCGCCCCTGATCGACACTTGCCCGCGCCTGGACCAGCCCGACGACGGTCTCGAAGGTGATGCGCACCTCCGGCCCATCGGCAGCCACGGCCCCGGTTTCGATCAGCGCCGTGGTCAGCGCGATGATGCCGTGTCCGGAAATCGTGGCATAGCCGCCGGTCGTCATGACGATGACGCCGTAGTCCGCATCCTTGTGGGTCGGCGACATCAGGATCGCGCCGGTCATGTCCAGATGACCGCGCGGCTCGAACAGCAGCTGCCGGCGCACCCGATCGTGATTGGAGCGCATATCGATGAGCCGCTCCTGCATGGTGCCGCCACGGAGTCGTGGCGCGCCGTGCGTCACGATGCGCAACGCGGCCCCTCCCGCATGAGCGTCGATCGTGGTCAGGATGCGTTCAGACCGCACGTTGCTTCTCCCCGTTTATTGCGGCGCGCCCCGCCCGTCACGTCCGTGACCGGTGCTGTCGTCGCCGACGTCGTGGACGCCCTGTGGTCCGCTCGCTCCTTCCTGCATGGCAGGAACGACCAAGCATACCGCGCATGGAAGGTACCGCCGATCCGGTCTCACCACCAGCCGTACGGAATGTTCCGATCCGGCCGCAACCGCGGGAAGCGCTCCAGCGCCAGCAGTGTCCGTGTCCGGTCGAACAGGGCGTCGAGCTCGGCGGTCGTCAGATGCTGCGCCAGCTCCGCCCGCACGCATGACTCGTCGGCGCAGAGCTTCTGGAGATCGCGAAGCAGATCTGCGTCGATCGGCTGCCCGACGTATTGCCAGAGCACGGTCTTCAGCTTGGGGTCGGTATTGAAGGTCAACCCGTGATCGATGCCCCAGATACGGCCATCGACACTGAGCAGGCAATGCGAGAGTTTGCGATCCGCGTTGTTCGTGATGTGATCGAAGAGCACCATCCGCTCGATCTCGATCCGCTGCTGCCCCCAGAATTCGTAATCTTCCTCGCGCTCGGCGGCGGGCTCAATGTACAGCTGGAGGCTGCCGATACCATGCGGGCCGTCGCGCACGACCGTCGGCGGCACGATCCCCCACCCGAGCCGCTTGCTCAGCAGGTACGCTGCATGCTCGCGTAAGTAGAGCGTGTGGACAGGAAAGTCCCAGAGGGGACGTTCGCCGCGCATCGGCTTGTAGATCGCCATGTGATCCTGGCGATCCTCCACCTCCAGCGCGACGGCGAACGTGTAGTTCGAGCCCCAGGGAACCAGCGTGGCCGTCGTGATCTCGGCCACGCGCAGGACATGGAGCGCTTCGTCTTCAGAAATTTCGGGTTGCGGCAGCGCTTCGCCGGATACCTCATCATGCAACCGCAGATGGAGATCGGGCATGGGACACCAGACTTCCTGTTACTCGATGAACTGCCAGGCTCACCGTGTTTCGGCCATCCGCCACTTGCCACCGATTGTAGCGGCTCGCATCGTGGAAGGCATCCCGTTCCCATGAACCGTGCACGCGAAGACATCGCGCGTTTCCGGGATGCCGGGTACAATCCCGGAAATCCCGTCTCATGCACCGAGACACCACGCACGCTCGTCCAGTCAGGCCGAGAGCCGAAAGGAGCAGTCTGTCCGATGAAAATCGTTCGCTATCAGGATTCTTCCACGAACCAGCCGGCATTTGGCATTGTCGAGGGAACGACGGTCTTCGCCGCCAGCGGCGACCTCTTCGGTGGGCTCACCAAGGGTGACGAAGTCGGCGCGCTGGATAGCGTTCACCTGCTCACCCCGCTCGATCCCGGCAAGGTCGTCTGCATCGGCATGAACTACCTGAAGCATGTCACCGAGATCGACCCGACCCGCACGGTGCCGACCGAGCCGGTCATCTTCATGAAGCCGAACAGCGCGATCATCGGCCCGGGTGAGGCGATCGAGATCGCCAACCCGGATCACGACACGCACTACGAGGCGGAGCTCGTCGTCGTGATCGGCAAGACGGCGAAGAACGTCTCCGAGGAGAATGCGCTGGACTACGTCTTCGGCTACACCTCCGGCAACGATGTCTCGGACCGGGCGCTGCAGGCGAAGGACGGGCAGTGGATTCGCGCCAAGGGCTTCGACACCTACCTGCCGCTTGGCCCGTCGATCGTCACCGATCTCGATCCGGCCAACACGAAGGTGGAGTCGCGGCTGAACGGCGAACTGCGCCAGACGGATAACACCGACGGCCTGATCTTCGACGTCAAGTTCCTGATCAGCTTCCTGAGCGGCGTCATGACGCTCAACCCCGGTGACATCATCATGACTGGCACACCGTTCGGCGTCGGCCCGATGAAGGCGGGCGACACGATCGAGGTCGAGGTCGGCGACATCGGCGTCCTCAGCAACCCGGTCAAGAACCGGTAAGGGATCATCGCGCACAGTTCATCGCACCCCCAGGCACCGCGGCTCGCGCCGTGCCTGGGGGTGTTTTGCGTGTATCCTGTTCTGAATATGCGCATCGCCGGGACGGATCACGGCAAAACACTCGTGTGCGGAGGTCATAGTTCATGAATGTGACGATGTTTGGGACCGGCTATGTGGGCCTCGTGACCGGCGCCTGCTTCGCGGAAAGCGGCAATGTCGTCTGCTGCGTCGATATCGACGAGGCCAAGGTGGAAGCCCTCCGCGCGGGGCAGATTCCGATCTACGAGCCCGGTCTCAGCGAGCTGGTCACGCAGAACGTCTCGGCCCGCCGCCTCTTCTTCACCACCGATGCCCAGGTCGGCGTCGACCACGGCGATGTCATCTTCATCGCGGTCGGCACCCCGTCATCGGAAGACGGCTCATCGGATCTCAGCGCGGTCGAGACGGTTGCGCGGACCATCGGCGACTACCTGAGCAAGCCCGCCATCATCGTCAACAAGTCGACGGTGCCGATCGGCTCCGCCGATCTCGTACGCGGCATCATCGCCGGGCGACTGCGGGAGCGCGGCGTCGAGATCGACTTCGACGTCGTCAGCAATCCGGAGTTCCTGAAGGAAGGCGCCGCCATCGACGACTTCCTGCGTCCGGACCGGATCGTGGTCGGTGCCGATTCCCCGCACAGCATCGAGGTGATGCAGCAGCTCTACACGCCCTTCAACCGCAACCACAACCGTTTCCTGGCGATGGATGTGCGCTCGGCCGAGCTCACGAAATACGCCGCGAACGCGATGCTGGCGGCAAAGATCTCGTTCATGAACGAGATCGCCAATATCGCCGAGCGCGTCGGCGCGAACATCGAGAACGTGCGGATAGGCATCGGCTCCGATTCCCGCATCGGCTACAACTTCATCTATGCCGGGATCGGCTACGGCGGCTCCTGCTTCCCGAAGGATGTCCGTGCGCTCGCCCATATGGCACAGGAGCAAGGCTACAAGGCGGAGCTGATCGAGGCGATCGAGGCGGTCAATCAGCGCCAGAAGCGCGTGATGCTGGACAAGGTGCTGGCGCACTTCGGCGGTGATGTTCGCGGTCGCACGTTCGCGATCTGGGGGCTTGCCTTCAAGCCAAAGACCGATGATATGCGCGATGCCCCGAGCCGTGACATCATCGAGGGTCTCTGGGAGCATGGCGCCAGCGTCCGCGCCTACGATCCGGAATCGATGGCGGTGGCACGATCGGTCTTCGGCGACCGCCCGGAGCTCGAGCTGTGCGAGACGCGCGACGAGACCATTGTGGGAGCGGACGCGCTGCTCATCTGCACGGAGTGGCGGCAGTTCCGCAGCCCGGATTTCATCGCCCTGCGCCGCGAACTCAAGGAGCCAGTGATCTTCGACGGTCGCAATATGTACGATCCGGAGCGCATCGCGCGCGAGGGCTTCACGTACTACGGCGTCGGTTTGGGTGATGCGATCCCCGGAGGCAGCGGCACGGAGCCGGCCGACGAGACGATCACCTACGCATCGGTCGCGGAATAGATCCGCGCACCGACCGCGAGGAGTCCTCGTTCGGGCTTCCCTGAATGCTCTTCTGCAAAAGAAGAATGGCCCGCTTCGGAATCGAAGCGGGCCATTCTGTGTGCCGCCGGAGCAGCACGTTCTTTCGTTGTCCGGAAGTTCGTCCTTGTCCCTACCCCAGGATCAGGCGGTCGCTGACCATTACGGCGAAGATCCCGGCCACGAACCAGATCGAGTAGAAGAATGTCTTGCGGGCCAGCGCCTTGCTCGGGTCCATCAGCAGCCGCCACGTCAGGTAGAGGAAGTAGCCGCTCAGTCCCAGCGCACCGATGAAGTAGATCCAGCTCATGCCGAACGGCACCAGCAGCAGCGTCACGGCCGAGAGCAGCACCGTGTAGAGAAAGATCTGCTTGCGGGTCTCCTCATCTCCGGAGACGACCGGCAGCATCGGCACGTTGACCCGCCCATATTCGCCCTGCTTCAGGAGCGCGAGCGCCCAGGAGTGCGGCGGTGTCCAATAGAAGATGATCGCGAAGAGAATCCATGCCGGCGGCGCCAGGGTCCCCGTGACTGCCGCCCATCCGACGAGCGGCGGCACTGCGCCAGCGGCGCCACCAATTACGATGTTGTGTGGCGTCGCCCGCTTGAGCCACATCGTGTAGATCACGACGTAGTAGATGTTGCCGGCGAGCGCGAGACCGGCCGCCAGCCAGTTAGCGAAGATACCAAGCAACAGGACACCGCTGATCGTCAGCGCCAGTCCGTAGATCAGCGCCGTCCGCGGCTGCATCCGGCCGGCCGCAGTCGCCCGCTTCTTGGTGCGGTTCATCTTCGCATCGATGTCGCGATCGATATAACAATTCAGGACGTTCGCGCCGCCGGCGGTGAACAGGCCGCCCAGCACCGTCACGAATACAAGTCCGAACGAGGGAACACCGGCCCCCGCGATCAACATCGACCCGATCGTCGTGATCAGGAGCAATGTCAGGATGCCCGGCTTCGTCAGTTGAACGTAGTCGTTCACCACCAACTTGAGCCGTTGGACCTCGGTCGAACCGGACGCTGCTACTTCTTTCACGCTCTACCACCCACCTGTATGACCTGATTTCATGGCAACGCACGTACGGCAAGCACGATTCCGGTTGCCGCCGACCCGCCGTCTCCTGCATTGCCTCAGCGCTTGCATGGGCGATGCCAGGGGCAGCCGCATGCATGTACTCCAATGCACCTATTCTGTCATAGAAATACGCGGAGGAAGCCCCGGAGACCGGTCAGAATTCGGCGTCAAGCGTTCGCCGCGACGTTCGAGAAGGACGGAGCCGCTCGTCACGCGCCATTGAATACCCGAAGGGAGTTCCTCCGGCAACCGATCCTATTGTACCCACCACGTTCGCTCCCCGCCCAGACCATGTCGCGCGTCACTGCACGTCCTCTCGCCCGGCGCCGCGAGAAGGGCCCATCCGGGTCACGTGAGGCATCGTTCCTGCATACGTGACAGAAATGTCTTCGTCCGGACAGGGCGATCATGCCGCCAATCGAGTCAGGAGGTCTTGACAAGCAGATCGAGAAGCCGTATTTCTGTGAAATATCTCACGATTGCCGGGAAGGGCCACGATCGTGAATGCGGCTCGCACCATTGCTCTCACGCCGCACTTCCCGAAACGTTTGTATGGCGAGGGCGCCGACGGCGGGGCAACGTGACGATCGACGTTCTGTTCAGGGCAAGCGAGTTCGCAGTCTGCTGCGCAACGACGCGCATCAGCACATCACAGGAGATGATTCCTTGGTCGCCGCACATTCCTATCCCACCGACTTCAAGACCTTTTTGTCACCAGGTCAGCGCTTCGTTGCCAGCGACCTCATCACCAGCCGGGGCACCGGCGAGCTGACCGTCGCGCGCCTCGTGCACGATCGCTATGGCTTCCTTCACGTCACCCTCCGCGCCGATGACGGGCGCGAGATCAGTGCCTTCGCCGAGCAGGTGGAAATCGCCATCGCCGAAGGGCACCTCTCGCCGATCGGCGCGCCGGTGCTGCACACCGTCTGCTAGCCGGCAACCGGCAGAACCAGGGCGGCGAATCCCTGCGTCCGCCGATTCACCGTGGCAAGAACGCCCGAGCGACCCAACACCAGGCACAGGAACGGCCCGGCACTCAGTTGCCGGGCCGTTCCTGTGCCTGGTGTTCGAAGGTCTTGAGCGCACCCGCTCAGGCTGCCGGGGCCTCGCCGAGATCCGAGGTGCAGAACCCGCACCGCGTGGCGGCGAGGGGCACATTGTTGAGGCAATACGGGCATGCCTTCTCCGTCGGGTCGGCGGGCGGCTGGCGCCGTGCCCGCTCAATGAGCAGGTTCACCGGTTTCACAATGAAGAAGAAGATGACCGCCGCGATGATCAGGAATGAGATGAGCGCATTCAGGAAGCTGCCGACCGCGAACCGGCTCTTGTTGATCGTGAACCCGATGCCGCTGAAATCCGGTTGACCACCGATCGCCGCGATCAAGGGCGTGATCAGGTCCTCGACGAGCGCCGTCACCACAGCACCGAAGGCCGCGCCAATCACCACAGCAACCGCCAGATCGATCACGTTTCCCCGAAGCAGGAACTCCTTGAATTCCTGAGCGATACCCTTCATGTGCGCCTCCCAGTATCTTGACCCCGTTCCGGTGAATCTCCACGACCGGCATTCCTGCGGGCCGACCTATGGCCCCGCGCGATCACCGCCTCCTTCCCTGCCCCGCCTTGTCGCGATGACGGCGCTCCCCCACACCGCGCTCGCCTGCGTTTATGGCGCGCAGGAGCTCGCATCCGCCGTCAGCGTGTAGTACGCCTCGCCGGTCTCCGATCCCATATAGAACGACGTGCCACATCCGTTGGTGAAGAGCGTGCTCGCACCGATCGATGTGTAAACCTCGAAGACCGACCCAACGATCGAACCCGTACTCTGTCCTGGCTCCAACGTGCCATCGAAGACCGTCAGCCCGTCGGCCGTCACCGTCAGGTAGATCGACGCCTCCGCCGTGATGTTGATGCTCGTGATGTAGTCGCCATTCGCATTGGTGTTCCCACTGGATGGCGGCGTGGTCGGGTTTGCTACGGGAGCTTCGGTCGGCGATACCTCAGCCGGTGTCTCCTGATTGTTCGCGACCGGAGTCGGACCGGCAGCCTGCGGCGCCCCCGCTGTCTCGTCCGACACCGGTGCCCCGAGCGCCAGGACAACGTAGACCGCCGGCGAGGCGCCGGTGTTGTGGACCGACCCGTCGTTCTCGACCAGCTGACCATCGCTGACGGCAAGGCTGACCGGTCCGGAACCGGTGTTGACCTCCACCTGCCCCACGACCACCATCACCAGGGCCGGGCCGGTGTGCTGACCGATCGACGCCTCCTCATCGGCACGCAGGACGTACCGGGTCAGGGTCATCGAGTACGTGCCTTCCGAGATGTTGGTGATCGCCGGGCTTTCATAGAAGGCATTGGTCGCGACATCGCCCGCATCACCCAGCGTGAAACTCCACGCCTTCGCGCCGTTGCCCTCCCCGGAGACCGTGTACGGGTCATCGGCGGCAAGGAAGTAGGCGGCGCCAGTCGTCACCTGTGCACGCTTGCCGGTCATGTCGTTGCGAACAATCGAGCTGTCCGCCCGCTGATACATGATGGATGCCTGGGACGTCGCCGAGGACGCCTGGCTTGGGGCCGGCGGCGTGATCTCCTCGACCGCCCACACGACATCCTTGCCCGTCATGTAGACGAGCCCGTGGGCGAGAACGGCCGGTGCGCCCGGACCGGTTCCGGGGTCGCTATTGCCGGTATTCTGCTGCCCCATGCCCGGGTTCGCAGGACGGCTGGTATTTTGGTTCCCGTTGCTCGCGGGTGTCGCCTGTTGCGCGCGCACCGCCGGACCCGAGCCAAGCGCCCCCGCCACCAGAACCAGGACGAGGATCAACGCCGCGCTCCATCGTCCGAGCGCGCGTGCCCCAACGCGGAGCTCCCGTATCTTCGCTTCCGCCCGATCTCTCATTGGTATACTCCCTCCGATCGCGCGTCGGCCTGCCATCGCTCATCGATGCACGCACAGGCGCGTCGACCTACGTCGCATCTCATTCTGGTCACAACCGCTCGCCTAGGAACGTACGTGGACGGTGCAAGCCCAGCCGCCTGTACGTACACACTCAACACTCGACTTTATCCTAGCGCGATACGCGACAAAATGCTACGTCGAGAGCGAAAGACGGCGCTCGTTCGATGGGGACAAGCCGCATTCACCGTCCCTGGGAGTTCATTTCCGGCCACGTTCGCCATCATACCCGATTCTTCGAGGAGTTCCCGTGCCACAAGCGTCTTCATCCCAGCGCCCGTCCGAATCGCCCCCAGCCCCGAGGCGCACCGGCTCCCGGGCCGTGGACGGACACATGACGTTCAGCCAGCGCCAACTCGGGATCATCATTCTCATCCTGACGATCGTCGTGGCAGGCTTGCTTGTCTGGTCGCTCCGCCTGCAAGGAGATCTGCAGGAGACACGGCAGGATCTCACCGCCATGACCACCGAGCGAGACACCCTGCGCCAGCGGGCAACGGCCACGCTCTACCGGCTCACCTCCTCGTCCGCAAGCGCCCCCGATGCCCGCGCGTCCGTCTTCCTGACGATCGAAGGCTCCGGCGTGCTGAGCGCGGCCCATCTCCCAAAACTCGGCACGAACCAGAGCTATCAACTTTGGTACCACCCCGCCAATGGAGGGCAAGCGATTCCCGGCGGCACGTTTTTCCCCGATGAACAGGGCAACGGCTTCATGCTGATTCCAAACGACGTCGGCGCCTTCGACAGCCTCTCCGTCTCGATCGAACCGGGTTCTGGAAGCACTGCCCCAACGGGACCCGTCATCCTCAAGGGCGATGTCAACAACGCGCGCGGCTGAGCCCGTCGTGGGAACGCTGCCGGCCGGCGAAGCGTCATGACAATAGCCCTCCCCGCCCTGCACAGGGGGATGCGGGCTGCGTATCATCATTCCAGCCGCTCGCTGGCCGCCTGATGCTCTCAGTGGTCCTGCGTCGGCAGTCGCCGCGAGAAGCGCTCCCTGTTGCCGAGCGCTTCCGCCCATTTCCGGAAGGGACGTCCGCAAGAATGTTGCACGGTGGCTGTGTCCACACCCGTTGACGAGACCGGCACGACGCCGCGCCAACCGGTCGCGTTGTCGGATTGGCTCTGGCTCGTGAACGCAATGCTGCTCAGCCTTGCGCTGCGCATACCGTTCTTCGGAATCCCCATGATTCCGGATGAGGGGGGCTACGCCTACGCCACGCGCGGGTGGCTCGACGGCACCGGGCAGCTCTACAAGGATCTCTGGATCAGCCGTCCCCAGGGGATCTTTGTCGTCTACGCCGGCATCATGGAAACGCTCGGGACCGGCACCTACGCCTTCCGCTTCGCCGCCTGGATCGCGATCGCGCTCACCATCGTCGCCGTCTGGCTCTTCGCGCGAATGTGGACAACCCGCACCGCTGCCAATGTCGCCGCCATCACCTTTGCCGTGATCAGCGCGAGCCCCAGTATCGAGGGCTACACCGCGAACGCCGAGATCTTCATGGGGTTGCCGGCAGCCTTTGCAGCACTTTGGCTGCTGCATGCCGGCCGCACCGGCTGGTCATCGCGCCAGCTCTTCGGAATCGGCGTGCTGGCCGGACTTGCCACCGTGCTCAAGCCATCGGGGATCGTCATGCTGCCGGTGGCGTGGGCATTCATCATCATGATCCGGGAGGAGCCGTGGCGGGTCTATCTCCGGCGCTGCGGCGCCGTCTTCGCCGGTGTCGTGGCCGTCGCGATCCCGACATTGATCCACGGGATCACCCTTGGGTGGAGCGACTTCTTCTACGCGACCGTCTCCTATCGCCTCACGCAGCAGAGCAGCGCATCGGTGGGACTCGAGCATAACGTGCGTCGCCTCAGCGCGCTCCTCATCCACATCTGGCCCACCCTGTTGCTGATCGCGTTGGTGCTGCTGATCCGCCATGGCCAGGTGCTGAGGTGGCCGCTGGTGCGGAAGACGACGCTCGCCCAGATCAGGCATGTACCGGCGAACGTCTCCATCGGGCTGATGACGCCGTCCCCGGCACGCCTCTCGCGGCTGGTTCGTCCGACCGACGATGGAGGGCTGATCCTTCGCCTGTGGGTCTTTGGCTGCCTGGCAGGGATCGCGATGGGCGGCGACTGGTGGTCGCACTACCTGATCCAGATCGCCGCGCCGGCTGCCATCTGGTTCGGGATGGTGGCGACACGCATCACGATCGGCCTGCCCGATCTCCGGCGGAAAGCGCTCTTCGTCACCGTCGTCATCGCCCTGCTCTTCGCGCCCTACTGGGTGCTCAGCAAGGGCAGCGCGGCGGACATGACCCCGGCGCTCTTCGGGCACCCAGGCTATCCCGCCCAGGCGGAGGTTGCCACCTACCTGCGCGACCACACGACGACTGACGACACGATTTATGTCGCCTTCGATCAGGCGGGGATCTACTACCTGGCCGACCGCAAGCCCGCCTACAGACACCTCTACGATCAGGAACTCGAGGGGATTCCCACGTCGTACGCCGACATCATCTCGATCATCCAGAGCCCGAATCGCCCCAAATACATCGTGAGCACGTTGCATCCGGGGCCATTTCCGGACAACAGCACCATGTTCTGGCAAGAAGTTGGACGGTACTACGTGGTGGAAACGACGATCGACGGGGTGCCGATCTACCGCGCGAAACCGACGCCCGATCTGCCCACCCGCTGAGCGACGGCAAATCTCCTCCAATCGATGTCCTGGCATTCGTAGGGTGCGACTGTATGTCGCACCGATGGCCCGCAGGGCCATATCTCGACCGATCCCGTAACCGGAACGCATCGATTCCGGGGCGCCCCGGATATCGGGCTTCGCCCGATCGGTGCGACATATAGTCGCACCCTACGGAATGTCTCCTCGATGCGGTGATTCCCCGCTTACGCCCATCCTGCACAGGCCATGGTCCGGCGTTTTCTACCGGCGCTGCGGGATGCCTGCCTTCCGTTTACCGCGATCGACGCTCTGCAGGGCATGCGCCAGGTTCACACCGCTTGAGATCAGCCCGATGTGACTGAACGCCTGCGGAAAGTTGCCGAGGAACCGCCCGCTGCCCGGATCGATCTCTTCCGGCAGCAACCCGAGATCGTTTGTACGGGCGCAGAGACGATCGTAGCGCTCCATCGCCTCGCCCAGCCGCCCCTGAAGCGTCAGGTTGTCGACCATCCAGAAGCTGCACAACAGGAACGCGCCCTCGCCCCCGGAGAGGCCATCCGCGGATTCCCGCTGCAGATACCGGTACAGCATATCGTCGGTGGCGGAGAGTTCCCGCTGGATCGCCTCCACGGTGTGCACCATGCGCGGATGATCGGCCGGGATCACGCGGCGAATCGGCAGCGCCAGCACCGAGGCATCGAGATGACCGCCATGCAAGCCGCGGGTGATATACCCCTTTTCCTCATTCCAGCCCTGGGTCAGGATCGCCTGCTGGATGTCGGAGGCGATGCGATCCCAGCGGTCGACATTGGCCGCGAACCCGTAGCGCCGCGCCAGACGTGCGCCCCGGTTCAGCGCGACCTGGCAGATGCCCGCCGAGTACGTCTGCACGAATCCGGGGCTCCGGACCTCCCAAATCCCGTCATCCGGGGTGTCCCAGACTTTCGCCGCCAGCTCGACCAGTCCTTCGAGCTGTTTCCAGAGATCTTCGCGGATGATGCCACCGTGATTCGACCACTGGAACGCGCAATCGAGAATCTCGCCGTAGATATCGTGCTGCACCTGCGCGTGGGCCTCGTTCCCCCAGCGCACGGGCCGTGAATTGCGATACCCGCTCAGCTCGTCGTCCTCGCGCTCCTTGATGATCGGATTGCCATCGAGCGTATACATCACGTTCACGCGCTGGTCGCGGAATCGCCCGAGCACCCAGTTCAGGAATTGCCAGGCTTCCCGCTCCAGCCCGATCCGGCGCAGTGCGTAGACGGCGAACGACGCATCCCGCACCCAGGTATACCGGTAATCCCAATTGCGCTCGCCCCCGATCTCCTCCGGCAGCGAGCAGGTCGGCGCGGCAACCAGGGCGCCATTGGGAAGATAGGCAAGCAGCTTCAGCGTGATCGCGGAGCGGCGCACAAGGCGGCGCTGCGGCCCGTGATAGTTGAACCGCCGCAGCCAGGCAAGCCATCCCTCGACCGTGTTGACGATCGCCGCGACCGGCGCATCGACCGAGGATGCCCCCGTGCCACCATTCCAGCGCAGGCAGAAGTTGACCGATTCCCCCTGTCGCAGGTTCCAGAC
>Ga0180220_1001260_pt1 | contig 19576 bp, 22 predicted proteins | sample eDN5th37CBELigBY_FD_151335 | JGI IMG/M metagenome (GOLD analysis project Ga0180220, IMG submission 151335) | Enriched backyard soil microbial communities from Emeryville, California, USA - eDNA 5th pass 37_C BE-Lig BY (version 2) (version 2) | ecosystem: Environmental > Terrestrial > Soil >...
GCACGTATCCAGCGCTCTCGCTGAAGGACGCCCGTGCGCTTCGCGATGAAGCCCGCTCGCTGCTCGCCAAGGGCGTCAATCCCCACAGCGAACGCAAGCGCAAGCGGCATGCGATCGTCCTGGCCGGCGAGCACACCTTCATGGCCGTCTACGAGCAATGGCTGGCCCATCGCCGGCTCTCGCTGGAGGAAGGACGGCAGACCAGCCTGGAACAGATCGGGCGCGTCTTCAAGAAAGACGTGTTCTCGTCGCTGCGGCACCTGACCATCTACGAGATTACCCGCGCGCACCTGCTGGACATCATCGGCAAGGTGGAAAAGCGCGGCTCGCTGTCGGTGGCCGAGAAGCTGAGGACCTGGTTCACCCAGTTGTTCACGTACGCCACGGTGGCGATTCCCAACATGGGCGAGAACCCGTCCAGGGACCTGGAAGTGGTCGCGTTGCCCTTGCCGCCGGTCGAACACAACCCGTTCCTGCGCATGCACGAACTGCCGGCCATGTTGCAGACGCTGCGCAAGTACCGCGGACGCCTGAACACGCAGTTGGGTTTGCGGCTGCTGATGCTCACCGGTGTGCGTACCGGCGAGCTTCGCTTCGCCACGCCCGATCAGTTCGACCTCGACCGGGGCCTGTGGATCATCCCGGTGGCCAGGCTCAAGCAGCGCAAGCTGCTCACCAGGAAGAAGCGCAAGCGCCTGATCGACATCCCGCCCTACATCGTGCCGCTGTCGGTGCAGGCGCAGGAGATCGTTCGCCACCTGCTCGACAACTTCAAGCCGGCCCAGGTTTATCTCATCCCCGGCGACTGGTGCCTGAAGAACCCGATCAGCGAGAACACGCTCAACGCCGCGCTCAAGCGCATGGGCTACGAGGACCAACTCACGGGGCATGGCATCCGGGCAACGATCTCGACGGCGCTGAACGAACTCGGGTACCCGAAGAAATGGGTGGACGCCCAGCTCTCGCATGCCGACCCGGACAGGATCAGCGCGACCTACAACCATGCCGAATACGTCGAGCAGCGTCGCGTCATGATGCAGGACTGGGCCGATCGCCTGGACCTGTTCGAGCAGAACCAGGTCGAGGTTGCCAGCCGGCATCTGACCATCACGCTCCAGGGTCTGCCGACCATCGCCGGCCAGGCGGCTGTGCAGCCGCCGGTGGTCGACCTCACCGCGCCGCAACTGATCGTGACCGCGCCGACGCCCGGCCAACCCGAAGCGCCGGCATCGGTGCAGCGGTTGTCGGCCGTGCGCATGCCCGAGTACGCACGGCCGCGCCTGTCGGAGGCGCAGCGCGAACGCCTGCAAGTGCTGGAGACCTTCGAGGCACCACACAACCTCTCGGTGGCGGACTACGCCAAGCTCGCGGGCAAGTCGCGCCGCTGGATCACCTACGAGATCCAGGCCGGCAACCTGCTGTCGATCCACATGGGGCATCGCGGGCAGCGGGTGCCGGACTGGCAACTCGATCCGCTCAAGCGCAGGCTGGTCCAGTCCGTCCTGAAGCAACTGCCACGGGGTATCGACACCTGGGACATCTACCACGCTCTTCTGCGCTCGTACGAGGCTCTCGGGACACGGCCGGCCATCGAAGCCGTCAATCCAACGAACCTGCACCTTGCCGCGCGGTTGGTGGCCGCACAGTGCATGCAGGCGAGCGAGCCAGTCGTGACGACCGAGTTCCCTGAGCCGGTCCGGCAAAGCGTGCAGCGGCTGGTGCGCGAAGCCGTCGCTGCCGATGCCGCCGAAGCGACGGCCGGAGATTGATCAAGCCAGGGTCGCGCCGAGGTTCGGTCAGGCGCTTGCCTGGAGCGCTTGGAAAAACGGCTCCAGGTGGGTGCTGTCCGTACTACGACGGCTCAGGAAGTACGTGGTGAGCGTCAGCGCGCCCTCTTGCAAGGGACGCTGGACAACGCCAAGGGAACGATGACCCTCGATGCGGGCGGCGGGTGCGAGGCAGACGCCGTAGCCGGCGGCCACCAAGGTCATCATCAACCCGAACGATGTGGCCGTCGTGACGGCCGAGGGAACGACGCCGGCCGCCGTCAGCAGTGAGTCGATCTGCCCGCAGTAGCCCACACAGCCGCGCCGATCCAGGGCGATCCAAGGGTGGTCGGCCGCCTGCTCCAGGGACACTGACGCGAAGGCCAGCAAGGGGTGATGGGCCGACACGGCCAATGCCAGCGTGTCGCGCCAGACGGGGCGCACATCGATGCCTTCCGGTGCTGCGGGCGACTGGCAGAGGCCTGCCTCGAAGGCCCCCGCGAGCAGTCCTCGATGCAGATCCACCAGGCGTTCTTCATGAAGGCGAATGGGGTGGTCCGGATGGCGCCGGCGATGTTCCGCCATCGGCACCGACAACCGGGGATAGGCCAGGCAGTCCGACAGGGCAATGTTCAAGGGATCGGGAGCGATCATCGTGTCACCTGCACAACGCCGACACTGGGAAAAACCGGGCGCGACCGGTCGATGAGATAAGTTTAACGTGGTTTAGATTCGCTTTGCGCGTGACGCTTCTGTTGATGCAGAAGCGATCGGTGCAACGCGGGAGACCCGCAGGGACAAGAACCTATGAAAGCGAGCCAGCGCGCGCTTTCGGCGTTGCCGTGCGCGAGGCCCGGTCCGCGCAGGGGCTGGCGCAGGAGGTGCTCGCGGAACAGGCGGGCATCGCCCGGTCGCACATGGGCAAGATCGAGCGCGGCGAGCACATGCCCACGCTGGTGTTGATCCTGCGGATCGCGAAGGGGCTGGGGTGCTCGGCCGCGACGCTGATGGCCGCGACCGAGGCGCAACTGTCCGAGGAAGAGAGCGGCACCGAATAGCCATGCCGTCATGGCGGTGAGGTGTCAACAACGTTCTTGTACGTCAAGGCTGTGACTTGCCAGGTGTTCATTGCCACCTCGCATTTGACACGCGGCCTTTTTCGTAACATCATTTGTTTCATGAAAAGAGACAGCCGCCTCTCGTCTGTCCTGCATGCGCTGCTGCACATGGCCGAGCAGGATGGACCCGTTACCTCGGAAACCTTGGCGCTGTGCCTGGGAACCAACCCGGTCGTCGTTCGACGCACGATGGGATACCTGCGGCAAGCGGGAATCGTCACCTCCGAACGAGGCCACGCAGGAGGATGGCGTATCCACGCCGACCTTGGCAGCGTCACCCTGCGTCAGTTGCACGAAGCCCTGGGAGAGCCGGCGACGTTTGCCATCGGCAACCGCAACGAGACACCGGAGTGTCTGGTCGAGCAGACGGTCAATGCGGCACTCGAAGGCACGTTTGCCGAAGCCGAGGCGCTGCTGCTCACGCGGTTTTCGGAAATCACCCTTGCCGATCTGGCCTCTGACTTCGCACGCCGGCATGCGGCCTTACGACACTCAAGGAATAAATCATGAATCACGACGTGATCGTCGTCGGCGGAAGCTACTCAGGCATGGCCGCGACCCTGCAACTGGTGCGCGCACGCAGGTCAGTGCTGGTGATCGATGCGGGCCAGCGGCGCAACCGCTTCGCCAGCCATTCACACGGATTTCTCGGCCAGGATGGTGTGCCGCCAGGTGAAATCGCTGCAAACGCACGCCGCCAGCTCGAGGCCTATCCAACGCTGACCTGGCTTGAAGGTCGGGTGGAAGCGGTCGCCGGGCAGGCGGACGAATTCACCGTCACGACGGCCGATGGCGAGTCGCACCTGGGGCGACGCATTCTATTGGCGACGGGGGTGACCGACCAGCTTCCAGCCATCGACGGACTCGCGCAACGCTGGGGGAAGACGGTTTTTCACTGCCCGTACTGCCATGGCTATGAACTTGGACAGGGACGCATCGGCATCGTCGGTGCCAGCCCGATGTCCATCCATCAGGCTGAGCTGCTGACGGATTGGGGGGATGTCACCTTGCTCGTCAACGGTGCATTGGAACTCAACGAGGAAATCAGGTCCACTTTGGAACGCCGAGGCGTGGTCATCGACGAGGCCCGCATCGACAGGATCGAGGGACATGCCGACGTGACGATGGTGGATGGGAGGCGACTGAGCTTTGCGGGCCTGTTTGTTGTAACGCGAACCGCCCCCTCCAGCCCTTTGGCCGAGACAATCGGTTGTGCACTGGAAGAAACGCCCATGGGCATCCAGATCCGCACGGATGCCGAGAGCAAGACCTCGGTGCCTGGGGTCTTTGCCTGCGGCGACGCGGCACGGTTTCCTCATTCGGTGTCGCTGGCCGTGGGCAACGGGGCCATGACGGGATTTCACATTCACCGATCACTGCTTTGGCCCGAGACGATCGAGCCAGCGCAAGCGGAAAGCCGCGCTCTATGACGTCGTTCTCCGACCCGGCGGCTGTATCGGGCTATGCGGAAAGAACCGCGAGGATCGTGCCGGGCCTGTGCGACCTGCACCGGATGGCGGGCGTGCTGCTGGCCGAACGCGCACCGGCCGACGCGCGCATCCTGGTGCTCGGCGCCGGCGGCGGGCTGGAACTGAAGGCCCTCGCTGAAATGCAGCCCGGCTGGCAGTTCGACGGCGTCGATCCTTCCGCAGAGATGCTCGAACTCGCCCGCACGATCCTGGGCCCGATGGCGCCTCACGTGCGCTTGCACGAGGGCTATATCGACAGCGCCCCCAAGGGGCCCTTCGATGGCGCGACCTGCCTGCTGACATTGCATTTCCTGCCGCCAGCCGAGCGCCTGAAGACGCTGCAGCAGATGCACCTGCGACTCAAGCCCGGTGCGCCCCTTGTCGTCGCGCATCACAGCTTTCCCGGCGAAGATCCCGGTCGGGACAGATGGCTCTCGCGCAATGCGGTGTTCGCGGCTATTTCCGGCGTACCCGTGCGTCAAGCCGAAGGCAGCATCGCGGCGATCAAGGAACGGCTGCCCGTGCTTTCGCCCGTGCAGGATGTCGATCTGCTCCGCGAGGCTGGATTCACGGACATCGACCTTTTCTATTGCGCGTTCACCTTCAAGGGTTGGGTCGCCCATCGAGCATGAGGGGGTATCGACGATGCAAGACATAGGGTCGGCAGGTGCGCTGCCCGTGTGTGGCGAGGAGACTCCTAGCCGCGCGCCAGGGACAGGTAGGGGTTGTCCGGCGGGACTTCCGCGAACAATGCCGAAGGCGCCGCCAACAGATAGCCGTGCAACCGCCGCGACTTGCGCGGTCCTGTGACATCGCAGGTCCAGATGTTCAGGCCGCTGTCCTGTTTGCGGTGCAGCCCCAGCTTCTCGAAGCGCTTCTGCACCCATTGCCAGTCGTGCAGATCGTCCTGTCGGGCCAGCGCCTGGATCTCCGGATGTTCCTGCACGTAGCGCTGGAAGACGCCGGGGCTGACCAGGTACGCCGTGCCATCGACGGTATGCACCAGTGCCTTCGCATCGTTGATGATGAGCTTGCGCGACTCGATGCCTTGCCTGAGCCAGGCGATGAAGGCTTCCCCGGACGGCGTGGCCTTCGCGGGAGCCGGCATCGTGGCAGGACCGGTCAGCGCCGAATGGGTCACTGTCACAGTTGCTCCGGCGGATGGTGACGGCGGTTCCGCGCCGGCGGACGATGCACCGGCGGTGGCTGCGCCGGATGCATCGAGCATCGACAGCAGATCGGAGACCGGGTCCGCGAGCCCGGCCGGGGAATCCGCCACCCCAGGGGGCGGTGAGGTGGCCGGGATGCCGTCGGAGCCCGGCGCTGCCTCATCGCCAGGGAGGGGCTCTTCCGTCGTGACCGTGCCGGCGAACGGTGCGGGACGCTCGCCCGACTCCCAGATCAAGGCCGGCGACAGGCGCAGGAAGGTAAAGCTGTGCGACCAGCCGGTGCCGCTCGTGACGGTCGCCCGCCAGATCGCCTTCCCATCCGGGGCGGGCTGCACGATGCCATGGTCCTGGAGCACCGAGAAGACGGCGGTGTTGTTCGATGGGATGCCTTCGATGCCCTGCGACAGGAGATGCGCGCGCAGTTTGTCGCTGACCGTCTTGCTGACGAGCCAGAGTGCGTCCTGGGTCAGCCATCCATCCGACGGGCCGCCGGGCTGGTTCAGCTTGAACTCCTCGCGCAGCAGGTAGCGCAGGCCATCCAGCAGCTTGCGCTGCAGCGCATGCTTCGGCGCCGCCATGGCCCTGGCTGGATCACCGCCGAGCGCCAGGGCCACCGATGCCTGGTCGGCCTTGACGACCAGCTCGCCCAGCGTGCCGGCATGCTCGTACTGGCCCGCCAGGACGTAGAGCAGCGCCGACCATAGATCGTGGTAGTCGCTCAGCCAGTCGAGGATGCCGGCATCGAGCACACGGGTGTAGAGCAGCCCAGTGGCGGCGCCATGCAGCCGGTACTCGCGATCCGTCCGGTAACGAAAGCGGTACGGCTGCCGCAGCGGCCCGTGCCAGGGGTGCCAGACCAGGCCATCGGCCTGCTCGACGTGCAGGTCGACCGCGATCTTGCCAATGTCGTGCAGCAGCGCGGCGTAGGCGGTACCGGCGGTCCAGGCCTCGGCTTGCGCGGCCTGGGCCTCGGGCGAGGCGCCGGCCGGGAGCAAGTGGGACTGCCTCAGTTTGAGCGCGTAGGCCACGATCTCCAGGCCGTGGTCCAGCATGCCGCCCGGCCAGGCATGGTGATGCGCCTCCGAGGCCGGGAACTGCTGGACCAGCTCGGCGTAGCGCTCCAGTGGCGCCAGGTACAGCGAGCGGAACTGCCGACGCGACAGCGAGGTGCGCTGCCAGATGTGTTCCAGCAATCGCTGCCGGCGCGGCTCCGCCAGCAGCGATGTGGCCGACTGCGGCCGGGTCAACCCTTTGGCAGGCTCGACGGGAGGCGGCGCCGCGGCGTTGGCCAGCGGCACCCGTTTGCGCTGGAACAGCGAAAGCATGGCGACATCCTGGTGATGGGCTGGCCGGAGGAGCCTTTTGGCCTTTTCGGGTAGGGCCTTTCCCGTTGAGGCCATTCCCTTGCCCCTTCCCCAGCCCTTTGGCCTTCGACAAGCCCTTTGGTATAGGGGCAGTTGGCTTCGTGTGCCGCAATCAATGCGGAGCCCATGCGCTCCAGGATCGGGGATCGGAACAGGCGCTGTGTTTTCACCGGATCAGGCCGCTTCAACCGGCGCTGAAAGCACGGCAGGTCCTGAAATCCATGCGCCCGAAGGCATGCTTGTCGGGAATGAAGTAAGGAAGTAAGATTTCCTTTGAAACTTACGGAGGCTTCCCATGCTTGCCAAGCTCACTTCGAAAAACCAGATCACGCTGCCCAAGGCGGCCGTGTCCGGCGTGGATGCGGCGGAGTACTTCGACGTGACCGTCGAAGGCGGTCGAATCGTCCTGACCCCCGTGCGGGTCCAGAAGGCCCAGGCCGTGCGCGAGAAGCTGGAGCAACTCGGGATCACCGAGCAGGACGTCGAGGATGCCGTGGCCTGGGCGCGGCGCTGATGCGCAGGGTCGTGCTCGACACCAACATCGTGCTGTCGGCGCTGGTCTTCAATGCAGGACGCCTGGCCTGGATACGCCATGCCTGGCAGCAACAGCAGTTGCAGCCGCTGGTCTGCCGGGAGACGGCCAGTGAACTCCTGCGCGTCCTGGCCTTTCCCAAGTTCAAGCTGTCGACCTCGGAACAGCAGGAGTTGCTGGCGGACTTCCTGCCCTACGCCGATGTGGTGGAACTGCCGATGCCATGGCCCGACCTGCCGGCCTGCCGCGACGAGAAGGACCAGGTGTTCCTGGTGCTCGCGCATGTCGGCAAGGCGGATGCGTTGATCACCGGCGATCCGGACATTCTCGCCATGCGAGAGGATTTTCCCGGCTTGATCATGAGCGCCGAAGCATTCGCGGCGCGGCAGGCATGAAGGAGACCGGCACCGCCATGCCCAACGACCGTGGAACGACCATGAGGTAGCCAACCATGAAGCACACCGCACGCATGACCACCGCAGCGCGACTCGGCCGCTGGCTGGGCGGCGTATGGCGCGGTTGGCTGCGCGCGGAGCGTCGGGTGCATCGATGGCTGATGGCGCAAGGACTGCCGGCGGGCGGTGCAGCGGTGCTGATCTGGGGGATCAAGCTGGCGACCCTTGGGGTGTTGCTGTACATCGCGGTCTGGGCGGCGCTGTTGCCGGTCGCTCTCGTCGTGGCAGCCAGGATGGCGGAGCAAGCGCCGCAAGGCGACGATGATTTCCTCGGACGCAAGACCGAAGAGCTGGATCATCGCGAAAGCCTGTTCTACCACCCTGCGTCGTACAACGATGATCCTGACCCGCGGTTTGAAGACGACTGACTCGCGATGGCCCCTACCTTTTCTTGGCTGCACTGATCAGCATGCCCGAGCCTTTGCTGCCTGCCTGTCCCGCATCGCGAGTGCCCGTACCCAGTCCTTGCAGAACATTACCGGCCCTGACCCCTGCCCAAACCAATGCCGTCATCCAGAACGCCGGCAAGATCAAGAACATCGTCGCCATCACGAAGTTCAGCAGCATGTCTCCGAAGGTGTTGTTGAGGCCCACCAGCGGATCGAAGTTCGTGTGCGGCCGGTTCCAGCCCCACCCCCAGCCGTAGAGCGCATCGAGGATCGTCGAGTCGATCCAGCGGGCGAGCTGGAACCAGAATTCGGTGAAGAACAGCGCGAACTGCACCACGCTCACCGTGACCACGGTCTTGAGGTCATAGGTGCCGATCAGCAGCGCCAGCGGGATGCAGATGACCAGCGCCATCTTGAGCAGGGACAGCACCATCGGCAGCGCCTGCCGCACCACGTCCATCGCCGGGAAATAGCCCAGTGAGCCGACGGTCAGCCCCACGTCGCTGGCGGCGCGCGTGACGATGTTGGGCAGCGTCATGTCGATCTGGCCACCGTAGTCCGTGTAGACCGCCCCCCGGTTGAGCTTCTGTTGCCGAGGGCTCGCGACGGCGCGGATCACCGAGTCGTTGACCTCGGCCTGGCTCAGGAAGCCCGCCCAGCCGGCCAGTCGTGTCAGCAGGCTGGGATCGACCTGGGCCAGCAGTCGTGCCCGCAGGCCCTGGCTGCCGTCGGCCCACCACTGCCGGCAGGTCGGGTAGCCGCCCCCGCCGGGCACCTGGGCCAGGCCGGCGTCGCGCGTGGCGTCGAACGGCCAGGCATCGCGCGGTGTCCTGGAGCGGTAGCTGTCGTAGAAGCCTGCGGTGCCGACGAAGTAGCTGGAACCGATCCAGGTGACGTCGTGCATCTGCTCCTCGCTCAGGCTGGGCCGGGTCATGAACAGCTTGGCGCGGGCGGGGCCGTAGCAGTCTCGGGTGAAGTCGCTGATCTCCTGGGCCAGTACCGGGTCGTCGATGCGGGTCGCGTCGATGTCCATGCGGATCTGCCGCAGGTCGGTGCCGCAGGGAATGGCCGCGACCGAGGCGCCGGTGATCGCGCGCGAGATCGCGTGCATGGCGAACCACCACACCGGCACCTTGGCCGACTGGTTGTTGATCGTGCTGAACGATTGCGACCAGCCCGTATCGGTCGGCTCTGGCACATTTACTTGGCATTGGGTCGAACGCGAACGGTCGTACTTGATGGTGTTGAAATCGACGTCGATGAAGGGGATGCCCGCGAACATGATCACCACGATGGCGACGAAGACGCGGTTCTCGATGCGAGCCGAGGACAGCACCCCCTTGTTGCCCTCGTCCGCGCCTTCCGCGCGGGCCTTCAGCCATTCCTGGATGATGATCGCCAGGAACGGGACGGCGAACATGCCGCTGGCGACCAGCACCGACCAGATGCCGTTGTGGACCACCCAGGACACCAGCGTCAGGTAGTACTCCAGGTAGTCGGTGGTGAACAGCGTCATGGCGACCCCGCGCTACCGTGCCTGCATCAGCAGGCCGGCTTCCAGCACGATCACGGCGACGATGGCCGCAACCTCCGCGCGCAGCAGTCGCTGCCCGGCAGCGCGCTCCGGTTCCCGCGTGCGCAGGCGACGGCGCATCCAGAGCCAACCCCAGGCAGTGATGGCGTAGAGCAACAACCGCCAGACCAGGAAGGCCCCGGATTGCGCCGCCATCCAGCGCTGCCAGCCCTCGATGCTGCCCGCGATGCGGATACCGACCACATTGACGGCGATCGCGGCGATCAGCAGCGACACCGCCCACACCAGTACCCGGATGGCACGCCGGCTGGACAGCCAGCGCGGGCACCGCCCTGCGGCACTCATGGATGGCTTCCGCCGGACGGCGGCCGCTGCAATTCATCGACCCGATTGCGTACCGGGTCGCCCTCGTAGATGCCACGCGCACCGGCGGCGCGGGTGCTGTGGCGCTGGATGATCGCCATCGGCGAGTTGCTGGCCAGTTCGCGGCGCAGCTCCAGCTCTGCCTTCAGGTTGTGAATCTCGCGATCGAGGATGTCGCTTTCGTGGGTGACGGCCTTCTGGGCCAGTTCGTTGGCGGCCACGTTGGGCTCCTTGCGCCCGGTCAGCAGCGTGCGTTGCAGCAGCAGCGCCTTCTCCAGCACGCTGGCCAGCGCAACCTCCGAGGCCAGGCGCCGAGCCAGGATGTCCTGGTCCGTCTCGTCGCGCAGCGCCTCGATCACCCCACGAGTGATGGGCAGCGACGCGCTGCTCGCAGCCTGCAGGTTCTGCGCCGTGGTTGGACGGCTGCCGGCGACCAGTTCCTGCAGGGCCTGCAGCTTGTCCTCGTATTCCTCCTGGATCAGCGGGGTCAGGCCAACGCCCGGCGTGGTGACGGTCTTGGTGCATGCATCGCAGGTGCGCTGTTCCTGCTCGCCCAGCACGCGAACGGCCCAGGCCGCGGCGGCATCGGGCGAACTCCAGGTCTGGCAGGTCAGGTTGCCGCCGCAACTCGCTTGCGGGATAGAACTGGCATCGCCGACGCCACGGCCGTTGAGCAGGTTGTAGCCGGCGCGGGTCACGTCGCCGACCACGCGCACCGGACGTTGGCCCGCGCCGCCGGCGTTGTCTCCGCCGACCCACGGTACGCCATTGTTGCCACGGTTCGCCTCGGCGTCGTCGATGGCCGAGACCGCATCGGTGCTCGCGACGGCCTGCTTCAGCGCCATGCCTTCGGCGAGTTGGTCCCAGCCGAGCTGCCCACCCGCCATGTCGGCCATGCGGTTGGCGATGGCACGGCAGGTCAGCTTGCTGCGATCGAAATCCAGCCTGGCTTGCAGCACCCCATTGGTCAGCAGGTTATACAGCCCTGGATCGGCGCGCTGGATGATCAGCGCGGGCAGCGACGCCACGGCAGCGGTGGCGTTCTGGATCACCGAGGACATGATGGCCTGGAAGCCGTTGGTGATGCCGTTCAACTGGTTCTGCAGCGTGGTGGTGATGCTCATGTCGCCACAGATCAGGTTGCTGTTCCAGCCGACGCCAACACCGATGGAGTGCATGTTGGCCGCACCGCTCATGGATACCGCGCGGCCGCCCCCAATGCTGTAGAGCACGTCGTCGCCGATCACGCTGCCCTGATGCTGGACGCCGTACTCGTTGACGCTGGTCTGCGCCCCGGCGCCGGAGCAGCACATTGCTGCAACGGCCAATGCGACGCAAAGAGATCGACGGGCGCTCGGCGGTGGAGTCGTCATGGCATCGGGCCTCACAGGAAATCGACGCTGCCGAGGAACACCTGGCCGCGGCGCTGGCAGCAGCTATAGGGACGCCACAATGCCCAGGCGTAGTCGCCTTGCCGGGCCTGCGCCTTGGCATTGCCGTGGGGGAATACCGCGCAACTGCTGGACAGTGTGGGGGTCAGCTCCTGCCACTTGCCCGTGGCGGCATCGGTTTCCATCAGGGCGGCGGCCGGCCAGTAGCCATCGCGCGAACTGGCGAGCAAGGGCTGGTACACGTGAATCTGGTTGCGGCGCGTCACGATGTCACCCGCGCGCTGGGCAACCACGGCCGCGGCCTTGTGGTCATCCACCTGGTGCAGGAAGCCGCCGCGCGGATAGACGTTGCCCCAGAGATTCAGGCCCGTGCGCGTGCCGATCTCACGCCGCCCGGGAATCAGTGCTTCCGGATACAGCGTCTCGGGGATGTTGTAGCGCCATGCCAGCGTGTCGAGCGTGCTCAGCAGATAGGGCATGAAGGCGGTGCCGGCGCCCTCGCAGGTGTAGCCGAAGGCGCTGGCGAACTGGCTGAACACATGGCCACCGGGATGGCCGATGACGTCGGCGTTCTTGAACTTCGCCAGGTTGTTCTCGTGATCCTCGTTGGTGGTGCCGTCGCCACCGGCCTTCGCGGTCGGGTTCGGCAGGCTCATCGCCCGCACCTCGACCCAAGGGTTCTCGCCGGTGTTCGAGTAGCTCGACACCACGGCATCCGGGATGTAGTGGCGCACCTTGACCGAGGTGCGTACGGTGCATCCCGTCCAGGTGCAATAGAGCCAATAGCAGATGCCGGTGACGCGGTATTCCAGGCAATCCGGCGACAGGGTGGAGGCCACGATGGTGGCGGTGTTCAGTGCAAAGGACGATGCGGAACACCCCAGCAGCAGCGCTGCGATGGCCAACCGCTGGCGCCGGGATGGCGCGAACGGACGCCTCGTCATGGCTGCGTCCTCCGGTATTGGTCGATGCGGGCTACCGCACGGGCCACGTCCGTCTCGCCATAGACCACGTATCGGCGATCCACCACGATGGCGGGAATCTTGGTGACGCCAAGGCTCCAGGCATCGGCAATACCCTGGTAGGCGGTGCCGATCCTTCGCTGCAGGTCTGTACCGCCCAATTTCAGGCGTTGCTGGACGATGGCGCTGGCGCGCTCAGGATCGGTGGGCAGGTTGTCGGCCAGCTCCGCTTCGAGCACCGCGGCCGCGTCCAGGATGAGGTGTCGGTCAGCCTGGCCAAGGACCGGATGATGCGAGTCGGTAACGACCCAGACTTCCGAAGCGGCGGCGCGAGTGGCCAACGCCAGAATGGCGATGGCCGTAGCAATCCATGCTGGGCGAGCGCGAGCGGCATGAGGAACAGCGCAAGAGTCCATGGGACAACACCGGAGGGAAGCCAATCCGGTGGCAGTCGAACCGAAACCAGTCCTCGACGCGACAAACAAAGCGGAGACCGCGCCGCCCCGTTTTCACCTTCCTTGTCCGCCCCGACTCGCTGATCCGGACCTACGCGCGTGCCATGAGCTGACTGTGTGCAGTGGATGGGTATGGGCCGATCCAGCCCCGTGGCCCACTCTGTTCACGTCGGATGCCGACGCAGACATGATCGGCCTTCAAAGCCGTTTTCAGACCAGAGTCGCCTGAAAATTCCCATGCTTGCCACGCCTCGGATACACCTTCCCCATCATCACCAACAATCGCTTGCGCGCCATCCACAGGTTCGACAGCGCGAACAGCACGTTCAACTGCCCGGCATTCTTCGCCAGCCCCCGGTAGCGCACCTTCGTGTAACCGAACTGACGCTTCACCACATGGAACGGATGCTCCACCTTTGATCGCACCTTGGCAATCAGGTGCTCGATGAACTCGCTCACGTCCTTCAACTCGCCATCGGGCAACGCCCTGATCCGGCTCCGACGCTCGGCTATGTGCCACTGAACCCGCTTGTCCTTCTGCTCCTCGCACTTGTCCGCACCCATATAGCCGGCATCGGCATAGACCACCTTCTCCTTGCCATGCAGCTGTTTGCCCGCTTGGGTCACGTCGGCCACGTTCGCCGCAGTACGCACGACCTCACCTTCGCTGCCGGCCCGTATCAGTCCATTAGGTACCGCCACCTCACCATGCGCTCGCCCAAGTCGAGCGTGTCGCCATCGACGCTGAAGCGGCCATCGCCCTGGTGGTGGATCAACCGCGTTTCCTTGCGTGCCGTATCAATCCAGACGCGTTGGACCTCCAGCACCCACAGGTTGTAGCGGCGTGCCCAGCCATCATCGGCGACGCGGCATTCCAGGTTCGCCCAGCACTCGCGCACCAGCGGTGCCTCCACAGTTTGCGCGGATGCGGGCGTCAGGCCGAAATGGGCGAATTTGTCAAGTGCATCGCCCGAGCAGTTGCCGATGTCCACCACCGTCTCGGCCAGATCCACCGTCGGTACCGCCAGCACGCATTCGCCGGTGTCCGATAGCGCTTGGTGGCTGTGGTCCCATGGCCCGATGATGGCGCCGACCAGCGGCGGATCGTGCTGCATCATCATGTGAAAACCCATTGTCATCAGGTTGGCGCGACCCTCGGCGCCGCGTGTGGCGACCAACACGATGGGGCCGGATTCGAGGATGCGATAGGCCTTTTCTGCTGGCAATTCATTGAGCATGGTGTGATCTCCTGATGCACCAGAGAGGCACGCAGCACCCAGCCGCGTGCCCGCCCTTGTGCAAAATTACTCGGTGAAATCCGTGGCATCGGAGGCGCCGCGCCACGCATCCAGGTCCTTGCGCACCGCCTGCATCTTCTGTTCGGCCAGGGTGTTGGCGATCTTGCCCGCGAACAGATGCACCGGTGGCTCGGCCACGGCGGCGGCTTGCAGGATCAGCGTGGCCACCTTCTCCGGGTCGCCGGCCTGCTTGCCGTCCAGGCCGTTCAAGTGCAGGTCCAGCGAGGCCTGGGCTTCGGTGTAGTCGGCAATCGAACGCGCAGCCACCACCAGCGTGTCCTTGGACAGGAACCCAGTGCGCACCGGGCCGGGATACACCACGGTGGCCTTGATGTTCAGTTCGGCCAGTTCGGCCGCCAGCGTCTCGGTCAGCCCGGCCAGCGCGAACTTGCTGGCCACGTAGCTGCCCCAGCCCGCATACCCGCCCTGGAAGCCGACGATGGAGGCCACGTTGAACACATGCCCGCTGCGCTGTGCGCGCAGGTGCGGCAGCGCGTGGCGCAGCACGTGCAGCGGCGCGAACACATTGACGTCGAAGTTGCGCCGCAGCTCGGCATCGCTGAGTGCCTCGATGGTGCCTTGCTGCCCGTAACCGGCATTGTTGACCACGCAGTCGATGCGGCCGAAGGTGGCGACGGTCCTGTCGATGGCGGCCTGTACGCTGGCTTCATCGACCAGATCCACCTCCAGCGGCAGCAGCCGTTCGTGCTTGTCGCCGAACGCCTGTTGCAGACTGGCCAGCGTGCGCGAGGTGGCGGCCACCGCATTGCCCTGCGCCAGCGCCTGACGTGCCAGTGACAGGCCGATACCGCGCGCGGCGCCGGTGATGAACCAGACTTTGGAAGAATGGGCTTGTTGTTGCATGGATGAAACTCCTGTGAGGTTGGAAAGCGGATGAATTACGGGATGGCTACGCTCATGCCGCCGTCGGCCATGACCACCGCGCCGACGATGTAGCTGGCCTGGTCCGAAGCCAGGAAGGCTGCGACTTGCGCGATTTCCTCCGGACGCGCGGCGCGGCCGATGGGCGCCTTGCGGCCGTGTTCGGCCAGATAGGCCTGGCCATCGGGCTGGATGGCGTTGGTGATGTTGGTGACGGCATCACCCGAGCCGATCGCGTTGACGCGGATGCCGTGGGAGATAGCCTCCAGCGCCAGCGTGCGAGTCAATTGCGCCAGTGCCCCCTTGGACGCGGCATAGGCGGCGATGCCGGGAAAGCTCTGGTAGCAGGCGTAGGAGCCGATGTTGACGATGGCACCGGAGCCCGCGGCCATCATCGGGCGCATGGCGGCACGGGAGAACAGGAAGGCGCCGGTGGCATTGACCGACAGCACCTGGTTCCACTCCTCCAGGCTCATCTCGGCGACCGGGCGGTTGATGATGATGCCGGCGTTGTTGACCAGAATGTCCAGGCGGCCAAACTGCCCGATGGCTGTCTGCACGGCCAGCTCGGCGCTGGCCTCCTGCGCCACGTCAGCCACCACGGGCACCACGCCCTCGCGCGCCAGGGCGTTGACGTTGTCACCACGTCCGACTGCGACGATGCGGGCGCCCTGGCGATGCAGCAGTTCGACGGTCGCCAGGCCGATGCCGCTGGCGGCGCCGGTGACGATGGCAACGCGGTCGGCAAACGGCAGGGTCTGTGAGGCAATGTTGGTTTCGGACATGAAAACTCCCTGGAGATAAATAGATTTCGGGATCAATACGGACTGGCCGTGGGACGCACGATGATTTCGCTCACGTCCACCCCGTCGGGCTGAGCGATGGCATAGGCAATGGCCTGCGCTACGGCCTGCGGCGGCAAGGCGATGCGACGGAAAGCAACCATGGCCTCGCGCGCGGCCGGATCGGTGATGTGATCGGCCAGCTCGGACTCAACTACGCCGGGGCTGACCAGCGTCACCCGGATGGCATCGGTCTCCTGGCGCAATCCATCGGAGATGGCGCGCACCGCGAACTTGCTGGCGCAATAGACCGCAGAAGACGGCCACACCTGATGAGCGCCGACCGAGGCGATGTTGACAATGTGTCCATGGCCTTGCGCCTGCATGATCGGCAGAACGGCGGCAATGCCGTGCAGCACGCCGCGCACGTTGACGTCCAGCGTGCAGTTCCACTCCTCGACCTTCAGTGCGGCCAGCGGCGACAAGGGCATCACCCCGGCATTGTTGATGAGCACATCGACGCGGCCATGCGCGGCGTGGGCCTGGGCGACGATGGTTTGCAGGTCTTCCTGGCGCGTGACGTCCAGCGCCATCGTCTCGACATGGCCGCCCTCGGCGCGAAGTTCGTCCTGCAGGGCGGTGAGCCGGTCCAAGCGCCGCGCGCCGATGTAGAGGTGGTGGCCTTGCCGTGCCAAATGGCGGGCCGTGGCCTCGCCGATGCCGCTGCTGGCGCCGGTGAGCACGATGACCTTGGCGGTGTCTGGTGTCGTGGAGGACATGATTTCTCCTTGTGCTGTCTTGGCGGGCGCAGGGGCCAGCCAAGGTGTTGCAAACAAGGTGAAATCGTAGGGAGGATGGCCTGGTCGAGCTAGGTCGATACCTCTTGCATTATTGCCTAATTCTATTTATGAATAACCATACCTGATTAGCCCCATTCCTCAGTCATGGAAATTGCTCGCAGCCCGCAGGCGCGGCTCCGGATAAGGCTTGCAGCACATCATCGCCGTGGCAAGTCGCGGCAGCATCTCGCGCAAGTGGAATCGTCGGTTGAAGCGGTAGGCCGCTTCGGCCAGGTAGCGCCGCGCGTACTTGGCTTGCCTGATGGCATGGTAGGTGCCGCTGATCGCACGCTTGAGGTTGCCCAGCACGACGTTGACCCATCGCGCACCGGCCACTTCGGTGGCGGCGCGGCCGCCACCGGTTTCGAGCGTGGTGTGCGCGTGGCCGGCGTCTTCAAGCCGGCGGAAGCAGGCCAGGCCGTCGCTGTAGACTTCGCACTCAGGCGCCAGGCGGCGCGTGATCCAGTCGTTGAGCGAGGCGTTGTCGAAGCTTCGGACCGGCTCGATCACGGCGAAAGTCGGCCGCTCGTGGTCTTCGTCCGTCGCCACCGCGATGACGAACGCCTGCTTGTTCTCCGACCCGCGCCCGGGCTTGCCACCGTTGCGTTCCCCGCCCAGATAGGCGTCGTCGAGCTGCACGAAACCCTTGAGTTTCCTGGGGTCTTCGCGTTCGGCCATGGCCTGCATGATCTTGTGCTTCAGGCGCCAGGCGCTCTTGTAGTTCACGCCCAAGTGCCGCATCAGCTCCAGCGCAGCCAGGTTGGTCTTGGTCGAGGTCAGCAGGTGCATCGCCAGCATCCATATGCGCAGCGACAGCTTGGTGCCCTCGAACAAAGTACCCGCGGTCAAGGTGGTCTGGTGTCGGCAGCCCCGGCACTGGTAGTAGATCGCCTGGCCGCGCCTGAAGCGAGATCGTGCGCGTCCGGCGCAGACCGGGCAGCGGAAGCCCTGGGGCCAGCGCCACTTGTACAGGGCGCGGTAGCACTTGGCTTCGGTACCGTAGTGTTGGATGAATTCGTTCATCGACAGGCCGGCCTGGAACTGCACGGGATTGATGCTCATGACGCCGCCTCGTTGGCTTCAGGTGGCTTCATGCTGGGCCGCGAGAGACGCAAATCCTGCGACTCGCGGCTGAGGCTCGGGGCTAATCAGGTAACCATAAGAAAGCCAGATGATGCAAAAATATGGCCATTTCATTATTCCATGACAGTAACGCCATGCCCCATGCGAAACCCGACCTGTCACGGCAGGCGGAAATGGCCGAATTGATCCTGCAACTGGCCCCGCAAGAAGGCCACACCCGCTCGCTGCTCGACGGCGTGCGACTGATGCGCGCCGATCGTCCGCTGGGACGCACGCCCGTGCTATACGAGCCGAGCATCGTCATCGTCTGCCAGGGCCACAAGCGCGGTTACCTCGCCAATCGGATCTATCACTACGACCCTCAGCACTACTTGGTGCTGTCGGTGCCGCTACCGTTCTCGACCGAGACCGACGCCAGCCCGGAGGAGCCCTTGCTGGCCGTATCCGTGCGCCTGGACAAGACCGCCGTGGCTGATCTGATCGTGGAGGTCGACCAGCAAACCAGCCGCGTCGCGTCCGCCCTCGTGCCGGCCGGCATCGTCTCCACACCGCTGGACGAGGCCCTGGCCGACACCACCCTACGCCTGCTGCGGGTGCTGTGCTCGCCATTGCAGGCGCGGGTGCTGGGGCCGGGCATCGTGCGCGAGCTGTGCTTCCGCGTGCTGATCGGCGAACAAGGCGGCGCCATCCGCGCGGCGCTGGCTAGCCAGGGCAGCTTCGAGCGCATCGCGCGGGTGCTGCGGCGCATCCACCACGACTACGCCCAGCCGCTGGACGTGGCGACCCTGGCCGACGAAGCCGGCCTGAGCGTGCCGGCCTTCCACGCCCACTTCAAGGCCGTGGCCGCGACCTCGCCGATCCAGTACATCAAGTCGGTGCGGCTGCACCAGGCGCGGCTGATGATGATCCGTGACCGCGTCACCGCCGCCGGCGCGGCCGCGCGCGTGGGCTACGAAAGCCCCTCGCAGTTCAACCGCGAGTTCAAGCGCCTGTTCGGCCGCAGCCCGGGCGAGGAAGCGCGCGAAATGCGTTCGGCCTTCGCGCTGATGGAACCTGCCCAGCTTGAGGTCGCTGCCGTTACGCACTGAACGCAGGCGCATCCGGCCCGAGAGCGCGCAGCATCCAATCCACAAAGGCGCGCAGCTTGGGCGTCATGCGGCGGTCAGCTGCGTACAACATGTGCATGGGACGGGTCGGCAACTCATAGCCCTCGAGCACGCGTACCAGCCGGCCAGCCGCCAAGTCGGCTGACACCGTGCGCTCGTAGCCCAGTACGATGCCATAGCCGTCGAGCGCGGCGACGTACATCGCGCCCCAGTCACTGAGGTTGAGCCGGCTGCCGACCGCCACCGCGTGCTCGGTGCCATCGCGTACGAAACGCCATTGCCGGCTGCATGCCGACAGCCATGCCGAAAAGCCCACGCATTCGTGACCGGCCAGGTCAGCAGGCTCGTGGGGCGTGCCGTGCCGAAGAACGGCACGCGGGAGAATTTCCAGGCGCGGGACGTTGAGCTGGCGGCCGCTCGTGCGACCTGGGAGGCGTACCGTTTTATCTTTCCCGCACCTGGGTGAGGTCGATCCTGCACCAAGGAGATACTTGCCAATGCTCAGCTTCGAACCGGTCGATGGCTGCTGCATCGCGCAAGGTCATGCCGATCATGTCCAAGCCATCGACCAGCATCCGCTTCTGCCTGGGTTGCAAATCGAAGGGATATTCATCGCCCT
>Ga0180220_1001263_pt1 | contig 19503 bp, 22 predicted proteins | sample eDN5th37CBELigBY_FD_151335 | JGI IMG/M metagenome (GOLD analysis project Ga0180220, IMG submission 151335) | Enriched backyard soil microbial communities from Emeryville, California, USA - eDNA 5th pass 37_C BE-Lig BY (version 2) (version 2) | ecosystem: Environmental > Terrestrial > Soil >...
AAGACGCAGCATCAGGCGCTTCAACTTCTTCAATCATTCCAGGAACTGTTGAAAGACGTGCTGCCGGGGCAATCGAAGCCGTCCGAGGCAGGGGCTTTGAACGCGCAGAACAAAAATGTCGCCCATACCGCGGCCGAACCGAATGTCGCTGCATTGCTTAAAGGCGGACAGCCTGCGGGCGGCGAGCAGACGGTCTCGGGCGATCGCCGGGAGCAGCCGAACGATCTTTTTGCTTCCCAGCATACGGTAACAGCCGGCCAGCTGGCATTGCGACACGGCATCAACTCCTCGGCGAAAGCAGCGGCACCGGTACCGGTAGAGAAATTTTCGGAAGAAATGAGCGGCTTTGTCGTAAAAAATCTGGAATTCGTGAAGCAGCAAGGAATTTCGGAAGCGAAAATCACGCTTTATCCGGAACGTTTGGGCCAAGTGGACGTCAAGCTAACGATGCAAAACGGCCAATTGATCGCGCAGTTTTCGACCGAACATGCGGTCACAAAGGATTTGCTGGAACAGCAGATGAGCCAGCTTCGATCGTCGCTGCAGACGCAAGGCGTGCAGGTTGAAAAACTGGTCGTGACCCAGAACCCGTCGCCTCAATCGCAGATGTACCAGGACGGCGGACGCCAGCCGGGAGCAGGGCAGCAGCAGTCCAACCGCCGCTCGAAGGAAAAGGAAGCAGCTACAGACGACGCGATGAAAATCGCGGAACTCGGCGAAGAGATAAGCGAGTGGCTGGCCGCGCAAGAACAAGCGGATGGCGGCAATACGTTTACGGCAAAAGCTTAGCCAGACGGAGGTGAAATGAATGGCATCGGAAATTTTCTCCACGCCCAATGTATGGCCGAATTACTCGGCTTCAAACGTTGCGAGAGCAAGCAACAAAAAGCAGGAGCTGGGTAAAGACCAATTCTTAAGCATCCTGATCAAGCAGCTGCAAAACCAGGATCCGATGCAGCCGATGGAGGACAAGGAGTTCATCGCGCAGATGGCCCAGTTTTCTTCGGTCGAGCAGTTGATCAATATTTCCAAGCAGCTGGATACGATGAATCAGTCCCTCGGCAACGCGTCCGGACTTATCGGCAAAGAAATAAGCTGGGTCGACAATTCCGAATCGGCTCAAGGCGGCGAAAGCGTGCTGAAATCGGGCATCGTGGACTCCATCCTCGTGAAAGACGGCGTTCAGTACGCTTCCGTCGGTTCGCTGGCGATTCCGTTAGATAAAGTGGTTGAAATCAAGGAAGCTCCGAAAGCCGAAGAAAATCCGGCACCGGACCAAACGCCTCCTGCCGATGATCCGAAAGATCCGGCCCCTGGCGACGCCGAATCGAATACCGACGCAGCCGGAAGCGGTGAATCAGTATGAGCGAACGCATAACCATCGGGCAGCTGTACCCTTCCAAGATGTATCCCGCAGTCCAGAATGCCGCCCAGCGCAGTTCGCAGCAGGAAACATCGAGGACCTCTTTTGACCGGATTTTCCAAAACGAACTGCTGAAGTTCAGCAACCATGCGGCAAAGCGCCTGGAACAAAGAGGCATTGAGCTGAAGGGAGATCAGCTGGCCAAAATCCAACATGCCGTCGACAAGGCGGCCGCAAAGGGAAGCAAGGAATCGCTGATTGTGCTGCAAGACATGGCGCTGATCGTCAACGTGGCGAACCGGACGGTCGTGACGGCCATGGACGGAAATTCGATGAAGGACAACGTGTTTACGCAGATTGACAGCGCGATCGTTATATCTTAACCTGGCTGGCCCGACAGGAAGCCAGTGGACCGCTGACCGACAGACGCGGTCCTTACATGAAAAGGGAGGAATAAAACTATGATGAGATCCATGTATTCCGGCGTTTCAGGCATGCGGGGGTTCCAGACCAAGCTTGACGTCATAGGCAACAATATTGCAAACGTGAATACGATCGGCTTCAAATCCGGACGGGTCATGTTTAAGGATATCATGAGCCAGACCGTTGCCGGCGTGACGGCTCCGGACGGAACCGATCAAGCGGGCATCAATGCGAAGCAAATCGGTTTGGGCGTATCCATCGGCTCCATCGATACGCTTCATCTCGGCGGAAGCGCGATGACGACCAACAATCCGACCGACTTGCGCATTGACGGGGACGGGTTCTTCCTGGTCAAACTGAACGGAGATCAGGACGTGCCGTTTTTGACCCGGGCTGGGGATTTCCATGTCGATGCGGACAAAAACCTCGTCACATCCGATGGCCTGTACGTTTGCGATTCCGGCGGGGCACAGATCGTTTTGGATGACGATGTAACTGCATTTTCCATTTCCCAGGACGGCACGATCGTGCAAAAGTTGGCCGACGGTTCGACAAACATGGACGTGAAGCTTGGGCTTGGGAAAGTGGTCAATCCGGAGGGCCTCGAAAAAATCGGGGGCAATTTGTACCGCATGACCGTGAACGCCAATCCGGACGGTACGCTGGATCCGGTAGAAGCCAACGATCCGGATGAAGGCACGGGCGCGATCATCGCCGGGCAGCTTGAAATGTCCAACGTGGACCTGACGGGCGAGTTCACGGAAATGATCGTGGCCCAGCGCGGATTCCAGGCGAACTCGCGGATCATTACAACATCGGACGAGGTGCTTCAAGAGGTCGTGAATCTGAAACGTTAGTAATTGATAGTAGCGGGAGAGGGGCCGCCTCTCCCGAATTTCCATAGGAGGCTCTGCTATGATTTCAGTTACCCGGTTAAACGGCTCACCAATATGGCTGAACGCTTTGCTTATCGAAACAGTGGAAGAAACGCCAGACACTTATATCACGTTGGTCACAGGCAAACGCATGATCGTTTTGGAAAAAGCAGCTGAGGTCATTTCCCTGGTGAAACAATACAATCAGGAAATCGGCGTTCACAATGCCACAATCAAAGTGCAACAAATGGAGGAAAACTCATGAAAAAAATGCTGCCCTGGCTGATTACCATTCTTCTGGCGATAACACTGATCGTGATTGCGGTTGTTCTGCTTTCGCCCCAGTTCGGAAAAGACCACAATTCGAATACTGCGGCTCAGGCGGCCGAGGGGAAAAAATTATCAGCGGATGAACTCGTGGAAATGACGTCTGAAATCAAGGATATCAAGACCAATCTTGCAGATCAGGATTATATCGTATTGATGAATTTTGCGTTCCAATTGAACGATAAGAAATCCAAAGAAGCGTTCGACAAGATCAAAGAGTTCAAAATCAAGCCGATTATTATCAAAACCCTTGCCGATACCAAGCCGGAAGAATTGGAGGGCTCGAACGGCAAGGACCAATTAAGCGCAAAATTGATCAATCTGATCAATAAGACTCTGACTGAAGGGAAGCTCAATCAGATCGAAATCACCGATTATCTGGTAACGCCGATCTAAGAAAGGATTCTCCCTAACATGCCGAAGAGAACCCAAGACAATCCTTAAGGGGGTGAGATGATTGGTTGACGTATTATCGCAAAATGAAATCGACGCCCTGCTGGCCGCGCTGTCGTCCGGTGAAATGGATGCGGAGGAACTGAAAAAAGAGGATACGCAGAAAAAAGTCCGTTCCTACGACTTCAAACGGGCGGTCCGCTTTTCGAAAGACCATATCCGAAGCCTCACCCGGATCCATGAAAACTTCGCCCGTTACTTGACGACGTATTTCTCTGCGCAGCTGCGCACTTTCGTGCAAATTAGCGTGGTTCAGGTCGAACAGCTTCCTTACGACGAATTCATTCGCTCGATCCCTAAAATGACGATTTTGAACATTTTCGAAGCCGAGCCTTTAAAAGGAAGAATGGTGCTCGAAGTTCATCCCAACGTCGCATACGCGATGCTGGATCGTCTGCTGGGCGGCGTAGGCAACGCGCCTGCAAAAATCAACACGATGACGGAGATCGAGACAACCATCATGGAGAAGATTTTCAGCCGCGCTTTCGACAGCCTTGCGGAGGCTTGGAAGACCGTTTTGGATATTTCGCCTCGCATGGAAGCGATGGAAACGAATCCGCAATTCATGCAGATCGTGTCACCGAATGAAACGATTGCCCTCATTTCGCTGAGCACGAAAATCGGGGATACGACGGGGATGATCAATCTTTGCATACCGCATGTCGTGCTTGAGCCGATCATGTCGAAACTTTCGGCGCATCAATGGTTTATCTCGGAGAAAAAGTCCAGTCTGCCTGAAGAAGAAGAATCGCTGAAGTATCGGATAAGCCAAGCGAAACTGAACATCGTGGCCGAGCTTGGCGCGAGCCACATTTCCGTATCCGAATTTCTGAGCCTCAGCGTCGGGGATGTAATCAGCCTCAACAAAGCGGTAGGTACGGGCTTGTCGATCCGGGTGGGGGACCGACTTAAATTCATCGGAAGCCCGGGAATGATTAAGGATCGGGTAGCCGTTCAAATCGACGAAATTGTCAGCGAAGGAGTTGAGGAATTTGACGAGTAACGAATATTTGTCGCAAGAAGAGATAGACGCCTTGCTTAGGCAGACCGAATCGGATCATTCCAAAGGCACGGGCACGATGACGGTGGATGATCATTTGACGCCGCTGGAGCAGGACGCGCTCGGCGAAATCGGCAACATTACGTTCGGCAGCGCCGCGACGGCGCTCTCGACGCTGCTGGGCAAAAAAGTGGACATCACGACGCCGAAAGTATCCATCATCACGCGCGAGCAGTTTGAATCCGAATTTCCCAAACCGCATGTCGCCGTTCACGTAACTTATGTGGACGGGTTCGAAGGAATTAATTCGCTTGTGATCAAAACGAGGGATGCCCAGGTCATTGCCGACCTGATGCTTGGCGGGGAAGGAAACCCCGAAGATCAGGAGTTAAACGAAATACATATCAGCGCGGTTCAGGAAGCGATGAACCAAATGATGGGCTCATCGGCGACCTCGATGTCCACGATATTCAATCGTTTCGTGAACATTTCCCCGCCGGGAATCGATATTTTGGATGTGGCCAGCGGGGACGGCGTCAGCAGTCTTCCTACAGATCAAACGCTGATTAAAATTTCATTCCGGCTGAAGATCGGGGATTTGATCGATTCCACCATCATGCAGCTGCTCCCGGTTCAATTTGCCAAAGATTTGGTAAACACGCTGATTAACGGAACTGAATCGGTTGAACAAAGTGCGGCAACGGCACAGTCGCCTGAAAGTGCTGCAGCCGTTTCGCAGCCGGAGCAGAAGCCATTGCAGCAGCAAGTGTCGCAGGATCATTCCCCTCCGGCCTATCCCGAAGGATCTGCCGGTGCAGGCCAAGGCATCCCTTCGCAGGTACCGGGGTATGAACAGAACACGCAAATGCCGCCTTACGGCACGCCGCAGCATTACGGCACGCCGCATAACCGGAACGTGAATGTGCAGCCGGTTCAGTTTTCGAATTTGCAATCCCCGGCCTTTGGTTCGGTCGATCCAAATAATTTGAACTTATTGATGGACATTCCTCTGAAAGTCACCGTAGAATTAGGAAGGACCCAGAAGCAAATTAAGGATATCTTGGAAATGTCTCAAGGTTCCATCATCGAACTGGACAAGCTTGCGGGCGAACCGGTGGACATCCTCGTGAACAACAAGCTGATCGCCAAAGGCGAGGTCGTCGTTATCGACGAGAACTTTGGAGTACGCGTTACGGACATCCTTAGCCAATGGGACCGAATACAAAAATTACAATAGCAAAATTTAGGGAGGATTTTTAATCAATGGCAAACCGTATTCTTATCGTGGATGATGCAGCATTTATGAGAATGATGATCCGTGATATTTTGACTAAAAACGGCTTTGAAGTCGTCGGAGAAGCGCAGGATGGGGCGCAAGCGATCGAAAAATTCAAGGAGCTTCGCCCGGATCTGATTACGATGGATATCACCATGCCTGAAATGGACGGCATCGCCGCTTTGAAGGAAATCAAGAAGCTGGACCCAAGCGCGAAGGTCATCATGTGTTCCGCCATGGGGCAACAGGCGATGGTTATCGACGCGATCCAGGCCGGCGCCAAGGACTTTATCGTGAAGCCGTTCCAGACGGACCGCGTAATCGAAGCGATCAATAAAACGTTGGGCGTTTAATATTCCATGTTCAGCGCCGAAATGGAATCGCCCCAAAACCCGGGGAATTATGCGCTCAATCTGGTGTACGTCATCGTTGTTTTGGCGGTCATCGTCGCGCTTATCGTGCTTTTGATCCGTTTTCTCGGAAGAAAAAACAATACGTGGTTTACCAGTCGGGCCGTTCGGACCTTGGGCGCTGTTGGACTTGGTCCGAACAAATCCCTTCAGATCATTGAAATCGGCAGCAGTCTGTATCTGGTCGGCGTAGGCGAAGACATTCGCCTGGTCGACAAGATTACGGATCCGGAAGAAGTGAAGCTGATCATGGAGGCTTTCGAGCAGGAAGCAGGCGCCCGGGGAGGCGCAATTTCCCCCATGCTGGAAAAGCTGGCCTCCAGATTCCGCAGGCAAGGGACGTTGTCGGAAGAGATTACACTCGAGGATTCATCCTCTTTTCACGAAGTCTTCGACGAGAAGTTGCGAAAAATGTCTAACCGTAAGGAAAAGATGGAGGAGCTTCTCCGTGAGGACAATACTACAGATCGGTTGAGGGATCCATGAAAAAGAAGGTTTTGCTAGCTTTCATCGTTTTATCGGTTATCAGTCTGCTGGCCCTGACGGCGGCCTTTGCCGATCCCATTCCCAATATCGATATCCAGGTAGGCGATTCAGGAGGGAAACCGAGCACCAGCTCGTTATCGATTCTGCTCCTGATTACTGTCATCAGCATCGCGCCGGCGCTGCTGGTGCTGATGACAAGCTTTACCCGGATCGTGGTTGTGCTGGGGTTCGTGAGAACGTCGCTTGGCACGCAGCAAATGCCGCCCAATCAGGTACTGGTCGGTTTGGCGTTGTTTCTGACGCTGTTTGTGATGACACCAACGTTTTCATCGATCAACGACGTTGCCCTGCAGCCTTACCTGAAAGGCGAAATCACTCAGACGCAGGCGTTGGATAAAGCGGCGGAGCCGATGAAAAAGTTTATGTTTTCGCAAACGAGGGAGAAAGATCTGCTGCTGTTCATGAAATACACCAAGACGGAAAAGCCCAAAACGTACAAAGACATCCCGCTCACCGTCATGGTTCCCGCATTTGCGATCAGCGAGCTGAAAACGGCGTTTCAAATGGGCTTCATGATATTCATTCCTTTTTTGATCATCGATATCGTGGTATCAAGCACCTTAATGGCGATGGGGATGATGATGCTGCCGCCGGTCATGATTTCGCTGCCGTTCAAAATATTGCTGTTCGTGCTTGTGGACGGATGGTACCTGGTCGTCAAGTCGCTGCTGATGAGTTTCAATACATGATGGATGAGAAAGGCGAAGGAGGCCGGCCATGAATTCTGATTTTATTATCGGCCTTGCGGGACAGGCGGTATATACCGTGCTGAAGGTAAGCGCGCCGATGCTGCTGCTAGGTCTGATCGTCGGCCTGATCGTGAGCATATTCCAGGCGACGACCCAGATTCAGGAGCAGACCCTTGCGTTTATTCCTAAAATCGTGGCGGTGCTGCTGGCGCTCCTGCTGTTTGGGCCTTGGATATTAACGACCCTGGTCGATTTCACCTATAACATATTTGACAACTTATATAAGTATATCGGTTAGGCGGTAGCGATCGATGAATATCCTGCTCAATAGCTTGCCGGTTTTCATGCTTATTTTTTGTCGAATTACCTCTTTTTTTGTAGTTGCACCGGTGCTGTCTTCAAGAGGAGTTCCCAACATTTTCAAAATCGGCATGTCCTTTTTTCTGTCCGTTCTCGTATTTCTCACATACGGCGTCCATCATGAGCTGCCGGCCGACCTGACTTACGTGCTGCTCATCATTCGCGAGATTCTCATCGGCTTGGTGCTGGGGTTTGTCGCATATCTGCTGTTCGTAGTCATTCAGACCGCCGGCGCGTTTATCGATATACAGATCGGATTCGGCATCGCCAACGTCATCGACCCGATGACCGGCGCTTCGTCACCGGTTCTCGGAAACTTTAAATATATGTTTGCCCTTCTGCTGTTTCTTACGATGAACGGGCATCATTATTTGCTGGATGGCATCATACGGAGTTTCGACTGGGTACCGTTATCCAACGATTTTTTTATGAAGCTTTACAACGGAAGCATCTCCGATTTTTTGGTTAAAACATTCGGCCAATCGTTTGTGCTGGCCTTTCAGATGTCGGCGCCGATCGTGACCGCGTTGTTTCTGACGGACGTAGGGCTTGGATTTTTGGCCCGGACGGCTCCGCAGTTTAACGTTTTCGTCATCGGGATGCAGCTTAAAGTGATTGTCGGCTTGGTTGTGCTGCTGCTGATCGTGCCCAGCTTTTCGTACCTGTTCGGCGACTTGTTCGGCATTATGTTCGAATCGATGCAAAATCTGCTGGGGCTGATGGGGCATAGGCCGGCTTAAGCCGGGTTAAAGGAGCGACTAGAGTGGCCTACAGATATCGGCTCGATTTGCAGTTGTTCGCTGGCGAAAAAACGGAAAAAGCAACGCCGAAAAAACGGCAGGATACCCGAAAAAAGGGTCAGGTCGCCAAGAGCCAGGAAATTTCCGGTTCCGTGGTGCTGCTTGCCTCCTTTATAAGCTTGCTGATGTTTGGCGGATTTTTCAAGGAACGGCTGGTAGGACTGTTTAAGGACGTATTTTTGCACCATCTCAATACCGGCGTTTCGATCGGAAACGTGATGAATATGGCGATGGAGTATACTATTCAGATTCTCATCTTAATGGCGCCGCTGTTTCTCACGACCGTCGTTTTGGCTCTCGTCGCCAATGTGGCGCAGGTAGGGTTTATGCTATCGGGAGAGATGCTGAAGCCCAAATTCAGCAAGCTGGATCCCATCAAAGGTTTTAAAAATATTTTTTCCGTCAGGTCGCTGGTGGAATGTTTGAAATCGATCTTTAAAGTTACCGTTATCGGGCTGCTTGTTTACCAGACGTTGTCGGGCGCCCTGCCGAAGATCGGCAAGCTGTCGGAAATGAATATCGAGCAGACTTTCCATTTTGTGGCTAGCCTGACGATGAATCTAGGACTGAAGATCGGCGCCGTATTGTTTGCGATGTCGATACTCGATTATTTATATCAGCGTTACGAATTTGAAAAAAGCATTCGGATGTCCAAACAGGACATCAAGGACGAGTACAAAAAAATGGAGGGCGATCCGCTGATCAAAGGAAAGATCAGGGAGCGTCAGCGCAGGATGGCGATGCAGCGCATGATGCAGGAGGTTCCCAAGGCGGACGTGGTTATTACCAACCCGACGCACTTCGCCGTCGCCCTGAAATACGAGGGGTCCAAGATGGAAGCTCCGCAAATCATCGCCAAAGGCCAGGATTTCGTGGCCCTGCGGATGAAGGAAGTTGCCAAAGAACACGGCGTCATAACGATGGAAAACAAACCTCTCGCCCGGGCCTTGTACCACAGAGCGGAGATCGGGGACTCCATCCCCGCCGATTTGTTTCAGGCCGTGGCTGAAGTTTTGGCATATGTATACAAACTTAAAGGCAAGGTTAAATAAATTCAGGGATCGGAGGCAGTGAAGCCAGTGAAAGCAAAAGAAATTACGGTACTACTAGGTGTCATCGGCATCGTTCTCATGATGATTCTTCCGATCCCGACATGGCTTTTGGACGTTCTGCTCGTCATAAACATTTCGCTCGCCCTGCTCATATTGCTGGTCGCGATGAACACGAAGGAAGCATTGCAATTTTCGATTTTTCCTTCCCTTTTGCTGATTACGACGCTGTTCCGGCTTGCGCTGAACATCTCGACGACGAAGCTGATCCTGTCCGAGGGCTTTGCCGGAACCGTGGTATCCACCTTCGGCAGCTGGATCGCCAACGGACAAATCGCCGTTGGTTTCATCGTCTTCCTGATTCTCGTCGTCGTTCAATTTATCGTTATTACGAAAGGCTCGGAGCGGGTCGCGGAAGTTGCCGCGCGGTTTACGCTCGACGCGATGCCCGGCAAGCAGATGAGCATCGATGCCGATTTGAACGCCGGCCTGATCAACGAGCAGCAGGCGCGCGAGCGTCGCCAAAAAGTGGAACGCGAAGCCGATTACTACGGGGCGATGGACGGTGCCACCAAATTCGTCAAAGGCGATGCGATCGCCAGCATCATTATCCTCATCATCAACCTGGTCGGCGGTTTCATCATCGGGATGTCGATGAACGGAATGGCTTTTCAAGATGCTTTGTCCACCTATTCGGTACTGACCATCGGCGACGGCCTGGTGTCCCAAATTCCGGCGCTGCTTATCTCGACGGCATCCGGTTTGATCGTGACGCGCTCCTCCTCGGAGGGCAATCTGGCCAGCGATCTGACGCAGCAGCTGATGTCTTATCCGAAGCTGCTTTACATTGTTGGCGGGACGGTCGCCATGCTTGGATTTTTTACGCCAATACATATCATCACGACATTGCCGCTTGCGGGCCTCCTGTTATTCGCGGCTTACCGGATGCAGAAAAACATGGAACGGAAGCAAATCGAAGTGGAGCAACAGGAGGAGGAGCAGCAAATCGAAGAGGTCAGAAGTCCGGAAAGTGTCATCAATTTGCTGCAGGTTGACCCGATCGAGTTCGAATTCGGTTACGGCCTGATTCCGCTGGCGGACGTCCAGCAGGGCGGCGACCTGCTCGACCGGATCATCATGATCCGCAGGCAATGCGCTTTGGAGCTGGGCCTTGTCGTTCCTGTCATTCGCATTCGCGACAATATTCAACTAAAACCGAATGAATATGTCATCAAAATTAAAGGAAACGGCGTTGGCGGCGGTGAATTATTACTTAATCACTATTTGGCAATGAGTCCCGGGTATGATGACGAAAGCATAACGGGTATTGAGACGCAGGAACCGGCCTTTGGCCTTCCGGCCCTTTGGATCGATGAGGCAACCAAGGAGAGGGCCGAATTGTCCGGTTATACGGTGGTAGATCCGCCTTCCGTCGTGGCCACGCATTTAACGGAGCTTATCAAAAAGCATGCGCATGAACTGCTTGGACGCCAGGAGACCAAAACGCTTGTCGACAATTTGCGCGAAAATTACCCGGTGCTTGTCGACGAGCTGATTCCGAACGTGCTTGCGGTCGGGGATGTCCAGAAGGTGCTGGCCAAACTGCTTCGCGAAAAAGTTTCCATCCGCGATCTCGTCACCATTTTCGAAACCTTGGCGGACTACGGGCAATACACCAAAGATCCGGACGTACTCACGGAGTATGTAAGGCAAGCCCTTTCCAGGCAAATTACCCAGCAGTTCTCCCAGGAAGGGGAAACCTTGAAGGTCATTACGGTCGGTCCGACGCTGGAGAAGAAAATCGCCGAAAGCGTGCAGCAATCCGACCAGGGAAGTTATTTGGCGCTGGATCCCGTATCGACCCAGACGGTGTTCCAAAAACTCAGCGAGCAGGTCAACCGCTTGCTACAATCCGGGCAGCAGCCCATTCTTCTGACGTCGCCCACGATCCGCATGTATTTGCGGCAAGTGATCGAACGGACGATGCAGGATATTCCGGTACTATCTTACAGCGAGCTTGAGCCGAATGTCGAAATTCAAAGTGTCGGAGTGGTGAATTTATGAGAGTGAAACGTTATCTGGTCGATACGATGCCCGAAGCGATGCTCCAGATCCGCCATGACCTCGGCGGCGACGCGGTGATCCTGAGCACGAAGGAAACGAAAATCGGCGGCTTTCTAGGCATGTTCAAACAAAAGAAAATCGAAGTGGTCGCTGCGGTCGAAGAGGAGGAGCAGGCCAAGCCATCGAATCCCCAGCCTTCCCTTGCGGTTCCGAAACAAGCGGTGCCGCAGGCTTACAAAAAAACGGCGGAGATGACTTCCGGAGCGGCGAAGCCTCAGGGACAAGCGTCTCCCGCGCAGGCGGCCGCTCCCGGGTTTGCGGACGCGCTCGCGGAGGCGGCTGCAGCAAGCGAAGGCACGGCGGAGCCGGCAATCGAGACTGCGAAAACGGCCGGGTTCATCACGCAGACGGGGCTGGAAACGGGTACGGCGCCGCAGCCCGATGCGCATTCTGTTGCGGCAACCCTCAAACAGCCCGCCGCGCTGCAGGAACATGATACGCAAGAAAAGGCCAGATCCGTGGCGGAGGACAAGCTTTTGGAGGAGCTTCGGGAAATGAAGGCCTGGATGGCCAAAATTTCGCGCCAATCCGCCATGCAGCGCACGCTTCCGGATACGCTGCAAAAGCTTCAGGACCGATTGTTCCAGCAAGACGTCGAACCCGATCTCATCCAGGAATGGATCGGCGCCGCGTTTGAGCGTTGGGAAGAACTTGGTAGGGGCTTAAGCGATGCCGAACTGGAATCGTTCATCCGCGAGCGGATCGGAACGTTTTTGGGGGATCGTTTCGGCGGCGGAATCGCCCCAGGCACCAAAATGGTGTATGTCGCCGGTCCGACGGGCGTCGGCAAAACGACGACGATCGCCAAATTGGCCGCGGAGCAGCTGTTCCGCCATCATCGCAAGGTAGGGTTCATTACGTCCGATACGTACCGGATTTCAGCTGTCGAGCAGCTAAGGACTTATGCATCGATCCTGAATGTTCCGCTGGAGGTGGTGCAATCCCCTGGAGACATGCAGCGGGCGCTGCAGCGCCTGGATTACTGCGACCTCATTCTGATGGACACGGCCGGACGCAACTATCGCAACGAGCTTTTGGTGTCCGAGCTGCAAAGCCTGTTCTCGCCGGTCGAAAACAGCGAGACATACCTGGTCCTCAGCTTGACTTCAAAAAGCCAGGACATGAAAAAGATCGCCGAACATTTCAGCAAATACGGATTGGACAAGGTGATTTTCACCAAATTGGATGAGACAGGCAGTTACGGCCCCATTTTGAACCTGCTTCACGAGTACCCTCTTCGCCTTTCCTATATGACGAACGGACAGAACGTACCGGATGATCTGCTTTTGCCAGGGGAAGAAACGCTAAGCGGTCTGCTGCTGGGGGAAGAGGGCGTATGACGGATCAGGCACAAACGCTCCGGAATCTGGTCATGATGCGCGAACGCGAACGAACTGCCCAGGAGGCAAACGGCAATCCGCAGCGGAGAAGCGCCAGACTCATCACCGTGACCAGCGGAAAGGGAGGCGTGGGTAAGTCCAATTTCACCCTTAATTTTGCCCTGGCGCTCCAGTCGGTAGGCAAGCGGGTGTTGGTCTTCGATGCCGATATCGGCATGGCGAACATCGACGTGCTGATGGGCATTTCCGCCAAATATAACCTGTACCATTTGCTGCGGCGCGAAAAGCGCATCGACGAAATCATCGAACAGGGCCCGGGGGCCCTGTCGCTAATCGCGGGTGGATCGGGGCTGAGCGATTTGTTTTCCTTGTCGCAAAGCGATCTGGATTACTTCATGCAGCAAATCGAAACGGTTGCGGATGAAATGGATTTTATCATTTTCGATACGGGCGCCGGTTTGTCCCAGGAAAACTTCAACTTTATCGAATCTGCCGATGAATGCATCGTCGTCACGACGCCGGAGCCGACATCGATCACGGATGCCTATGCCTTGATCAAGGTTGTCAACGCCAGGGGAAACGGCACCGCGTTCAAGCTGGTCGTCAACCGGGCAGGCGATGAAAAGGAAGCCGGGCAGACGGCGGACAAAATCGGGGTGGCGGCACGGAAATTTTTGAACGTGGACATTCCGCTTCTCGGCTACATAAGCGAAGACCACCATGTCGTGCAAGCTGTAAAAAAACAAGTTCCTTTTTCCACGGCTTTTCCGGGCTGTGCCGCAACGCGCGAAATACAGCGGATTGCAAGGCGGTATGCGTCAGTCCCGGCTTCTCCGGAACCAGGTGCCTTGACAGGAATCAAAGGATTCATGCAAAAGTGGCTTCGTCGAACAAAATGATTCTTCTGTAATAAGGAACAGGGGTGGAAATGGCATGGCGCCGTATAAAGTCCTAGTTGTTGATGACTCGGCATTTATGCGTAAAATTTTTTCGGATCTGATCGAAAAGGATCCCTCGTTTCAGGTTGTGGATACGGCCGTCAACGGGCGCGACGCCGTCGAAAAAACGATCAGCCTGAAGCCGGACATCGTCACGATGGATGTCGAAATGCCCGAAATGAACGGCCTGGAGGCTTTGAAGCTGATCATGGCCAAACAACCGCTGCCCGTGATCATGCTGTCCGGCATTAACGAGGAAGGCATGAGGGAAACGATTATGGCGCTGGAATCCGGAGCGTTTGATTTTATACGAAAACCTTCCTTGACGTATTCGCAGCATATCGGGCAGGTCGGGGATGCGCTTCTGGAGCAGTTGAAGGCAGCCATGGCAGCCAAGGAAAGAAGAGCGGCTTTCAAGGCTGAGGAAGAGAAGAGGCGACTGCAAAAAAAGGAAACGACGCGGTCGCACATGCCTTCCGGAGGAACTGCCTTCGAAGCCAAAAAGATGACGTTCGAGCCCGTTAAACGGCCGCTGCCTCCTCCAGTGAAGGCGGAGACAAAAGTGGGGCGGGGCGATCGGCGCGCGAAGGAACCGAAACAGGCCAAACCTGTCGCGCAGCCCCCCGCCGTGATTGCGGAGACCGCGGCTGCCCGGGATGATATCGCCGTACCGGAACCTCCTGACAGACGCATGAAAAATCGGCAGGCGTTCCACGATCTCGTCGCCATCGGATGTTCCACCGGCGGCCCAAGAGCCTTGAAGGAGGTGCTGGAAAAGATTCCGGCCGATCTTCCCGCTCCCGTCGTGATCGTGCAGCATATGCCGCCGAATTTCACCCGATCCCTCGCCCAGCGGCTGAACTCGTTCAGCCCTTTGGAAGTCATGGAGGCCAAGGACGGCATGAAGCTGGAGGCAGGGTGCGCGTACATTGCTCCAGGAGGCAGGCATTTGAAGGTCGGCAGGGATACCGAGGGGAACTTCGTTGCGGTTCTGACCGACGATAAGCCGATGAACGGGCACAAGCCGTCGGTAGACGTGCTTTTCGAATCGCTGCTGCCGTTTTCTTCCCTGCAGCGCCATGTGGTGTTGATGACGGGAATGGGCGGCGACGGAGCGAAAATGATGAAACGATTGTATGACGCAGGCGTCAAGAGCACGTTCGCCGAAAGCGAGGAAACCTGCATCGTTTACGGCATGCCGCGCTCGGCCGTGGAACTGGGTTGCGTCAGCCACGTGTTGCCCCTTCATGACATCGCAGCCGGCGTGGTCCGCGCTGTGAACAACGGAAAGTGAACTAATAAAGGAGGTGTCTCGCAATGGACATGAACCAATATCTTTCCATGTTTATTGATGAGTCCAATGATCATCTGCAATCACTGAACGAAAACATGCTTCTTCTCGAAAGCAGTCCAACCGATCTTTCGATCGTGCAAGTGATTTTCCGTTCGGCACACACCTTGAAAGGGATGGCTGCGACGATGGGGTTTGAGGATCTAGCAGCGCTTACCCATCAGATGGAAAACGTGCTGGACCTGGTCCGCAACGAAAAGCTCGCCATGCAGGATTTTATTTTCGACACGTTGTTTAAGGGCCTGGACGCCTTGGAATCGATGGTGCAGGACATTACCGAAGGCGGGGAAGGAAAAGCCGACGTATCCGCGATCGTGACCGCCCTGCAGGCCATCGTCAGGGGGGAGGATCCGTCAGCGAAGCCGACTGCGGCAAACGGACAGAATGCTGCTCCCGCAAATGAAGCCAATAAAGCTATCGGGCTTGACGAATTCCAGTATGCCGTCCTGAATCAATCGATCGAAGCCGGGCACCGCGTGTTATATATTGACGTCCATATTCGCGAGAACTGCCAGTTGAAAGCGGTAAGGGCCTACATGGTGTTCGAATTGCTGGAGCGGTCGGGCGAGGTCGTCAAATCCTTTCCGTCCACCCAGGACATCGAGCAGGAAAAGTTTGATTTCAGCTTCTCCCTTTATTACATAACGACAAAAGATCCCGCTGAGCTTCAGCGGCAAATCATGGGCATTTCGGAAATCGAAAAGGCCGACGTGACGGAGCTTGACGCGGAAACGTTAAAACAAGTGAGCGAGGCGGGCGCCGCGTCGCAGGAAGCCGCGGCAGCCGTAGCCGCCCCTACCAGCGAAGATAAAGGGCAGGATGCCCCCGCGCCCAAACAGGCGCAAGCTTCCGAAAAGCAGGCGCCGGCTGCCAAAACTCCGGCCAAAACCGGAAGCGCCGTTCCGACCCGCACGATCCGCGTCGATATTGAGCGGCTCGATGTGCTGATGAACTTGTTCAGCGAGTTGTTGATAGACCGCGTTCGTCTGGAACAGCTTGCCAGCGAGGTTCAGAACCATGCACTGACGGAGACGGTAGAGCACATGACCCGTGTCAGCACCGACCTGCAGGATATCGTCATGAAACTTCGCATGGTTCCGGTCGACACGGTCTTCAACCGCTTCCCGCGCATGGTCCGCGATTTGGCCAAATCGCTGGACAAAAAGGTCGATCTGATCATTACGGGCGCCGACACGGAACTTGACCGGACCGTTATCGATGAAATCGGCGACCCGCTGGTCCACCTGCTCCGCAACGCCGTTGACCACGGCGTCGAGCCGGTTGCCGACCGGATTAGCGCAGGAAAACCGGAAACGGGGACCGTTCACCTGCGCGCTTTTCATAGCGGCAATCATGTTTTCATCGAAATCGAAGAGGACGGACGAGGCATATACCGCGACAAAGTCCTCAAGACGGCCCTCAAAAAAGGCGTCGTAACGGAGGAACAGGCTGCGGGCATGTCCGATGAGGAAGTGCACCAGCTCTTATTCGCACCGGGCTTCAGTACCGCCGAAAAAATTTCCGACGTTTCCGGGCGCGGGGTCGGACTTGATGTCGTGAAGGCAAAGATCACCTCGCTCGGCGGACAAGTTACGATTTATTCCACGCCGGGCAAAGGAACGAATTTCTCGGTACAGCTTCCGCTCACCCTGTCGATCATAGCGGCGATGCTGGTCAAAATGGGCTCGGAGAAATATGCGATCCCGCTGTCGTCGATCGTCGAAACCGGCATCGTCAAAAAAGGGCAGATCCGCACCGTGCACGGCAATAAAATGGTTGAGTTCCGGGGAACGCTCATTCCGCTGATCTCGCTCAGCCGCATTTTCAACATCAAGGATTTTGACGAAAACGAAGAGGATGAAACGGAAATCATCGTCATCCATAAAGGCGAGCGCCTGGCGGCTTTGGCCATCGACCAATTCATCGGACAGAATGAAATCGTTCTGAAAAGCCTGGGCAAATACTTGCCGCAAATCAAAGGCATTTCGGGCGCCACCATCCTCGGCGACGGCCAGGTCGCGCTTATTCTCGATCCGAACGTGTTTATCAAATAATCCCTGCAGTACATAAAAGGAGGTTTTTTTCATGGGAGAAGAAATCAAAGTCATCGTATTTAAACTGGGCAGCGAAGAATACGGCATCGAAGTGGACAAGGTGCAAACGATCGAGCGCATGCTCCCCATCACCAGAGTTCCGAAAACCTATGCATTCGTCAGAGGCGTGATCAATCTTCGCGGCGTGGTGATTCCGGTGATCGATCTTCGCGGGCGTTTCGGCTTGGAAGAAACCGAATATACCGACCAGACCCGGATCATCATCGTGGCCGTGAACGAAATGGAAGTCGGCTTTATCGTCGACTCCGCCAACGACGTCATCGATCTCCATACCGACAAAATCGAAACGCCGCCGGAAGTGGTCGGGGGCATCAAAGCGAAATATTTGGACGGCGTGGCGAAAATCGGCGACGACCGCTTGCTCATCATGCTGAACCTGTCGGAAGTACTGAACAAAAACGAAATCATCCAATTGGAAAGTTTAGAGGAATAGTCCCGTGGAGGTCTTCAAACATTTCAAGGAATTCAAAATGGATGTCTTGAGGGAGGTCGGAAACATCGGTGCGGGGAACGCCGCGACCGCTTTGTCCCGTCTCCTGAACAAACCCGTGGACATGGCCGTGCCCAAAGTGCAGCTTCTTCCTTTCGAAGAAATTTCGGAGAAGGTCGGAGGGGCCGAGCAGGTCGTCGTCGCCATTTTCCTGCGCGTCGAGGGGGAAGCACCGGGGAATCTGTTTTTTATATTGAGCCCCGAGGCCGCCAAAAGCTTGCTGAATCGGCTTGTCGGCTTCCCTTCCGAAACGGACGGCATGTTTAATGAAATGGAGCAGTCCGCGCTCTGCGAAATCGGCAACATTTTGGCAGGTTCCTATTTGTCTTCGCTGGCGGATTTCACGAAACTGAGCATGTACCCTACCGTTCCGGCGCTGGCAATGGATATGGCGGGGGCCATACTCAGCTTCGGCCTGCTGCAGTTCGGACATATGGGGGACGATGCCCTATTGATCGACACCACGTTTCTGGAAGGCGATCACGAGGTGGAAGGCCAGTTTTTCCTGATTCCCGATCCGGACTCGTTCGCCAAGATATTTAAATCCCTGGGAGTACCCATAGACCATGATTGAAGAGCAAAGCGTTGTGAAAGTAGGAATGGCCGACCTGAACGTCATACAGCATTCGGGAATCATCAGGACGGTCGGACTGGGCTCGTGCGTCGGACTTACGATGTATGATCCCCAGATCAAACTAGCCGGCATGGCCCATGTCATGCTGCCATCTTCGGACATTGCCCGCGAGGGACAACTGAATATTGCGAAATATGCGGACACGGCGCTGCCGGCTCTTTTGGAAAGGCTTTTGGAGCTTGGCGCTTCCCCCTTGCGTATCGTCGCCAAAATGGCGGGAGGCTCGCAGATGTTCACCTTTGCCGGTTCCGGGGACACCATGAGGATCGGCCCAAGGAACGTGGAGTCCTGCAAAGCCAAACTGGCGGAGCTTCGCATTCGGCTTATAGCAGAAGACACTGGCGGCAATTACGGGCGCACCATCGAAATGGACGCAAGCACGGGCATATTGCATATCCGCAGTGTACAAACAGGTGTAAAGGAAATGTAGCCATGAAAGGAAATCTGCGTTTTAATCTGGTATTCGGCGTTATTGGATTTGTTTTGACCCTGTTGTTTTCCCTGACGAATAATTTGTTCATGACAAGCGTGATCCGCGGGTTGGTTTCTTTTGCCGCATGGTTCGCGCTGGCGTTTTTGCTCCGGTGGGTATGGACGATGGCCAGCACCCCGCAGGCCGAATCGGAGTCTCATGACGTTGAACAGGAGGACGCGAAGACCGGTACCCGTTTGGATTTGACGACTCCCGACGAGAGTGACGAGCTTAATGAGCTATTGAAGCCAAAAACCGACATGTCGCAAGAACGGGATGCCGGCTTTACTCCACTCAATCCGCCAAAACTGGTCTCGAAGAAGGATCCTGAAGAATTGGCCAAAGCAGTTCGTCACCTGACAGAAAATTAAGGAGGGTGAGGGTAGTTGAGCGAGCGAAAAACTTCACATCTGAACCATGCCGGACTTTGGGAAGAGTGGAAAGAAAGAGGGAACCTGGAAGCTAAAAA
>Ga0180220_1001264_pt1 | contig 19427 bp, 19 predicted proteins | sample eDN5th37CBELigBY_FD_151335 | JGI IMG/M metagenome (GOLD analysis project Ga0180220, IMG submission 151335) | Enriched backyard soil microbial communities from Emeryville, California, USA - eDNA 5th pass 37_C BE-Lig BY (version 2) (version 2) | ecosystem: Environmental > Terrestrial > Soil >...
ATCGGCGAGCCGGACTTCACGGCGCCGGCCCAGGTGGTCGAAACACTCAATCGGGCCGCCGAGGCCGGACTGAGCGGCTATACCTCGCCGGCTGGCCTGCCGGCGCTGCGCGAGGCCATTGCGCACTACTACCAGCAGGAATTCGGCGCCGCGGTGGAGCCCGGGCGCGTCATCATCACGTCCGGTGCGTCCGGAGCGCTGCTGCTGGCGGCGATGGCGCTGATCGATCCGGGCGACGAGGTGTTGATGGCCGACCCCTCCTACCCAGCCAACCAGAATTTCATCATGGGCGCGGGCGGCATACCCCGGCTCATTCCTTCGTCGGCGGAACAGCGCTTCCAGCTGTCGGCGCAGGACGTGCGGCAGCACTGGGGGCCGGCCACCCGGGGGGTGCTGGTGGCCTCGCCCAGCAATCCCACGGGCACCACGATCGAACAGGAGGCGCTGCGCGAACTGGTCGGCGAGGTACGCCGGCGCGGCGGCTTCGTCATCATGGACGAGATCTACCTGGGCCTGTATTACGGCGACGCGCCGCGCAGCGCGCTGGCGCTGGATGACGGCATCGTGGTCATCAACAGCTTTTCGAAGTACTTCCACATGACGGGCTGGCGCCTGGGCTGGATGATCGCGCCGCAAGAGATGGTGCCGGCGGTGGAAAAGCTGGCGGCCAGCCTGGCGATCTGCGCCCCCTCCCTGGCCCAGCACGCGGCCCTGACCTGCTTCGAGCCGGAAGTGATGCGCATCTACGACCAGCGGCGGCTGTCGTTCAAGCAGCGGCGCGACTATCTGCTGCCGGAGCTGGAACGCATCGGGCTGCATGTGCCGGCCGCGCCGGATGGCGCCTTCTACATCTATGCCGACATCGGCCGCTACAGCCGAGACAGCGACGATTTCGTGCACCGGCTGCTTCACGAGGCCGGCGTGGCCACGGTGCCGGGCCGCGATTTCGGGCCGACCCACGCGGCCCATTCGATCCGCCTGTCATACGCCACCGGGCTCGATCGGCTGAAGGAAGCGGTGGAGCGAATGGAAAAATTCCTGGCTTCGGCGGAACAGAACGCCTGAGCCGCCGCAAGACGACTCGACGCGCAGCGTCTCCCGCGCCGGCAGCGAGCCCGACAACGTTGAAAAACGGAGTTCGCCGCAACGGCGCATGGCGGGACGCCATGCTGCTCTCGACCCGGGAGGACAGCGGCACGCCTATTGGCTGGGAGGAATCCCCGAGGCCAGCGAAAGCCGCCGGCGTTCGGCCAGCACTTTCGCCCCATAGCCCCCGTCGCTGGGGCCGGTGGCGCCGACGTAACAGGCCAGGCCGCCGGTGACCGAGCCGCGGCGCTGGATGCAGTCGTGCAGGATCTGGCTGCCCACGCGTATGTTGGCGATGGGATTGAGGGCCGCCTCGGCGCCGCCGCCTTCGAAGCGTTCGAATTTGTCCTGATGCACCTTGGTCATGACCTGCATCAGGCCCTGCGCCCCGACGTGGCTTTCGGCAAAGGGGTTGTAGCGCGACTCGATGGCGATCACGGCCAGGATCAACAGGGGGTCGAGCTTCTTCTCGCGTCCCACGGCATATACGGTATGGATCAGCACCCCGGCGACGTCGTGGGCGATGCGGTACTTGCGTGCGATGTAGCTGCGCAGCGCCTGGCTCTGCACCTTGGTGACGCCCGGAATGGAAAAGGAATCGAGCGCATTCAGGGCTTCGGCGAAGGTCTGCGGCTCTCCGTCCTCGTGCGCCGCGTCGGCATCGCCTCGGCCGGTGGGCAGCTCTACCCGTCCGCCCGACAGGCGCTCGGCCAGCGACAGGCCGGAGCCCTCGTCGCCAACGGCGCCCGGTTTCAGGCTGACCAGCAGCGCGGCATGGATCTGCTGGGACTGGTCGCGCAAGGAAGGCACGACGAAGCTCAAGGACACCGTCACCAGCACGGCAATGCCCAGATACACCGCCGTGGCGTGCGTCAGCTCGGCCGCGCGCCGGCCCATCAGGCGCAGCGAGCGTCCCAGCCATGTATAGCTGCCCGAACCAGCCATGTCTTATCCCGCTCCTTGAGCGAACCCGCATCCCGGGCCCGGTCCAATAAAATGACGAGCTCGATGTTAACCTTAGACGTCCGTCAAAACCAATCAGTGAGAGTTTCTTGAAATACCGTGACCTGAGGGATTTCGTGGCGCAGCTGGAGACCGCCGGTGAGCTCAAGCGCATCACGCATCCCGTTTCGACGGCGCTTGAAATGACCGAAATCAGCGACCGCGTGCTGCGCGCCGAAGGGCCCGCCCTGCTGTTCGAACACGCCATGCACGGCGGCCGCCGCGCCTCGATGCCCGTGCTGGCCAACCTGTTCGGCACGCCCCGGCGCGTGGCGCTGGGCATGGGCGCGGACGACGTGGCGGCCCTGCGCGACATCGGAGAACTGCTGGCTTCGCTGCGCGAGCCCGAGGCTCCGCGCGGGCTGCGCGATGCCTTCGCCAAGGTGTCCATGCTGAAATCGGCCCTGTGGGACATGAGCCCCAAACGCGTCCGCAGCCCGGCCTGCCAGGAAATCGTCCTGGAGGGCGGCGACGTCGACCTGGACGCCATACCGCTGCAGACCTGCTGGCCCGAGGATGCCGCCCCGCTGCTTACCTGGGGCCTGGTCATCACGCGCGGGCCCAACGCCCGCCGCCAGAACCTGGGCATCTACCGCCAGCAGATCATCGGCCGCAACAAACTCATCATGCGCTGGCTGTCGCATCGCGGCGGCGCGCTCGACTTCCGCGACCATGCCCTGGCCACCCCCGGCAAGCCCTTTCCCATCGCGGTCGCCCTGGGCGCCGACCCGGCCACCACCCTCGGCGCCGTCACCCCGGTGCCCGACAGCCTGTCGGAATATCAGTTCGCGGGGCTGCTGCGCGGCTCGCGCACCGAGGTGGCCGACGCCCTGGGCAGCGACCTCACGGTTCCCGCCTTCGCCGAAATCGTGCTGGAGGGCCATATCCTGCCCTCGGACCACCCCGGCGCGGTCGCGCCCCAGGTTCCCGAAGGCATCAAGCCGCCCGCCGACACCGGCTACGAAATGGCGCTCGAAGGCCCCTACGGCGACCATACCGGCTATTACAACGAGCAGGACTGGTTCCCCGTCTTCACGGTCGAGCGCATCACCATGCGGCGCAACCCCCTCTACCACAGCACCTACACCGGCAAGCCGCCCGATGAGCCGGCGGTGCTCGGCGTCGCTCTGAACGAGGTGTTCGTGCCGCTGCTGCGGCGGCAGCTTCCGGAAATCGTCGATTTCTACCTGCCGCCCGAAGGCTGCAGCTACCGCCTGGCGGTAGTGTCGATACGCAAGCAGTACGCCGGCCATGCCAAGCGGGTCATGTTCGGCTTGTGGAGCATATTGCGGCAGTTCATGTATACCAAGTTCATTATCGTGGTGGACGACGACATCGACGTGCGCGACTGGAAAGAGGTCGTCTGGGCCATGACGACCCGCATGGACCCGGCGCGCGACACCCTGCTGGTCGAGAACACGCCGATCGACTACCTGGACTTCGCCTCGCCTGTGTCCGGGCTGGGCGGCAAGATGGGACTGGACGCCACCAATAAATGGCCCGGCGAGACCCAGCGCGAGTGGGGCCGGCCTATTGAAATGGATAAAGACGTAAAGGCCCGCGTCGACGCGATGTGGAGCGAACTGGGGCTGTAGGGAAGGCGGCCGCGGGGGTCTGCGGCCGCAATGGGGTCAGCGATTCGGCGCCGTTCCGCCGCGGTCGTCCCGGCCGCCCATGTTGCGGGCCACCTGCCAGCTCAAAAGCAGGCCCGCCCCCAGCCGCAACAGGCGATGCCGCTTGCGTACGCCGGAAAGCAGCGCCGAGGCCGTCGATACGATGAAGGGATAGCGCCTCATGAGCCCCACCCCCTGGAACAGCCAGTCGGTGGGACGCTTGCGGCTGACCGCCGCCGGCAACAGGCTGCGCAGCAGAGCCCTGGGCTGAAGGTCTTGCCCCAGGTGGTGCAGGCTGTTGTGCAGCGTCTGGCGTTCGATGGCTGCCCGCGCGCGCAGCAGCTCGATCTTCACTTCGCGCAGTCGAGCGGCGGATGCTTTTTTAGCCATGCCTTTCACCTCTGGAATCACTGTGTTCATCCGGCTCGCGCAGGCGCTCGGCCAGCGAAATATCGCGTTTGAGCTCGTCCAGCGTAGCGGAAAAAGGGATGGGACCGTTGCTGAGGCAATGCCAGACGCCCCAGAACAAGCCGAGACCGGCCAACGCGTAGATAAGGGCCAGCACACCTATCGCCAGGTAGCGCTCTTCGGTCGGCCAGAAGTACAGCGCCACTGCGATGGAGAACACCAACAGCGCCAGCGACAGGAGCAGCAAGGCGCCGAACGCCATGCAAAGTATCCGGATGAGGCGCGTTTTTTCGCTCACCGCTTCGAGCGAAAACAGCTCAAGGCGGGTACGAACCATGGACAGGACGGTGCTGGCAAGGTCTCCGATGGAGTGTCGTAGCGCCATAAATTCCCTTGGTTGAGGCGCCATGCCAGCCGTCGCAGGGGCGGCCGGGATGGCGTCGGATGTTGACGAAGGGGCCTAGTTGCGGCTGATGAGCATGCCCACCAGCAGGCCGGTCAAGCCGGCGATGCCCACCGCCTGCCAGGGATTGTCGTGGACGTAGTCGTCGGTGGCGCGGGCCGCCTGCCGCCCTTTCGCCAGCACCGCGTCCTGCGCATCGTACAGGGCCACCCGCGTACGGCGCAGCGACTCCATGGCCTTCTCGCGCAGCTCGTTGGCCTTGTCGCCCGTGGTATCGGCCGCTTCGCGCAAAAGCTTTTCGGCATCGTCGAGGCTTTCTTTGACGCTGTTGATGAATTGATCTTCTCTGGACTGGAGGTCTTTGCTTCGTGCCATGGTGGGCTCCTTGTGAAGAATGGAAAATACTGCGGCCTTCAAGAACGATATTAGCGGAAGCTGCAACACACTTATTGATTCATGTCATGCCATCCAGGAAAGCCTGCCGCGCCATGCTTCGGGCTTGCCGCCCGAAAGGGGCTGCCGCGCCTTGGGGACGTCATATGCAAAAAACATGCCCGCCTTCGCCGCGCCGGCTTCAAGAGGCCGCTGACCGGGTTATTTCAGTTCGGACACCTCGACCGTAGAGGACACCCCCTGCTGCTGGCTTTCCTGCCGCATGACCATATTGAGCTCCGGACAGAACCAGTCGGTGACGGTGGAGCGGATTTCGGGGATGGGCAGCACGAGCCCGCTGAACGAGGCCTGGGTCGACTCTATGACCCGCGAATAATTGATCGGCCAGCACGACTGCGTGCCCGCGGCGGTTTGGATGGACGCTTTCTCGCCCACGGTCTTGGCGCCGGTATGGACGACGACCGGCTTGGCGTCGACGCCCTTGTGGTCGACGTTGATCTGGAACTTGCGCGCCGGAAAAGTTTGCCCGGCGCGCGTGATGGGCTCGCCGTAGGAAAACAGGCCCAGCATGCGCAAATCGAATTTGCCTTGGACCGGCTCGCGTCCGCCCTGCTGGGTCTGGCGCTCGAAGCTGGCCTGTCCGTCGCGCAGCGTCATCCAGTAATCGAGGTCGGATTTACCCGGCGGAAGACCCGCCAGGCCGAACGTGGCGGTGCCTTGCACCCGAGCTTGGCATTCGCCCTGGCCGGTCTTTTTTACCTCGGAGATGGATAGGTCGGCGCCCAGCCGCAAGGCGCCCGAACCGTCGAGCCTGACCTTGCCCTGGTCGTGCATGAACGGCGCATCGCACAAGCCTGCCGCCCCGGCCCCCCCGTGCAGGCCCAGCAACAGAACTGCCAATGTACATCCCGCTTTTGCGGCCATCTGCATTTATCACCTCTGCTCGAAGCGCAACAGTTACATCCTACTCGTTTTGCGCGGCGCGTGCGGTGCGCCCGGGGTGAAAAAAGTTATCAATATCTTACCGCTGCGCCGGGCGTCAATCGTCTTTTTGCTTAGTGCCGAATATGCGGTCTCCGGCGTCGCCCAGACCCGGAATGATGTACCCGCTGCGGTTCAGATGGCTGTCGATGGAGGCGGTGAAGACCTGCACATCGGGATGGGCGGCTTGAACGGCGCTGATGCCTTCGGGAGCGGCAACCAGCACCAGCGCCCGGATATTGCGGCAACCGGCTTTCTTGAGCATGTCGATGGTGGCGACCATGGAGCCGCCCGTGGCCAGCATGGGGTCGACGATCAGGGCCAGGCGCTGGTCCAGCGCGCCGACCAGCCGCTCGAGGTAAGGCTGGGCCTGAAGGGTTTCTTCGTCGCGCGCGATGCCCACGGCGCTGACCTTGGCGCCGGGAATCAAAGTCAGCACCCCTTCCAGCATGCCGATTCCGGCCCGCAGAATGGGAACCACGGTAACCTTCTTGCCGGCGAGCTTCTCCACTTCGATCTGGCCGCACCAGCCTTGCACCGAGCAGGATTCCAGGGGCAGATCCTTGGTGGCCTCGTAGGTGAGCAAGGCCGCGACCTCTTGGGACATCTCGCGGAAGTTCTTGGTGCTGAGGTCGGCGCGACGCATGAGCCCAAGTTTATGGCGTATCAGCGGATGACGGATTTCGTGTATGGACATGGTGGTGTGATCTGCAGAGAAGAAGTCAGCGAGCGGCCAGCCAGGCGATCAGCGCGTCGTCGAAGGGCCGGATGGCCGTCGAACGCTCGCCATTGGCGAGACTGACGACAATATAGCGCTTGCCGCTGGCCCCGAGCACATAGCCGGCCAGGGCGCGAGCATCGCGTAGCGTGCCTGTCTTGAGATGCGCCATGCCCCGGACCTCGTCCTGGCGCAAGCGCCGGCGCATCGTACCATCGACCCCCGAGATGGCCAGCGAAGAGACGAACTCGGGCATGAGGGGCGATCGCCAGGCGGCGTCCAGCATACTGGCCAGGCCGCCCGCCGTCAGGCGCCCATTGCGCGACAGGCCGGACCCATTATCTATTTGCCAGCCCCGTGTGTCCACGCCCTGCTCGGCCAGAATGGCCATGACCGCCCGGGCCCCGCCGGCCGGGGTGGCCGGCCGGCCGGTTTTTTCCGCCCCCAGGGTCAGCAGCAGGGTGCGCGCCATGACGTTGTTGCTCTGCTTGTTGATCTCGCGGATGGTATCGGCCAGCGTCTCGGAATCGCTCCAGGCCAGGACGCGCGCATTGCCGGGGACGCGGCCTTCGCGCACCCCCTTGGCGAGCGTGCCGCCCAGGTCGCGCCAAAGCTGGCGGAACAGGCTGGAAAAATAGTCATGCTGCGACTGCACCAGCCGGTAGACGCTGAATTCGCCGCAGGAACCAGCGGCCGTGCCGGCCACCTCGACCAGGGTTTCGGCCCCCACCTGGCGCGCCTGGGCGGACACCGACGGAGAGCCGGGACACACGGCGTCGCTGTATTTCACCTCGCCCTGCACGCGCACCCCCGGCAGGGGCGGGTCGATCACGGGTATCCACTTGCGACCCACGGTGTCGGGCACGAACAGCAGGCGCGCCGCGCCCAGCCCCACCATCATGGCGTCGGGACTGGCGTTGTAGGGACGGTCGCCCGCGGCATCGAATTCGTTGGGGTCGATGGCCACCTGGCCGAAGATGGAGCGGTCGACCACCACCTCGCTGAGATTCTTGACGCCCCGCAGGCGCAGTTCGCGCAACAGATGCCAAAGCTCTTCGTGGGTCAGCAGGGGATCGCCCGCCGCCTTGATGTACAGCGGCCCGCGCAAGCCGCCCTGTGCGTCGATGCGGGCGCCGCCCTCTGCCAGCAGCTCGGTGCGCCAGGTGTACTCGGGCCCCAGGCCGGACAGCGCCGCCCAGGTGGTGACCATCTTCATCACGGAAGCGGGATTGCGCGGCACCGCCGGATTGAGCTCGATCAGGCGTGGCCCGCCGATCTCCTGCACGACCAGGGAGACATCGCCCTGCTGCAGCCGTGCGCCCCGCCATGCCTGCTCGAGCTCGGGCGGCAGCGCCTGGGCGCCGGCCGCGAACCCAAGCAAGGCAAAACAGATAAGTAGTAGAAAACGCGCAACCATGGCAAGCGGCCGGCGGCCCGGCAGGCGGCAAAAAAACATCAGCATACCGGAAGGAAGGGCGCCGGGGGAGGCTGCGAGCGGAAAAATCGCGGGGCGGCTTAAAATGGCGTGTTGCCCATTGCCTATCTTCGCGCGTGAACCCCTCGCTTCAACTGTCGCAGTTCGACTACCACCTGCCCTCCGAACTCATCGCCCAGACACCCGCCGCCACCCGCCGCGGCAGCAGGCTGCTGCACCTGGACGCGGATTCGGCCCTGCACGACCGCCTCTTCGCCGACCTGCCCTCGCTGCTGCGTCCCCACGACCTGCTGGTGCTCAACGACACCCGGGTCATCAAGGCGCGGCTGCGCGGGCGCAAGGACAGCGGCGGCAAGGTCGAGGTCCTGGTCGAGCGCATCACGGGTCCGGCCACCGCCCTGGCGCACATCAAGGCCAGCAAGTCGCCCAAGGCCGGCACCCGGCTGCATCTCGCAGACGACGCCTTCACGGTGGAGGTCGCCGGCCGCCAGGACGAACTGTTCGAGCTGGAGTTTCCGGCCCGGGCGCTCGACCTGCTGGAGCGCCATGGCGCCACGCCCCTGCCCCCCTACATCACGCATGAAGCCCAGGCCCAGGACGAAGAGCGCTACCAGACCGTCTATGCCCAGGCGCCGGGCGCGGTCGCGGCGCCCACGGCGGGCCTGCACTTCGACCGGCCCATGCTGGACGCGCTGGCCGCCCAGGGCGTCCAGCACAGCTTCGTCACCCTGCATGTGGGCGCCGGCACCTTCCAGCCCGTCCGGGTAGAAGACCTGTCCCGGCACCAGATGCACGCCGAGCGCTACGTCGTGCCTCAGTCCGTCGTGCGGCAAATCGGGGAAGCCCGCCGCCGGGGCGGCCGGGTCATCGCCGTGGGCACCACCAGCGTGCGGGCCCTCGAATCGGCCGCGGCGCAGCAAGCCAGCGATCTCGATCCGCTCGAGGGCGATACCCGCCTCTTCATCACGCCCGGCTACCGCTTTTCGTACGTGGATGCGCTGATCACCAATTTCCACCTGCCCCGCTCGACGCTGATGATGCTGGTGTCGGCGCTGGCCGGCATGGAGCCCATACGGCGTGCGTACGCCCATGCGGTACAGTCCCGCTATCGTTTCTTCAGTTATGGCGACGCCATGTTCATCGAATCACCCAAATCATGACCGGCCTGCACTTCGAGCTTCTGGCCACCGACGGCGTCGCGCGCCGCGGGCGCCTCACCCTGAACCACGGCGTCGTCCAGACGCCCATCTTCATGCCCGTGGGCACCTACGGCAGCGTCAAGGCCATGCTGCCCCACGAACTGGAGGAAATCGGCGCCCAGATCGTGCTGGGCAATACCTTCCACCTGTGGCTGCGCCCCGGCACCGACGTTCTCGAGAAGCACGGCGGCTTGCATGGCTTCATGCAATGGAACAAGCCCATCCTCACCGACTCGGGCGGCTTCCAGGTCTTCAGCCTGGACGGCCTGCGCAAGATCACCGAGGAAGGCGTGAAATTCGCCTCGCCCATAGACGGCTCGCGGCTGTTCCTCACCCCCGAGGAATCCATGCGCATCCAGCGTTCGCTCAATTCGGACATCGTCATGGTGTTCGATGAATGCACGCCCTACGCCATCGACGGGTGCCCGGCCACGGCCGAAGAGGCCGCGCGCTCCATGCGCATGTCGCTGCGCTGGGCCAAGCGCTCGCGCGAGGCCTTCGACACGCTGGAGAATCCCAACGCCCTGTTCGGCATCGTGCAGGGCGGCATGTACGAAGACCTGCGCGACGAATCGCTGGCCGGCCTGACCGACATCGGCTTCCATGGCTATGCCATCGGCGGCCTGTCGGTGGGCGAGCCCAAGGAGGACATGCAAAGGGTGCTGGCGCACGTCACGCCGCGCCTGCCCGCCGACGCGCCGCGCTACCTGATGGGCGTGGGCACGCCCGAGGATCTGGTCGAGGGCGTGAGCCGCGGCGTGGACATGTTCGACTGCGTCATGCCGACACGCAATGCGCGCAACGGCTGGCTGTTCACCCGCTACGGCGACATCAAGATACGCAATGCCCGCTACCGCGACGATACGCGCCCCCTGGACCCTTCATGCTCGTGCCATACCTGCTCGCATTTCTCGCGCTCGTACCTGCACCATCTGCAGCGGGCCAATGAAATCACCGGCGCGCGCCTGAACACCCTGCACAATCTGCACTTCTATCTGACCATCATGGCCGAGATGCGCCAGGCCATCGAAGAGGGCGGGTTCGAGGCGTGGCGCAGGCAGTTCGCCGAAAACCGCGCCCGGGGCATCGAATAGGCCCGGATGTCGCTACAATAGAAAATTCGCTTTTTTTGCACACCGACCTTACAAATACTTTCATAGATAGATCAGGAGCCACACCATGCAGGCAGTCGACCTACTCAATCTCATAAGCGCCCAGGCCGCGGGCGACGCCGCGGGCGGACTGATGGGCATGCTGCCCATCATCCTGATGTTCGTCATCTTGTACTTTCTGATGATCCGCCCCCAGATGAAGCGCCAGAAAGAACATCGCAATCTCGTGGCCGGCCTCAGCAAAGGCGACGAGGTCATCACCTCGGGCGGCCTGCTGGGCAAGGTCACCAAGGTCAGCGACAACTACATCACCATGGAAGTCGCCGAACTGGCCGACAAGCCGGTCGAAGTCGTCCTGCAGCGCAATGCCGTATCCAACGTGCTGCCCAAGGGAACCATCAAGTCGCTGTAATCCCGGTGCGCCGGGCCTTTATGCGGCCGGCGCTCAGTTCCGGCGGGCGCCCGGCCGACCCGGGCCCGCCCGCTTATCTAATTGATCGACGATGAACCGTTACCCCCTCTGGAAATACCTTACCGTGCTGGCCGCCCTGATCATCGGGCTGCTGTATACGCTTCCCAATTTCTTCGGCGAGTCGCCGGCGGTACAGATCGCAGGGGCCAAGACCTCGGTCAAGATCGACAACAGCGTGCTGGCCCGCGCCCAACAGGTGCTGGCCGAACGCGGCATAGAGTCCACCGGCGCCTTCTACGAGCAGAACGGGCCCGTGGGCGCCGTGCGCATCCGCTTCGCCACGCCCGACATCCAGCTGGCGGCCAAGGACGCCCTCGAAAAGGCCTTCAATCCCAATCCCGAAGACCCCGACTACACCATTGCCCTGAACCTGCTCTCGGCCTCGCCCAACTGGCTCACCGCCATCGGCGCGCGCCCCATGTACCTGGGCCTGGATCTGCGCGGCGGGGTGCACTTCCTGCTCGAAGTCGACATGCAGGGGGCGCTTACCGGGCGCTACGACTCCCTGGCCAACGACGTGCGCAGCAGCCTGCGCGACGCCCGCATTCCCGTCTCGGGAGTCGAGCGCAGCGACCACTCCGTCGTGGCCCGCTTCGAAAGCGAACAAAGCCGCGACGATGCCGTCTCGGAACTGCGCCGCCGCATGGGCGACATGGCGTTCACCACTGGCACGTCGGGCGACAGCTTTCTGCTCACCGGCGTCCTGACCGAGACCGCCATCGCCCAGGTGCAAGCCCACGCCCTGCGCCAGAACATCGTCACCCTGCACAACCGCATCAACGAGCTGGGCGTGGCCGAGCCCGTCATCCAGCAACAGGGCGCCGACCGCATCATCGTCCAGTTGCCGGGTGTGCAGGACGTGGCCAAGGCCAAAGAGATCCTGGGCCGCACGGCCACACTGGAAATCCGCATGGTCGACGACTCGCCCTCGGCCATGGCCGCGCTGTCCAGCGGCAATGTGCCCTTCGGGCTCGAGCGCTATACCGACAGCGACGGCCGGCCGCTGCTGCTGCGCCGCCAGGTCGTGCTCACCGGCGAAAACCTGCAGGACGCCCAGCCTGGCCGCGACCAGCAGACGCAACAACCTTCGGTCAACCTCACCCTCGACGCCAAGGGCGCCCGCATCTTCCGCGACGTCACGCGCGACAACGTCGGCAAGCGGATGGCCATCCTGCTGTTCGAGAACAACAAGGGCCAGGTCGTCACCGCCCCGGTCATCCGCGGCGAAATCCCGGGCGGACAGGTGCAGATCAGCGGCAGCATGAACGCCCAGGAAGCCTCCGACATCGCCCTGCTGCTGCGCGCCGGCTCGCTGGCCGCGCCCATGAGCATCATCGAAGAGCGCACCATCGGCCCCAGCCTGGGCGCCGACAACATCAAGATGGGCTTCAATTCGACGCTGTACGGCTTCCTGGCGATCGCCGTCTTCATCATTCTTTACTACCACCTGTTCGGCCTGTTTTCCACCCTGGGCCTGGCCTTCAACGTGCTGCTGCTGCTGGCGGTGCTGTCCATGCTGCAGGCGACCCTGACGCTGCCCGGCATCGCCGCCATCGCCCTGACGCTGGGCATGGCCATCGACGCCAACGTGCTCATCAACGAACGCATACGCGAAGAACTTCGCGCGGGGCTGCCGCCCCAGCAGGCTATTTTCCATGGCTTCGACCGTGCCTGGGGCACCATTCTGGACTCCAACCTCACCACGCTCATCGTCGGGATCGCATTGCTGGCCTTCGGCTCGGGCCCGGTCCGCGGCTTCGCCGTGGTGCACTGCATCGGCATCCTCACTTCGATGTTCTCGTCGGTGGTCGGCGTGCGGGCATTGGCCAATCTCTGGTATGGCCGCCAGCGCAAGCTGCAAAGCATCTCGATCGGCCAGATCTGGAAACCCAAACAGGACTGACACATCGTGCCGGGGCACGCCCCGGCATCCGATAACACAGGTACGAAACCAAGATGGAATTCTTTCGCATACACCGCACCATCCCCTTCATGCGCCATGCGCTGGTGCTGAACCTGATCAGCCTGATCACCTTCTTGCTGGCCGTCTTCTTCATCGCCACCCGCGGCTTCCACCTCTCCATCGAGTTCACCGGGGGCACGGTGATGGAAGTGCACTACCCCCAGGCGGCCCAGATCGAAGAAGTGCGCAGCGCGGTCGGCTCGCTCGGCTATTCGGATTTCCAGGTGCAGAATTTCGGCACTTCGCAAGACGTCATGATCCGCTTGCCCGTGCGTGAAGACCTCGGCTCGGCGGCCCAAAGCGAAACAGTGCTCGAAGCGCTCAAGGCGCAGTCGCCCGACGTCGAGCTGCGCCGCGTCGAGTTCGTCGGCCCGCAGGTGGGGCAAGAGCTCGTCACCAACGGCCTGCTGGCGCTGCTGTTCGTGGTCATCGGCATCATGGTCTACCTGGGGCTGCGCTTCGAATGGAAGTTCGCCGTGGCCGGCGTGGTGGCCAACCTGCACGACGTGATCATCATCCTGGGCTTTTTCGCCTTCTTCCAGTGGGAATTCTCGCTGGCCGTGCTGGCGGGGGTGCTGGCCGTGCTGGGCTACTCGGTGAACGAATCCGTCGTCATCATGGACCGCATCCGCGAGAACTTCCGCAAGCAGCGCACCGCCTCGGTCCAGGAAGTCATCAACAGCGCCATCACCCAGACCATCTCCCGCACCGTCATCACCCACGGCTCGACCCAGATGATGGTGCTGTCGATGTTCTTCTTCGGCGGCCCCACCCTGCACAACTTCTCGCTGGCCCTGACCATCGGCATCTGGTTCGGCATCTATTCCTCGGTATTCGTGGCCGCCGCCCTCGCCATGTGGCTGGGCGTCAAGCGCGAAGACCTGGTCAAGCCCGTCAAGAAGGACGATCCCGCCGCCGAAGTGCCGTAAAGCAGCCGGCTTCCTTATGCACGGATACGGCGGGTAGACCCGGGTCCCCATATCCCCAAAAAGGCCTCTTCGATGAAGAGGCCTTTTCTGTGCCTCTTTCCTCTATTTGGGCGTCATATAGCCTCGGCTCATATCCAAATTTCCTTATATTCGTTCGGAATCTATAGAGCGGCCAATAGAATTAATGGAAATAAAGAACCGCGACCGCGCCACGGCCGCGGCTTGTTTCTCTTCATTCAACGCAGATTCCATGAGCCGACTCACCATACAAACGATCGATACCGCCGCCGAAGAAGCCAAAGAGCGCCTGAGCAATGCGCAAAAGGCCAACGGCTTCCTGCCCAACTTGCTGGGCGTGCTGGCCAATGCCCCCACCGCCCTGGAAACCTACCAGGTCGTAGGCGCGATCAATGCGCGCACTTCGCTAAGCGGCGCCGAGCGCGAAGTGGTGCAGATCACGGCCGCCGCCCGCAACGGCTGCGGCTTCTGCGTGGCCGGCCATACGGCCATCGCGCGCAAGAAGCTGTCCATGCCCGAAGACGTCATCGAAGCGCTGCGCGGCACCAAGGCCCTCAGCGATCCCAAGCTCAATGCGCTGGCCGTATTCACCCTGGCCGTCATGGAAAACCGCGGCCAGGTCGGCGACGACGACTTGAAGGCATTCTTTGCCGCGGGCTATACGCAGCAGGCTGCGCTGGAAGTGGTTCTGGGCGTCAGCCTGGCCACCCTGTGCAACTACGCCAACAACCTCGCCCAGACCCCCATCAATCCCGAGTTGCAAGCCTTTGCCTGATCCATCCGAGGAATAGCAGTGTCCCAAGCCCAGCACGCCTTCATGGCGCCCATCGTCCGGTTGATCGAAACCGAACTCGCTCCCCAGGTGCAGGCCATCGACCGTGAAGGCCTCTATCCGGCGCAGTTCATGCACAAGCTGGGCGCCCTGGGCGGCTTTGGCGCAGCGCTGCCCGCCGAAAGCGGCGGCGCGGGCCGGGGCCTTGCCGCCCAGATCGAAGTCACGGCCAAAGTCGGCGAACATTGCGGTTCGACGGCCTTTCTGGTCTGGTGCCAGTCCAGCTGCGCCTGGTATCTGCACAATTCCGACAACCCCGCGGTGCGCGAGCGCTATCTGAACGACGTGGCGCAGGGCCGCCTGCTGGCGGGGACGGGCATGTCCAATGCGGTCAAGCACTTGGCCGGCATCGAAAAAATCCATCTGCGCGCCCGCCGCGAGGGCGACGGCTACGTCGTCAGCGGCTCGCTGCCCTGGGTGTCGAACGTGGGCGACGGCCATCTGGCGATCGTGGCCGCGGCGGTCGAGGACGAGGGCTACATCATGTTCGCCACCCCCAGCACCGCAGCGGGATTCGAGTCGCGCCCCTGCCTGGAGTTTTCCGGTCTGGAGGGTACGCAGACCCTGACCTTGCGCTTTCAGAATGTAAAGGTGCCGGCCGAGGACATTCTGGCGCATCCGGCTCAATTCAAGCAGTATGTCAGCCGCATCAAGCCGGGTTTCGTATTGGGCCAGATCGGCATGGGCATCGGCATCGTGCGGGCCTGCATCGGCATCGCGCGCGACAGCAACGCCAGCGTCGGTCACGTCAACGCCTTCCTCGACGATCAGGAAGGCGAGCTTGCCGCTCGACTGGCCGGCATCGAAACCCAGGTCGCCGGGCTGGCGCCTCTCGCCCAGGCCGGCGCCACCGACATGCTGCTGGTGCTGAAGGCGCGCGCCGCCATCAGCGAGCTGACGCTCACGGCCGCCAACTCGGCCGTGCTGCATGCCGGCGCGAAGGGCTATCTCATGATCCATCCGGCCCAGCGCCGGCTGCGCGAGGCGGTCTTCGTCGCCATCGTCACACCGGCGCTGAAGCACTTGCGCAAAGAGATCCACGATCTCGAGAGCCGCGCGGCGCAGGCGGGCTCCGCCGAACCGGCGCCGCCCCTGCACACCGCGGCCGCTTAGGGCCTGTCTCAAGGCACAGACATCATGGCAGTTTCCACCGCTGAAGCGCCCACCGTACTGGAGGCGCAGTCCATCGAATTGCGCTACAAGCGCGCCAATGCGCAGCCCAACACCGTGCTGCGCGACTTCTCGCTGCAACTCGCCCAGGGCGAGATCGTGGCCGTGCTGGGCCCGAGCGGGGTCGGCAAATCGTCCCTGCTGCGCGTGCTGGCGGGGCTGCAGGAGGCCCAGCAGGGCACCGTCCACGTGCACGGCGAACGCCTGCAAGGCCCGCACCCGAGGCTGAGCTTCGTGTTTCAGGACGCCAGCCTGCTGCCCTGGCTCAATCTCGAAGAGAACGTCGGCTTCGGCCTCGACTTCAAGCATCAGCCGCAAATCAGCAAGGCCGAGAAAAAAGCCCGGGTCGCCGCAGCCATCGCCGACGTGGACCTGACCGAAGCGTCCGAACGCTATCCCTCCGAGCTGTCGGGCGGCATGGCCCAGCGCACCGCCCTGGCCCGCAGCCTGGCGCGCCAGCCGGAGATCCTGCTGCTGGACGAACCCTTCAGCGCGCTGGACGAAATCACCCGCGGCGACATGCAGGGCCTGCTGCTGCGCATCACCCAAAAATACCGGACGTCGGCGGTGCTGGTCACGCACGACATCGACGAAGCCCTCACCGTGGCCGACCGCATCATGCTGATCGGCGGCAAGCCCGGCGAGCTCATCGGCCAGTGGCGGCTGACGGGGAGCCACCCGCGCGACACCGTCAGCCCGGAAAGCACCGCCGTCCGGCTGCAGATCATGCAGTTGCTGCGCGACGCGCGCGGCCACGCGGCAGACCCTCAGAAGCTCGCCGCCTGAACATCACCACAAGGAAAACTCGTGAGTTCCCATACCGACAGCACCCGGGCCCGCCGGCGCCAATTCCTCAAGCTTTCATCCATGTTCACCGCCATGGGCGCGCTGCCGCTGCTGCAAATGAGTCAGGCCGCCCGCGCGGCTGAACCGGACGCGCCGCTGCGCATCGGCTATCTGCCCATCACCGATGCCACGCCCCTGCTGGTGGCGCATCACAACAATCTGTTCCAGGAACAAGGTCTGCAGGTGGAAAAGCCCCGCATGTTCCGCAGTTGGGCGCAGATTGTCGAGGCCTTCCTGGCCGGCCAGGTCAACGCCGTGCACCTGCTTTCCCCCATGACGGTCTGGGCCCGCTATGGCAGCAAGTCGCCCGCCAAGGTCGTGGCGTGGAACCACATGTCGGGCTCGGGCCTGACGGTGCAGCATGACGTCGACAGCATCGAGGACCTGGGCGGCACTACCGTCGCCATCCCCTTCTGGTATTCGCTGCACAACGTCGTGCTGCAGCACCTGCTGCGCAGCAAGGGCCTGGAGTCCATCAGCGACGGCGCGCCTACCCGGAAACAGGTCAAGCTCGTCGTGATGGCGCCCTCCGACATGGTGCCCGCACTGGCCAACAAGCAGATTGCCGGCTACATCGTTGCCGAGCCCTTCAACGCTTCGGCCGAAGTGCTGAAAATCGGCAAGATCCTGCGCTTTACCGGCGACGTCTGGAAGGACCACGCCTGTTGCGTCGTGCTGATGCACGAACAAGATCTGCAGCAGCGCCCCGAGTGGACCCAGAAAGTCGTGAACGGCGTGGTGCAGGCTCAGGCGTGGATCCAGGAAAACCGCGAAGAGACCGCGCGCATCCTGTCCAAGGACAACCCTCAGCGCTACACCCCGCACTCGTACGAAGCCCTGGCCCAGGTGCTGCAGCCCGAACTGCTCGACACCCAGCTGTATGAATCGAGCGGCGCCATCGTCAACACCGACTGGAAGGAAAAACGCATCGACTTCCAGCCCTACCCCTTCCCCAGCTACACCGAAGAGCTCATCGTCAAGCTCAAGGAAACGCTGGTGCTGGGGCGGAACGAGTTCCTGGCCGAACTCGACCCCGCTTTCGTGGCCCGCGATCTGGTCGACGACCGTTTCGTGCGCAAGGCGATCGAGCAGGCCGGCGGCCCCGGAAAGTTCGGCCTGACCTCGTTCACGCGCAAAGAGTCCATTACCGTCTGAGCCCAGCGGCGCGAACCGCGCCGCCCCGATGACACAGAAACATGATCAGAAGCTTGAAAAGCCCTTCCGCCACCGCCTGGACCTACGGCATCGCCGGACTGGCGGCCCTGGTGGCCCTATGGTGGCTGGGCGCCCATCTGCTGCAAAGCGGCATCCCGCTGGCCTCGGCGCTAAGCCCCGGGCAGGCCCTGGCCAGCCTGTACGATCTGCTGGCGCAAAACCAGCTCACGACCCACACGCTGATGAGCATGAAGCGTGTGGCGGTCGGTCTGGCCCTGGCGCTGCTGTTGGGAGTGCCCATCGGCCTGGCCATCGGTTCGTCGCGCCTGCTCGAAAAAAGCACCAGCAGCGCCTTTCAGTTTCTGCGCATGATCTCGCCGCTGTCGTGGATGCCCATCGCCGTGATGGTGTTCGGCATCGGCGACGCGCCGATCTACTTCCTGCTGACTTTCGCGGCGGTGTGGCCCATCATTCTGAACACTGCGGCCGGCGTCAAGCAATTGAATCCGAAGTGGCTGCTGCTGGCGAAGAGCCTCAGCGCCACGCGGACGGAAGTGCTGTTTCGCATCGTGATCCCTGGCATCCTGGGACACATCCTGACCGGCGTGCGCCTGGCGATCGGCATTATCTGGATCGTGCTGGTGCCTTGCGAGATGCTGGGGGTCAGCTCTGGCCTGGGCTACTTCATTCTGGACACCCGCGATCGCCTGGCTTATTCGGAACTGATGGCCGTCATCGTGCTGATCGGCGCCTTGGGATTTGCCCTGGATATCCTGGCCCAGAAGCTTTACCAATATTGGACGCATAGCACTTCGAACGACTGAAGCGGCGCGCCGCCGCGGCCGACATGCAGCGCATGCATCGGCGTCTTAATTGCTTGCTCCTGTCTCGTCACGTTTTCTGCTTCGAGGCTAAACCGTCTTTGTGTTCTAAAGCGCCGTCGCGGACGAGGCTGCTCCGCCCGGGCGGTCGGGCGGTCCGAGGCAGCGCCCTCCAACGCCCGGGCGGAGCAGCCTCGCCCACGACGGCTTGCGTTGCCGGCTTACCAAGGATTGGGGCGTCTCTGAGCTACGTCCTTCGCCTTAGGGAGCCGGCCTGTATGGCTTGCCCAAACATAAGCCGCTGGAGCAGGGGGTATTTGCGCCGGGCGTTGGAGGGCGCTGCCTCGGACCGCCCGACCGCCCGGCGCAAATACCCCCTGCTCCAGCGGCGTTTAAAGACCCAAAAAAGACCGGCGGAATAAAACTCAACCAGGGCCGGCAAATAATATTCAAAAAGCCGGCACGATTAGATTCCGTCGTCCCTACTTGCCGCCACCCGTCGCATGCACGACATAGCTCGACACAGCATCCATCTCCTCTTCGCTGAGCGTAGCCGCAAACGAAGGCATCACGCCCACGCCCTCATGCAGTGCCTTTTTCACGGCCGCCATGTCCGGCTTTAGCTCGTCCAGGTCGGGGCCGATGGCGCCCTCCGAGCCCGCGTCGGCCAGGGTATGGCACACGGCACAGGCCGGAACCGCCTTGGTAAGGAATAGCTCTTTGCCCTGCTCCAGCACCGCTGGATCGGGCGCGTCCGAGGCGTGAGCTGAAAAGGCCGCGCCCGCGATGGACGCGGCGGCCAAAAAGAAACGTGCTGCTTGCTGCATTGAAGAGTCCTACGAAATTTTTTGTATGAAAAACAAGATGGGCC
>Ga0180220_1001265_pt1 | contig 19421 bp, 10 predicted proteins | sample eDN5th37CBELigBY_FD_151335 | JGI IMG/M metagenome (GOLD analysis project Ga0180220, IMG submission 151335) | Enriched backyard soil microbial communities from Emeryville, California, USA - eDNA 5th pass 37_C BE-Lig BY (version 2) (version 2) | ecosystem: Environmental > Terrestrial > Soil >...
GCCGTTGAACCATCCCGAATAACGGAGTTTGATGCTGCCGACGCCGCCCTCCTTCAGCATGCCGAGCAGCGTTTCGGCTTCTTCGAAGGTCGTCAGTGGTTTTACGGACCGGTACGGAATGCCGAGAAATGTTTCGCGGACCGGAATGGAACCGACAAGATCGAGGATGAAAGGCGTGTCTTCCGAAGCTTCAAGTTTGGCCAGCTTATGTTTGCTTACGAGATAATCCTGATAATACTTAGCCATGCCGACGTAATCCGCCGGCTCCCCGGCCAAAAACGCGTAACGAAGCTTGATGCCGCCCCGGTACATATCCGGAAACATCGGGCTGTCCTTTTTGACGCTGCCTGCCCGGTACGTGAACAATTCCATCGGCTTCAGCAAAAATGCGGCGCTGACCCGGTTATAGGAATTGACCCGGCCGCTGATATCGGCATGGACCGAAGCGATCGCGTCTCCGTCCTCGATGATGCACAGAAACGCTTCGTCCCCTTTTTTCATGCCGAATACGGGCAATCTCGCCGTTTCGGCAAATTCCTTGAATTCCGCCGTTTTTTCTTTTAAGGTCCGGTCTTTGCCGTAGATCGGCATGTCGTACGGCAGCGCGGCGGTTTTTCCGTTGTTCAAACGGATGAGCGCCCCCGACCCGTCGGGGACGAACATATACCCGCTTTCTTTCGTCCCGGCCGCGCCGAACATTTCGAGCAGCTCGATCGACTCGATCGGAAACGGCTTCGTATCCCGGATTTCCTCCACGGGCACCTGAACGATCAGGTTCGGTCCCTCCAGCCGGTATTCGATCGGGATCGTAAACTTCGGCGCCGCGGCGGACTTCTGTTCCCCCGCCTGATGAAGCTCATTGTCCTTTTTGGCTTCCTCCGCCGTGTATCCGACGGATTCAAGGATCGCAACGACGTCCTTGACGACATATTCGGGCATTTCCTTCCGTTTGTAGACCTGCGTTTCCTCGTCGAAGAAAAAACGTTTCTCGATCTCGAATTTGACGGCCTCATCCTGAATTTTGCTTAAAATGAGCCGATCCATCCGTTCCTTCGAAATGAATTGCGGGATCGCCTCCAGCCCCTTCTGAAAATTCCCGAGCTGGTACACGACTTTCGCGCCGCCGTCCGTTTTTCGGATTTCGAACTGCTTGCGCTTGACCGCTTCGGTATAGTTGTTCGCGTAAAATGTTTGGCCCTTTTCGTCGTTGTATACGATGGAAAATTGGGCGGACAGGTTCTCGAAGTTCACTCCCTCCGCTTTTTTGTCTTCTTCCCGGTCCTGTGGATTGGAATGCCACATCCGCCCGCCGCGTTTGTCTTTGACGGCGATTTCCGTCGTTTCCGGGTCGATGTAGAGCGCAAGGTATTCGTTTTCGGCCACCAGGTTCAAACCTTCGGCTTTGCTTTCGAAACGGGCGGAATCGTCAGTCTTGTTTTCCCCGGTCAAGCTGGCCGGCTCCTTGGCGGTTCCCGCCGCTTCGCGGTCGTCCCCGGGCTTCGTGATCTGAAAGCTTGCAAAAGCGATAAGCCAAACGCCGAGGAGTCCAGCCAGCCACCATCTCGTTTTACGTCTCAACCGTTTCTCCCCCCTTTACAAGCGAACGATGATTTCGCGGTACAATGCCTGGATGAACGTCGCCATCTGCTGCACCAGGCTGAAGCAAAGAATGCCCAGGAAGACGATAAACGCCATGACCAGCACGGTTAAAAACAGCGTCGCGACCGTTTTGCCGATCGAATATTGATGCACCGTCATCGTGCCGACGAAAAGCAGCCAGGCAAACCAAAGATACGCGATGGAATCGAGCAAATAATAAAACGGGCTTTCGGCCTCCGTCATGAAATTGCTGATTCCGATTTGCGGCAAAAAGACGATGACGAGCGGCAGCGCCGCATACCCGGTCGCCGTCACGATTTCCTTGAATTTTCCCTCGCCGTCCATCAACGTCGTCAGCGACCAGTTCGAAACGCAAAACAGCAGAAACGGCAGGACGATGAATTTCAGCTCATCGATGCTGCTGAGTTCGGTCGGCTTGTTAAAGTTCACGATAAATCCGGCGTATTGCCGCTTCAGTATCATCGTGACGACCAGCATAAGCAATATGGATACGGCGATGGCGACTTTCCCTTTATTTTCGTATTTCAGTTCCCAAAAACTGCTGAACGGGCGGACCATCGTGCGCAGCGGCATTTTCCAAGCGGCCGTGTCCACATAATGGACGAGAACCTTCCGCCTGGCCCGCACGATCCACAGCGCGAGCAAGGCTCCCGCCGCCCCCAGCACGACGCTCATGACGTTCCCGAAATGGTTCCACAGATACTCCGAACGATAACGGTTTAACGCTTCGGAATAATATTTGCGGTTATTCCCGTTTTTGAAAAATTCCATGGCCTGCTTGTTTTCGCCCTGCTGCAGCAGCGATTTGCCGATGCCGATATACGCGATGTCGAAATTGGCATTCAGCTTCAGCACCTCTTCCCAACGTTTGGCCGCCTCGTCGTCTTTGCCGTTAAAATGCGCCTTGACCCCGTCGCGGATCAGCGATCCGTAGCGGGTAGGGGCAAAAACGGCAAGCCGGTTCATTCCGGCATCCAACACGGCCATGCGGTCGCCCAGCATCGCCATGGCCGTCGGTTTTTGGAAGCGGTTTTCGCTCATGCCGATGCCGCCGAACTGATACAGCATGTTGCCGTCGCCGTCGTACGTGAAGATCCGGTTTCGTTTTGAATCCAGGGCGCTGTACATGCCGCTTTCGTCGTAAATGACGTCGATGAACGTCGAGCTGCCGGCGTTTTGGACCGTTTTTTGCTTGGCCGCGTCCACCTGAATGGCGGACACGTCGCCGGCCGGATCGAAGTATCCTTCCCGCCTCAAGACGTCTTCTCCGCCCGGGTTAATCCGCTTAATCGGATTTGATGCATTGACTTCCGAGGAAACGGCATAAATAAATCCTTTGTCGTCCAAATCCATGTTGGCGAACTCGATCGGCAGGAACAACTGCATTTGGCTGCTTTGCTCCCGGGTGGAAAAACGCTTCCAGAACAAATCGACGGGGCTGAACCGGACCTTGTTCGTGCCGACGTATCCCCGGAAATTCCCTTTTGCGTCGAATTCCATGATGCCCTCGAATGCGCCTTGGGCGATGACGTACAGCCTTTGGGTTTTATCCACGGCCACCTTTAGCGGGAAATATTGAAATCCCTTCGGAATCAGGCTGGACACCGGAGCCCCGTAGATCCGGATCAGCTTGCCGCTCCGCTCCATCTCGACCACCCGTCCGTTTTGCGTGTCGGCGACGAACAGATGCTGCCGGGTCGGGTCAACGTACACGCCGCTCGGCTTGTTGAACGCATCCTTTTTTCCGCCGTTGTCGAAAGAAGCGATCACCCCCGCCAGTTCTCCCTTTTCGTCCAAATGGACGATCCGGTTGTTGCCCGTGTCCGCAATGTAAAGGTGCCGGTCCCTGTCCACAAACACGTCCTGCGGCTCATTCCAATTGCCGATGCCCAAATCGGAGCCGTAAATCGTTTGTTCCGCCATATACGGATAGGGCGCGGGTTCGGCTTCCCTCCAGTACGAATAGTTGTACCCGTGGTCCGGCACCTCCGCCTTCACCGGAGTCCCGACGGCAAGAAGCGCCAAAACGAATAGCCAAACCGTCCATCTTCTGATCACTAGCGCGCTCCCCCTTTCACCATCAGTCTTTCATCCCCGATGTCGACATCGTTTGAATGACGTTGCTTTGCGTCATAATGAAAATCGCTACGGGCACAAGCATCATGATCAATGCCGCAGCGGCCATCGGTCCGGACCGGACGAAACCGCCCGACAGAATTTGGCTGAACGCGTAATCCATCGTTTTCAGCTGCTCGCTGTAGATGAACGACGCGCCCTGCCCGCCCGTGCCGGTTCCCCACAAGCCTTTGAACGAAAAAATGATCAGCGTCAGCCACGCCGGTTTGACGATCGGCATCACGATGTTCCAGAAGATGCGGTATTCGCTGGCGCCGTCGATTTTGGCCGCTTCCAGCAGCGAATCCGGGATCTGTTCCATGAACTGCTTCATCAGGAACAGCCCGAGCGAAGTGGCGAAGGCCGGAAAAATAAGCGACCAGTACGTGTTCAGCAGCCCGAGCCAACTGACGGTCAGATAGTTCGGGATCGACGTGACCTGAGGCGCGAACATCAGCGACAGCACGACGAGCGTAAACAAAAGGTTGCCGCCGGGCAGCCTTAATTTGGCCAGCGGATAGGCGGCCATCGAAGCCAGAACGACATGCCCGGCCGTCCCGAGAAACGCGACGAAAAACGTGTTGAAAATATAACGCGACAGCGGCACCCAGGAATTCGCGAAAATGAGGAACAAATCGTAAAAGTTATCCAGCGTCGGATGGCGCACGATAAACGTCGGCGGAAAGAGGAACATCTCGTCCAGAGGTTTCAGCGCCGTGCTGACCATAAATACGAACGGCGCGGCCATAAACGCCCCGGCGCAGGCCAAAAGCCCGAAAATGGCGATGTCCACCGGAAGCGAGCGGTTCACTTTCCTTTCCCGGCGCAGCCGGAGTTGAAATTTTGCCTGCATGGGATCTATTCACCCACTTTCCTGAGCAGCTTCTGGATCACCATGTTCGTGCCCAACATAATGACAAACAACACGCTTGCGATGGCGCAGGAGTACCCCATTTCGAACCGGATCGTGCCGTAATCGTTCAGATGGGTCACGATCGTATGCGCCGCATATTGCGGGCTCGGAAACCCTGCCATATTGGTTGCGACGTCGGCAACGGCAAAGGAGCTCGTAATTTGCATGACCGCCCCGAACATCAGCTGCGGACGCATCGACGGGAGGGTGATGTGCCACAACTCTTGCCAGCGGTTTTTCACGCCGTCGATCGCTCCGGCTTCGATCAAGGTTTTGTCGAGGCCCTGCAGGCCGGCGATAAATGCGAGAAAAGCGGTACCTAGGCTCAGCCAAAGCTGGACGAGCATGATGATAAACAGCATGTATTTCGGATCCTGCAGCCACTGGATCGGCTCCAGAATGAATCCCCATTTCATCAAAAAAGCATTCACGTAACCGAAGGAATCGCCTGAAAAGGCAACCTGCCAGATCAAATAGACGTTGCCCGAAATCGACGGCGCATAAAAAAGGAGCGTCACCACCGCCCGCAATTTCGGCGACAGTTCATTGATCAGCCATGCGAGCATAAAACAGGCGATATAGCTGATCGGCCCCGTAATCACCGCAAACAGGAGCGTGTTCTTGAGCGCGATCAGGAACACCTCGTCCTTGATGAACAACGTCGCGTAATTATCCCATCCGATCCATTTCGGCGGCTCAAGCACGTTGAAATACGTGAAGCTTAAGGCAAACGCCATCAAGACGGGAAATGCCGTAAAAACGAAAAACAAAACGAAATACGGGGCAAGCAGGACGTACCCCTGCTTCTGCTGTCTCATTTGCTGCATCAGCGCTGCCAGTTTGCCCGGGTTTCGGCCGGGGGCGGGCGGTGACACGCTCCTTGTCGGATCCGGCAATTTCATATGGACTTGCTCTACCTCGGACATCGGAATCACCTCTCCTTCTCGCCTTCCGGCAGCCCGAATTCTTTCCGTTTTTTCGCGATTTCGTCGTTGACGAATCGCGTGTAATTGCGGATCGCTTCCCGCGGATCCTCATTGGAAATGACCACGCTGCGGAAGGCGTTGTCCAGATGACGTCCCGTAAAATAACCGCCGGGCACTTCCGGAATGCCTTTCGCCCATTGCCACTGTTCCATAAGCGTTTTGTAATCCTTCACCTGCCAAGGCAGCTGTCCGACCGCTTCCAGGTTCGCCGTGGCAAACCGGCCTGCGGGCCCGAAAATAGCCTCGCTTTCCCATCCGAACTTGGCCTGGACTTTCGAACTCGACCACCATTGCATAAACCTCCAGGCTTCCGGCTTGTTTTTGCTGCCCTTGAGCATGACCGCCGCGTTGCCGGATGCCGGCACGTCGCGCCGAATGGAGCCGTCCTCCCGTTTCGTGCCGGGAACGGGGCCGATATCCCACAACCCTTTCAATTCGGGAGCCGTGACGCTGATCATGTTAAAGCGGGTGTAATCGGCGATGCCGATCGGCATCTCCCCGCTGCGGAAGCGGTTCGTGAAATCCGTTTCGATCGGCAGCTTGTAGGTCGTATACAGCTCCGACCACTCGATGAAAGCCTGAATCGACGTTTCCGAATCAAGCGCGCTCGTTTTGCCGTCTTGGGAATACAGCGTTCCATCCTGCTGATAAAGCAGCGTGCCGAAAGTCGGATTGACGGGCAGGCTGCCGCTCTCCTGGACGTTGGAGCCCGTTTTGACGAGAACCTGGATCGGGAACCCGAACAACAGGTTGTTTTTTTGCAGCTCCGGAATCATGGCGTACACGTCATCCCAGGTTTGGGGCACTTCGAGGTTCAACTCGTCGAGAATATCCTTGCGGTAAAACAGCACCGGGAAATACTGCTCCACCGGCAAGCCGTAAACGGCGCCGTCAAACGCATACGGAACAAAAGCGCTCTCGCTGTACTGCCGCTTCACTTCGTCAAAGCCCGGATATTTCGATAAATCCTCGACGCCGCCGCGCAGCGCGTAATTCAGCGGCTTGTCGTTGCCTACGGAAAAGGCGACGTCCGGACCGCGGCCGGCAAGCATCGCCTGCAGCAGCACCGATTCGGTCACGACCTGGATATCGACGCCGACGCCGGTTTCCGGCGTGAAGGATTCCTCGACCATCCGCTTCAAAATTTTGGCTTGATCCAGCCCCATCGTGATCCAAACCTTTATTTTTTTCCCGTTTTTGCCGTTGGACGAGCCGAGCGCGTTGTAATCGTTGAAAAACGACAGCGCAAACGAACCGACCTGATGCTTGACGTTTTTCCATACGCTGGCGCCTGCGGCCGGCATGTCCCGGCCGGGAGAGGCGACGACAAGGTAATCGATCGATAATGGCATGTTATTGATGGAATAAATCCAGGAGCCGAGCGAGCTGACGTTCGACTTAAACGTCTCCAGCCGGCGGGCTACCGTATCGGGGTGATCGGCCATATCGCGGAGCTGGTAGACGATCCGCTTCAAGGTGGCGGTCCGGTCGCCGCTGCCTCCGGCCTGTTCGATCCGCCGGGTAATCGAATCGATCAGGTCCGCTTGCCTGCGGAAGGCGTCGATCATGTCGGGCAGCTTCGTTTCAAGCTGGTAGTCGCGGTATTCGTCCGGCACGACGCCCGTGATCATGACGATCCGCCGGTACATGTTGTTCAGCTCAAGCACGCTCGATTCGATGGTTCGCAGGTAGAGCGACATTTCGCCAAGCGTGACGTCCATCCGGATTTGATGGCGCCCTTTGGTCAAATAGAAAAGGTAGGGCTGTTTGCCGTCTCCGATTTCTTTCAGCTTCCAGTCGGGGGAAAAGTTGAACGCGATGCTTTCCGCTTCCTTGAACGGAACGCTGCCGTCGATCAGCAATTTGCGGTACGACGTGGCTCCCCGCTGCATGCTCTGGTTGTATTTCACCCCGATTTTATACAACCCGTCTTCGGGCACCTCGATATCCCACGAGATCCACTGCCCCGCCTCCGACCAGTTGAACGAACCGATCGTGTTGAATCTGATTTTGGTCATGTCATAGGGTTCGGTTGCCGGGCTGCTGCGGTCCATCATCGGGTACAGCACCGCGCTCGATTTCAGGGCCGCCGCTTCGCCCTGAATTTTGATGAAGGCGTCCCGGGCTTCTTTGTACCCGTTGGCTTGGTAGCCCTTCGATAATTCCTCGTAGGAAGGAACGTCGGGGAGCTGAAAGAGCTTGATATAATCAATCATCATCGGCTCCTTTTCGGAGACGAGGGAGATGACGTGTTTTCCTTTTGAAAAATAAAACGAATACGGCTCTTCATGCCGCCCGTCCGAGCTTTGAATGCTGACCTCCTGCCACATCGGCACTTCCGCCTGCCCGGTATAGATGTCGTTTCCTTTTTCGTCCTGCACGGTGCCGCCTTCATTTTTCCACAGCCGGTAAAATACGAGATTTCTGGCCTCCGCAAACGGAAGTTTTCCATCGATCAAGAGCTGCCGGTCCATATCCGAGCCTTTTCCCGGCATGGAACGGTAACGCAGAGCCATATGGTACAGACCTTCCTCGGGAACATCCACCGTCCATGAGACGCTGCCTGATTCGCCGGTTTGGATGACCTTTCCGTCTGCGCCGTCGATGCCTTCGACCACCGTGACGTCCATGCCTTCTGCGCTCGAATAAGCATCTCCTCTGACGAGCACCTCTCGGTCAGGTCGGACGGCGTCTTCGAATTGACGGATATAAGCGTCGTAACTGTCTTTGCTCGTCGACCCAAGCTTCAAATCGGCCGGCGGCGAATCGACGGCTGCGGCTGCCCCCTTTGCATCCTGAAGCGGGGCAAACGGCAGCGGCTGCGGAAACAAGAAACTTATCGCGGCGAATAGCGCGATCAGCGCGATCCGGCGGTTCGACTTCCGCGTCATCGATGCATCCCCTCCATATGTAATCCAGCACCCCGGCGTAGCCCGCCGGAGTGCTGAATCACGCAAACTTTTGCTTTACTTTTTGGTCGTGACGTCGATCGCGCCCTGCGCCATCGGCTTGATCCGCTGGACGGCCTGGGAAGGCGACTCTTTGCCGCTCGCGATGTTTTTGAAAGCTTCTTCCAGCACGTCCGGCAAACCGACGTACGCCTGGTAATTGATCAGCCTGAACGAACCGTCGAACATTTTTTTCATCGTGTCGAGCGATTCTTTGTTTTTCATGTTCGGCTCTTCCTTTTGCAGTTGGATCTGCTTGCCCTTTTCCACGTCGAATTCGTACAGCTCGCTCCAGGCGGCCAGCACCGCCTTCGGGTTTTCGACGCCTTGGGGTATGAACCACAGGTTCATTTTGTCGTACGGGGTGACGTATTCGGTAGCTTTGGGCCCTTTCGGGAAAAAGACGTATCCGATATCGTTCGGTTTATCCTTGACGTAACCGAGGTTATCCCAGCGATAGCCGTTGACGAATGCCGTTTTTCCGCTGCCGAAGTCGGCTCCGTCCGTCCTTCCTATGACCTTGTGGACATTGTAGAGATCGTTGAAAAACTGCAGGGCTTCCATCGCGTTCGGCTCATCCATCACGAATTTGTTCGTCGCCTCGTCTTCGATTTTGCCTTCGTTGGTATAGATCAGCACGGAGGCGAGCAGCGACTCGCTGTCGAAGTAAAGGGGCACCTTTCCGCTTGCTTTTACCTGCTTCAGGATCTCGAGGAACTTATCCCACGTCCACTCCCCTTTTTCCTGAAGTTGGTACGGGTCCGGCAGACCCAATTTTTGCAGCAGCGTTTTGTCGTAATACAAACCGTGGCTTTCCGTATAGGGAAGCGTAACGCCGTATTGCTTGCCTTGATACTTGCCGTTTGCAAGCGTCACCGGATTGTTGCCGAAGGCCGGATTGTTCATGTCGATGACGCCGTCGAGCGGCTGTACGTATCCTTCGATGACCAGCTTCGGAAACGCCTCCCGGATCGGAATCATGACGATGTCGGCGAAAGGCTCGCCCGCCACGGAAGACGTGATCAGGCGGGCCGTCGTGTCCTCGACCGTCACGTATTCGATTTTGGTGTTGTATTTTTCTTCGACTTTTTTTTGCAGCGCTTTTTCTTCGTCGTTCAAATAGGCATCCATCCCCCACCATTGACCGATGCGCAGAGGTTTGCCTCCGAGATCAAGTTTTTCTTCCGGTTCCTTCGCAGCCGGCTCTTCCTTCGTTTCCTGCGTCCCCGCAGCGTTGCTTTCGTTTCCGGCAGCGTTTTCGGCCGGTTTGGCATCGCCACCCGTCGTTCCCGCCGCGCCTTGGCCGGAACAGCCGATCAGCGACAACATCGCCGCGAACGTCAGCGCCAAGGACCATGCTTTCATCGTCTTCAAGCGATTCCCCCCTAAAATGTTCAATGGTTGTGAATCATGCCTTCATCTGAAGTTTCCGTTTCGACCGCTCTCTACAAGGCCTCCTTTCCAACATGGCGGGCACGGCTTTATTGTAACCGCTTTCATTCCTGGCGAACGGGAAGCTTGCTTTCAGCTCCCTGCAAAAAGGGCGAAGCGGCCGCCTTTCCCGCTATCCGCGCTGCGTTCATGCGACGCATTACCGCCTTCCTCTTCAATATAGCTTGAAAGCTTCTCCCCTTGTATTCATCCAAAAGAGGCATTCCCGTACATGCTCATGCTGCCGCCCGGCATCCACGCCCCGGCAAACGGCTAACAATCGTCCATAGGATTCTAATTTTCGTCCATACCGAAACCGGGCCGAACCGTGCATAACGGAAAGCGCCGTCCCGCGCGGGTCACGCAAACTGCTCCCGGAATTGGTCGGCGTGCGGCCGGTCACTTTTTTGAACATTCTCGTAAAATAAAAATAATCCTGGTACCCGGCCTTTTCGGCAATGTCGCTGACCAAATCCCCCGTTTGCTTCAGCAGCTCGCACGCATAGGAAATCCGCAGCCTGGTGACGTAAGAGGTAAACGTTTCGCCGGTTTCCTTTTTGAACAGCTGGCTGATGTAGTTCGGATGGACGTAGTATTTTTGCGTCAGCGTTTGGATCGAAATGGCATTGCGGTAGTTGTCATGGACATACTGCAAAATCGATTTGAAGGTTTCGTTGCCGGTTTCCTTCGATTCGTATCCCATCTGTTGGCCCATCCCCTTGATCGCCGCCAGGTTCAATTCGTCGATCATGTCGGAGCCGCTGGCGAAGTGCTCCATCAGCTGCTCGTAGCTCAGCAGCATGCTATCGTTTTCGTCCCCAGGATCGCTGTACAGAAACGTATAAGCAGCGTTATACAGGTGCAAAGCGTCCTTAACCGTCGCCTTCTCCTCCCGGAACAGTTCCTTGATTTCGTCGAAGCGGCGGAGCAGCGCCGTCAGATCTTTATTCCCGATGGCGGCGCCGATGTTCCGGATGCATTCCTTCATCTCCCCTTGCGCATCCCCGCGGTGCCTGAAAATGCCCGGCTTGCCCGTCAGGAAATATTGATTGGACAGCAAATAAGCCGTCTCGATCGCCTGCTTGAGCATGCGAATTTCGCCGCAAGGCCCGCTGATTCCGGCCCCTTTGAACCCTTGCTGCGCCTCAAGTTCGCCGGCCGCCGACTCCAACTGGTCATAATCCATGATATACAGCGTTTTCGATCTGCCGATTTTCAGGCGAAGTCCCTGTCCGCGCAGCGGCGCCGTCCCGTCTTCGAAAGCCGCCACCAACACGCCGATCCCATGGGCGGGATTCAAATGAAGCCCCCATCTCCCGAGCTCGGCATGCAGGCTGTCCGAATCGGCGTCGGTTCGTTCGGTCAGCAGGTTTAAAAGGCGGGATTCGGCGTGAAAACGTTCCGTGTCGAGCGTTTTTTTCAGCCTGGCAAGCACGTTCGCAATTTCCTGCTCGTCATACGGTTTCAGGCAATAAGCCGAAGCGCCGAAATTAAGGGCCCTCTGCGCATACGCAAATTCCGCGTAACCGCTGACGACCACGAATTTCGGAGGCCGGGAAAGCTCGCTTCCTTTTTTGATCAGCTCAAGCCCCGTCATGCCCGGCATCCGGATATCGGTGAACACGACTTCCGGCTTGTTGTTTTCCATCGATTGAAGCGCTTCCAATCCGCTGTATGCCGCGCCTGCCACCTCGAAGCCGCAGCTGCCCCAATCGACGCTCGCCTTCAGGCTTTCCACGACCCAACTCTCGTCATCGACGATCAATACTTTGTACATGAACATTCCTCCTTGCCGGCATCCTTAGGCTTATTTTCGTTCCTACCCCGAGCGTGCTGTCGACTTCGAGCCCGTATTCGCCGCCGAACGTCAGCTTGATCCGGTTGTTGACGTTGGCGAGCCCGATGCTAGACACCCTCGGCCCGTCCCGGCTTCCGATGTCCCGGTCCTGCCGATGCAGCGCCTCGGACACCTCCGCAAGCCGCTCGGGTTCCATCCCCAAACCGTCGTCTTCGACCGTGAGGACAAGCACCTGATCGTCATGAACGCTCCCGCGGATGATCAGCGTCCCTTGCGCCTCCTTCAGCTCCAAGCCGTGAAATACCGCGTTTTCCACGACGGGCTGCAGGATCATTTTCGGGATCAGGCACCCCAGCGCTTCGCCCGGCAGGTCGTAATCGACCTGAAACCGGCCGCCGAAACGGATTTGCTGAATTTGAATATACGACTCGACGATGCCCATCTCCGCCTGAAGAGTTACCATGTTCTCCCCTTTGATGCTGTAGCGGAAGATTTGGCCCAGCGATTTGGCGATGTCGCGGATTTCGTGCACGCCCCGGACCGCCGCCATCCCTTTGACCATCTCCAGCGTGTTGTACAAAAAATGCGGGTTGATCTGGCTTCGCAAAAACGTCAGCTCCGATTTTTTGTTTTCCAGCTCGGCTTTGTACAGCATCGTGTTCGTTTCGAGCAGTTGATGCGTCAAATGGTCGACCTGATCCAGCATGCTGTTCAGGCCGGTCGACATCACGGTAATTTCCGCGTATCCCTGAAGGGAAATCCGGTTTTTCAGCTTGTCCAAATCTCCCCGCTTAATGTTATTCATGAAGGACATCAGCTTTTTGAGCGGGAGCAAAATATTGTTCGTGACCAGCTTGAACAGCAGCAGCATGACGATGGCTCCGGCAACGAAAATGGCCAGCTCCAGCCTGCGTATTTTGGAAATGTCGGAATAAAGCTCGGAGACGGGGATCATGCTGACGATCGCGCTGTTGATTTCAGGCAGGTTTTCTTTCTGCACGACATACGTTTGCCCGTTCAGTTCAAGATTCATCGGCTTCGAGGAAGCCGGTTGGTCCGCAATGATGCCGCCGAGCTCGCTTCCGACCTTCTCCGGATCGCCGCTGGACAGGATTTTGTTGTCGCTGTCGACGAGATAAACCAGCGTGGCGGATTCGCTCGATAGAGAGCCGGCCCGTCCGATCAGCGCTTTCGGGTCGATAACGAAAAACAGCGTGCCGATGACGGAATGGAACCGTTCGCCGGGCTGCAGCGATTTCATGTTCATGCCGACCGGAATGACGTTGCGGGACGGGTACAAATCCCCGAAATCCTTGAGGCCGAAATAGCGGATGGATTCCTCGGGCGCAATCGAATTCGCGTAATACGATACCAGCTGATTCCCTCCGAACAGATCGTACCAACGCCCGTTTTCCCCCAAAACGACGATATCCAAAATGCCTTCCTTCAAGCTCCCCATATTGATCAACAGGCTGTTGATTTTTTTCGAATACACGAAAGCTTCGGCAGCGTTTTCCTCGATCAGGAATTTCTGGACGTCCTCGTTATAAGCGATATTCGTCATCAGCCTGTCGATGACGTCTTTGTTCGCATGCACCGTTTCTTTGATTTGCGCCCCAAGATCCTTGGTATACCGTTCATTGTTGTCGCGAATGATTCCGGACATTTGAAAATATGTCGCGATCATGATCGTCAAAATGACCGCGGCGATGGATGCCGCAATCAAGGACAACTGCGAACGTATCGATAATTTCCGGTAAAAGGACACGGCCCGATCCCCCGTTGTTTTTAATGGTATGGACGTTGATTAGGAACATATTAACATAGTTTGGGAGACTCCAGCAGAAATCTCTTTACGCGCACATCCTTTTCCATTACGATCTGTAGGAAGGACTTCTTTAAAGGAGTTGATCGTTTGTTCCGGTTCAAAGCTTCGTTACTTGGATGTATGGCGGCCTTCCTGGCCGTGAGCGGAACGGGATGCAGCGGCAGCGAACCCCTTGAACCTGCGGCCCCGGCCCATTCGGGCGGGAACGAACATCTTGACGTTTCCGTCGCGTTTTGGGACATCGGCAGGGCGTTTGAAAACAACGATGAAGTGCTGCAAAAAATCGAAAGCGATTTCAACATCACGATCCAGCCGGTTCAGGTGAACTACGCCGATTATGAGGAAAAATTCAAAATATGGGCGGCCTCCGGCCAATTTCCCGACTTGTTCGCGCATTCGCTCGTCAGCGACTCCCCGGGAATCTACGCCGATTGGATCAAGCAGCGCCTGATCCGTCCGCTGCCCGATGATCTGACCCCTTATCCCAACGTGTACCGGGTGGCGCAAATTCCCGATACGCTCGCCCTCCGCCGCAACAAAAAGCTGTACATGCTTCCGCGCATCGCGTACCCGACGAACGATTTATGGATGCTGGAGCGGGTGGTGTTCGTCCGCAAGGATTGGATGGAAAAACTCGGTTTCGCGGACCCGAAAAACTTCGATGAATTTTCCGATATGATGAAAGCGTTTACGAGGGACGATCCGGACGGCAATGCCCTTGACGATACGGTCGGTCTTACGGCCGCAAGCCTCGATTATTTGTCCTGGGTGTTCAGCCCCACGTTCCCGCAATTTGCCGCAAGCAAATGGGTGCAGGAGGACGACGGATGGATTCCGTATTACGCCTCCCCCAAAATGAACGCCGTCGCCGCGCAGTTCCGGCAGCTTTACTCGGACGGCGGCCTCGACCCGAACTTTTATCTCGTCAAAGAAGTCGATGCGCTCGAAAAATTCGCCCAGGGCAAAGCCGGCGCGCTTGCTTACAAGGCAACGCCCCAAAGTTTGAGCAAACTGGCGCGTTTGTGGGATAAATACCACCCCGGCATAGATTTTTACGATTCGGTCAAAATTTTGCACCTATGGCCTGCGGAAGACGGCAACCGCTACTATTACGTCGCGTCGACCTATTGGACGGAAAGTTATTTCAGCGCCAAAGTGGATGACCGCAAAATGGACCGGATTTTGAAGCTTTACGATTATTTGCTGTCGCCCGAAGGCAAAATGCTTATGAAATACGGAATCGAAGGAAAAGATTACGTGAACCGGGACGGGGAAATCGTCATTACCCGGCCGCGGGAGGAGTCGGGAGAATTCGTCAGCCTTCAAAAGCTGTATCCTTCGACCGAAATTTTCCGCAATCTTGCTTCCTGGGGACTGGAGCAGTCCTATCGGCTCGACCCCATCAACAAAGACAATTACGGCGAAAAAAATATTCGTACCAGCCTGGAGGAAATGAGGTGGCTGCTCAACCATGCAAGAGCGACGCCGTTTATGTATTCGATCATTTCGCTTTCCACCGACAATAAAGACAAGCTGAGCGCCGCCATCCATCCGATGGACGATTTGACGAAAGCGGTGCTGGGCACGGGCGACCCGGTGAAGCTGTGGCAGGAAAACCTGAAAACGTACAACCGAATGGGGCTGCAAAAGGCGATCCGCGAAGTCAACGACAAACTTGCCGCGAGCGAGTAATCCGGTTATGGCCGGCAACAGGCCAATGAGCGGCAAAAGGCGGCGGAAGTCCAAATTCCGCGCGCCTTTTTTCGTATGGTTGTCCCCGCCGGTCAACTACCGGACGGATAATCTAAAGACGCATCATTCGCGCTCAGCATGCCTACGATGCAACGAATTTCCCTTCCGGCCGATGTTCCGGCTGTTCATGCACGACGGTCCCGTCGTTTTGGCGGATCCAGGTCGAGAAATCCCGTTCCCCCGCTTTCAATCGAATGACCCGGGCCCCCGTAGGGAAATGGTCCTTGCGTTCGCCGCCGACGTAGCTGACGTATTTCGTCGCCCGGCCGTAACAAAGCCGGATGCCGTGCAGCGTGCCGCAAAAATCGTTGGCATGGTCATGCCCGACGAAAGTGCCCATCACGTCGCCCATTTCCAGCATCGCCGCAAACATCCCCGAATTGAACCTTGGCGCGGAGCAGGTTCCGTCCAGAAGATGCCCGTAACACGTTTCCGTTTCCCATACCTCGTTGTATTCAGGCAGCGGGATATGGAAAAAAGCGAGCGCAGGCAGCGGCGTCCCGCCGTTTTGCCCGGTTAATGCCTGGGACTCCGATACGTACCAGTTGATCTGGTCCCTGCGGATCCAATCGTACCCGCCGTACGGGGAATAGTCCCCGCTGTCGAGAAAATAAAGCGCCGCTCCCGCTTCATCGCGGTCGTTCATGACGGTTAGCGCAAAGTTACCCGCCCCGCTTACCCCCGGCGGATCTTCCTTGGCGACGCAATATTCATGCTCCAATTGCAGCCGATGCATCTCCTCCCGGGTGACGCTCCCTTCCGAGTCGTGGTTGCCGAAAACGGCGGCCCACGGAATGCGGTTGTTTTCGGCGGCGGCAACAGCCTTGCGGAACGATGCCATCGGGTCTTTCGTCCTCGCGCTTGCGATAACGTCGCCGGTGAACACGATCAAATCGGGCTGCTCCTCCCGGATGACCATCTCCATCAAGCTTTTCGTTTCCGCATCCAGTTTTGGGGAATCGGGATCGTAATCAAATTCGTCGATAAACTCTACGTCCGTAAATTGCACGATGACAAACGTGCCGTCTTCGCGGAATTTCAAGCTTTTGTTCATATTTGCGGTCAGCCTCCGTTCCTGCCATGGATTTTGCGGCATGTTTTCATGCCGGTGGCGCCTTCGCTTGCAGCAGCTTGGCGCATTCGTTATGCCGTTTCCCGCCCTCATGATTCCGGTTTTTCGATCACGAGCCATGTCGCGCTTTTTCCCGCCACCGTCACCGGCACTTGCGCATGAAAGGTCCGGTCCAGCTCGTAAAGGACAGGATCCCCCTCCTGCTCCCGAATCAGAACTGCGCCCGACAATCCGGTGTAATAAAGCGGCAGGCGAACCGTCGTACGAATCGGATCTTCAAGCGGATTATGAATGACGGCCAGACCTTTATGCTTCAGGCGGGGATTCACATGCAGGATGCAGTCGTAATCCCGGCCGTCGGGCCTGCGGACATGGACGATGTCCGAATCGAGAATCGCGCGGTATTTCTTGTAAAAATCGACCCGCTGCCGGACGACTTGCTTCGTTGCCTCCGTATCGTACAATCGATGGCCCCTGTAAATGGCCTGCACCCCGGAGCCGAAGTTGTTCATCAGGTGTGTGCCGTAGTCGTCCAGATGTTCGGAAAGCGGTTCCAAAATCGCTTCGGCGCCACCTCCATGATAAGGCATCAGAGGGACGAACATCCAGCCCATGCTCGGCGTTTTTTCCCATGTTCCGTCAAAAATGTTCTGCCGGGCCAGAATCAGCTGCCTTTCCCTCGGCAAAGCCCAGTTGACTTCGCGGTATCCCATGCCCGTTTTGTTCGAACCGTTTAAGAAATACCAATCCGGGACGTTAAGGTACACGCCGCGCTCCCTGCACCATTGGTACAAATCCGAAATCGCCTTCCACTGCATCCACTGCGAATCTTCCCGCCCGAGGTGACCCGGATGCGCCGTCGATTCGCAAATATCGCCCGCATAGGAACCGTCATGCTCCAGCGCGTCAAATCCGGTCCGCTCCAGAAAGGACTTGATTTTTTGCAGATACCTGCGGCCCCAGCGGCTCCCCAAACATGGCGCATGCACATAATAAGCCCCGTCCGCGTTGACCACATCGTCCTCCGCGCCGACCGTCCGGCTCGCAAGCAGGGAATATCCGCCGATCCGGATGCCTTTTTCGTGGGCGTAGTCGGCTAACTCCTTCATCCGTTTCAAATAAGCGGGATCTTCGTTCTCCATGTCAAAGCCGCTCCCGAAGGACAAGATCACCATTTCGAAGCCGACTTCGGCGCATTGGTCGACGGCCTCCTTCACGACATCCGTCCTGTCGCTCATGACGTGCATGAACATCGGATTGTCCTCGACCCATGGAGCCAGGACGCGGTACATCCGTTTTTGCGCCAGCCCCTTGCGCTCGCGGTCCGTGCCGTCGTGAATCAGCTCGAACGTCCGGAACGTTTCGAACGTCTCCCCCGGCGGCAGGGGAACTCCAGGCCCAAGCGGCGGCTTGCTGACAAGCAGCAGCGGAGTCAGGCAATCGTAATTCACCTGCGACGTATAATCGGGGTCGGGCAGCCAGAAGGTGGTGCGGTTGGCTTTTTTTCGGGTCATCCCCTGGAAGGAATAGTCGCTTTCCACGTCGATGTTCGGATAATCCCAACGGTCCGGCGTTTCCACGGGAGACTCCCACTCCACGACGGCCAGCATCTCGCTCGTAAACGAATCGATGCACAAGGATCGGCCGCTTCCGTTATGGAGGGAAAACCATTTGGCCAGCAGCGGCAAGCCGTCGTACATTTCGTAATGCACGGATAAAACGAGCCCTTTTAATTCCTTGGCATGGGACGGCGGCGCAAAATGGAGCGTGAGCGACACGCCCGGCGGCGGCCAAGCCGAAACTTCAGCTGCAGAGATGCGCCGATACGGAAACCGCTCCTTGATCGGCCCCGTTTCACAGCCCGTACATTGAAAAGCATCCGGGCTTGCCGTCATCCCGTCGACCCACTCGCGCCGCAGATAACCGTATTCTTCCTGCCCTTTCAGGCCGCCGACTTCGTAATCGCCCCCGTCCAGGCGAACGAGCGCCTCCGGTTTGACGCCGCGGATGATCGTCTCCGAAGTCATCAGGTTGTCGTAGGCAACCGTGGCGGCATTCGGGAATAAACGCCATGTCCGGCGGATCAACCCGTTGTCCATCGCGATTTCATGGGGATGTTCGGTGCTGTACAGGGCCGCGCGGAAGCTTTCCGGGACAAGCAGCCAATCGGCCTTGGGACCGCTTTGCATGCCGTCGTGAAGGCGCGGCAGCTTGGCGGTTTGTCGTTCTTCAAAAATCAAATGAACCCACTCCTAATCTAAATGGCGTTACAGTTCCATTTTAGCGGGGTCCCGTTATAATGGATTTATAGAATTCACAGTTGTTTTTTTCCAAGCCCGCGCCGTCAGGACAGCGGGAAGATCCTTTACGTTTTCTAAGCCGGGAGGCGGTTTTCATCGATCGGAAGAAGCTGTTCAAGCAATATCTGTCCAATGTTCAGACCAACCTGTTTATCGCCGATATCAGCAAAGTTTCTCCGGATTGGGGCAACCCTTCCTTTATTCCGGATGCGCATAAATTTTATTTTTTTATGGAAGGGGAAGGCTGGATCCGCATCAACGGGGCGGAGTATTCGCCCAAGCCCGGCCAGCTTTTTTTGATCCCGGAAGGCGTGCGGCAGGCCCATGGCACGGTCAGCGACAACACGTTCCGCATGTACTGGTGCCATTTTTCCGCGGGCGTCTCGGATTTGAACGTGCTGCAGGCGCTCGAAAAACCGGACTGCATCGACGTCGATGAGCTGGACAAGGTGGAGCGGTTGTTCAAGGATTTGATTCATTATCATCGCAGCGACGACCTGCTGGCCGGCTGGAGGGTCAATTCCATTTTGCTGGAGCTGCTCTGTTACTATTTCGAGCGCTCGGGAATCCGCCGCGTCAATCTGGCAGGGTCGGCCTCGCACCAGGCGGTGGAAACGGTCGTCCGATACATGGAGGAGCATTTATCGGAGCCGGTTTC
>Ga0180220_1001266_pt1 | contig 19419 bp, 17 predicted proteins | sample eDN5th37CBELigBY_FD_151335 | JGI IMG/M metagenome (GOLD analysis project Ga0180220, IMG submission 151335) | Enriched backyard soil microbial communities from Emeryville, California, USA - eDNA 5th pass 37_C BE-Lig BY (version 2) (version 2) | ecosystem: Environmental > Terrestrial > Soil >...
CCTATCACCGGCGCCGCCGGCAGCGCATCCTCGGCAAGTTGACGCCCGTCGAGTTCGAAGCCATCATGACCACACAGGCCGCGTCCGCGGCCTAACACGAAGAGTCACCAAGACCTTCAGCAGTCCCACGATCCCGGTCCGCTGTTCGAATGGTTGGTCAGCGGTGACGTGCCGTTGGATGACAGCGGCGTACTCAACGTGTCACGAGCGTCCTACGACCACATCCGGCCCTACTGGGACGAGATCGGCGTCACCATCGCCGGTCGCCACAGCTTCGACATCACGGACGGGTGGGACGGCGAGCCTCCGAGCGGGATCGACCACGTCGTCGTCGTGACGCACCGGCCGGCACCCGATGGGTGGGACCCGAGCGCGCCGTTTCACTTCGTCGGCGGTATCGAGGCGGCCGTGACCAGGGCGCGGGAGCTCGCAGGCGACCGCACCGTCGAGGTCGCTGCCGGCGATGTCGGCGCTCAGGTGCTCGCCGCGGGCTTCGTCGATGAGGTGCGCATGGATGTCGCGCCTGTCGTACTCGGGTCCGGCAAGCGATACTTCGGCAATGTCGACTCGCAGTACCTCCTGGACGACCCCGACCTGATCGTGCAGGGCGACCGCGTGCTGCACCTTCGCTACCGAGTGCGCCACTGACCACAAGGGTGGGCTCGGAGGCGGAAGCAGAGTCGGATGCCTACAGGCACGGTGTCCCTTCGTCCGCTGAGCGTTTTGTGGATCGTGAGCGCGCCTGCCCGGCGCGCCGTGCAGAGGGCGAGGTGGTCGGAGAGAGTTCAGCTCGGTACGCGAAGGCGACACGCTCGTCGTTACAAAGCTCGACCGCAACGACCGGGCAAGCCGGAGATCGCTGGTCTGTTCGGAGTCTCGCGCGCCACCGTGTACCGGGACTCCTGAGGCGCCGAACGGCGTTCCTCGCCGCCTGTGAGGCGCCCATCTTCTGAATCGGCAGTCGGCCCCGCAAGGCCGCTGCGCTCAACGACCGGCCGCGTTGCGTCTCGCTTCGCTCGCTCAACGAACGCGGGGAAGGACATGCCCGCGGGCAGCCGCCGCCACGCGGCATCCGCCATACGAACAAGACGGACCCGAGATCCGCGCAATACGCGGACCTCGGGCCCGAAACTCCTGTGACAACGGCTGGTGGAGATGGGGGGAATCGAACCCCCGTCCATCGCTGAGAGCCTGCGGCTTCTCCGGGCGCAGTCTGTGAAGGCGTTCTGCTCGGCTCCGACCTTTGTCACAGACACCTAAGTCGACGAGCCCAGCCTGATGAGAGTCCCGCGTGACGCTCAGGCGTCGTCACGCAGCAAGATCCCTAGATGACGCCAGGAACCGTGACGGGATCAATCACGGACTGACGGACTCGGGCTCGCTGCTCAGGCAGCGAGGGCGAAGTCAGACTGCTTCTGTTCGGCAGTTATTGGTTTGCAGGGGGCGTTCACGAGATAACCCTGCATCCTCGGCCCGCTTCACGCAGATTCACAGGCGATGTCGAAACCGATCATCCCCGTGCCCTGGAGTCAGGGTGTGCTCCTGATGGAGCGGCCGCTGTCACACTGTGGAGTTGTCAAGGCTCGATGCCGGGGCATCCGAGCATCACAGGATACAACGGATGCCGCACCCGCGCCATTCCCGCTCACATGAGCGCATCCGGCCGCCCTGTCAATACCCTGTGCCCCATGTCGCGGCGGGTGCTCGACTGGACTCATGACGCAGTCAGCTCCGCAGAACACGCCCCAGCAGCGGGCGAAGCAGCCTCGCACACCGCTGGCCGGCCCGTACGGGCATCCGTTCCATCCGATCCTCGTGACGATCCCGATCGGGGTGTGGGTCGCGAGCCTCGTGTTCGACATCATCGGCTTCGCGGCGGAGGACCCCACTCCGTACGTGACCGCCGCGTGGATCCTCATCCTCATCGGCATCATCGGCGCGGTGCTCGCGGCGATCTGGGGGTTCCTCGACTTCCTGCAGCTCCCCCGCGGCAGCGCCGCACACCGCACCGCGCTGATCCACATGTCGCTCAATCTGGGCGTCGTGGTGGTATTCCTGATCAATCTCATCGTGCGGCTCAACTCGGACGACGACGAGGTGAGCATCGTCGGGTTCATCCTGAGCATCGTCGCCCTCGCGGCGCTCGGCGTCTCGGGGTGGCTGGGCGGCAAGCTCGCCTATCGCTACGGGGTGCGCGTCGCCGACGAGCGCACGCAGCTGGAGGGCTACCGCTGACCCGCGCGCGAGACGAGCCGACCGCCCGCGACGAGCAGCGCGACGATCGCCGACACCGCGGCGGCCGCGCCGATCCTCGCGCCGACGGATCTCCATCCGCCGGTGACCCCGCCGGCCGCGGACGGCGGCTCGAATACGGTGCCGACCGTCAGATCCGCATCCGTCCCCCGCAGTTCGACCCGCTCCTTGGAGAGCCTCACCGCGGTGTCGTAGACCCCCGGGGCCATCCGGTGCGGTAGGAGCGCCACGGTCTGGACCCGTCCCACGAATCGGACGGTGCGCCGCGTGTCCGGTGCCCGCACGATCGCCCGTGCGACGCGCCGGGGAGAGCTGGCCGGCGGAAGCGGATGCACGTGCCGGCCGGTCACGTTGGCGGCGTTCTGGTAGATAGGCGTGTCGACGGTCGCGGGCAGGACGACGCGAACCCGGATGCCGCTCCCACGCAGCTCCTGCCTGAGCGACTCCGCGAACCCGAGCACGCCGAACTTGCTCGCCACGTACGGCGAGATCATCGGCGAGCTCACGCGCGAGTACAGCGACCCGACGAGCACGAGCGTGCCCGAGCCCTGCCGCCGGAAGTACGGCAGCACCGCCCGCGCGCCGTGCACCTGGCCCATGAGGTTGGTCTCGATGACCTGCCGGAACACGGCCTCGGAGAGTTGCTCGAACGAGCCGTATGCGAAGACGCCGGCGTTGCCCACCCACACGTCGATGCGCCCGAACTCCGCCACGGCGCCCACCGCGAGCGCATGCACGTCGGATTGCTGCGAGACATCCGTCGGGATCACCCGCACCTCGGCGCCGAGAGCCCGGCACTCCTCGGCGACCGTCTCGAGCGAGTCCTCGTTGCGCGCAGCAAGCACCAGCCGGGCGCCGCGTCGCGCGTGCTCCTGCGCGGTGGCGCGTCCGATGCCACTCGACGCACCTGTGATGACGACGACGGGCCCTTCGCTCATGACGAGCCTCCTGTCCGCGGCGAGAGGTCGGGCAGCGCACGCGTGCCGAACTCGTGCCGGAGCGCGCTGCGCGCCGCGTACCAACCCGGAAGACCGTGCACACCGGGTCCGGGAACGGCGGATGCCGACGCGAGGTAGACCCCGGGGATCGGCGTGCGCCATGGGTCGGTGCTGAGCACCGGCCGGCGCACCATCTGCCACAGCGTGGGGGCTCCGGCCGAGATGTCGCCGCCGGGATAGTTCGGGTTGTGCCGCTCGACGTCGACCGCGGTGCGCGAGCTCGCGGCGAGGATCGTGTCGCGGAAGCCCGGCGCGAAGCGCTCGATCTGCCGGATCACCGCCTCCTGCCGGTCGGCGGTGCTGCCGGCCGGAACGTGCGTGTACGCCCACAGCGTGTGCTTGCCGTCGGGCGCACGACCCGGGTCGAACAGCGACGGCTGCGACACGAGCACGTACGGGCGATCGGGCAGGCGCCCGCGGTTGACCTCGTTCTCGGCATCCGCGACCTCGGCCCGTGTGCCTCCGACGTGGACCGTCCCCGCCCGCCGCACATCGGGGTCGGCCCATGGAACGGGCTCGCTCAGGGCGAAGTCGACCTTCGCGACGCCTCCGCCGTAGCGGAAGCGCTCGAGCGCACGGCGATAGCCGACGGGCATCGCATCGCCCGCGAGGCGCACGAGCGCGCGCGGCGTGACGTCGAGGAGCGTCGCGTGCGCGCTCGGCAGTTCTGCGAGCGATGTGACCGGATGCTCCAGCACGACGTCTCCCCCGTGCGCGCGGAGGTCGTCGACCATCGCGTCGATGATCGACTGGCTTCCGCCGATCGGGATCGGCCAGCCGCCCGCGTGGGCGTAGGTCGTGAGGGCGAGTCCGGCGCCCGCGGCCGCGAGGCTCGGGAGCTGCAGGATCGTGTGCGCGGCGACGCCGACGAGCATCGCCGGAGCCGCGTCTTCGCGGAAGCGCGCATTCCACATGGGAGTGCCCTGCTCGAGCGATCGGAGCCCGAACGCGATCGCCGTCACCGGGTCGGGCGGGATCCGCAGGAGCGAGGACCCGGTGAAGTCCGCCACGCGCGTCGAGCGCTCGACGAGTGGACGCAGCAGTCCGGCATACGCACGGCCGTCGACGCCGAGAGCCTGGGCCGTCCGCTCGAGGTCGCGGAACGCGATGCCCGCCCGTCCGCCGTCGAGCGGATGCGCGAAGGAGACCTCCGGGATCGCGAACTCCACACGCCGGCGAAGGCCGAACTCGCGGAAGAAGCGGGATTCGAACGCGAGCGGATGCACCGCCGAGCACACGTCGTGCAGGAAGCCCGGCAGCGTGAGCTCGCGCGTCGACGCGCCGCCGCCGGCCTGGTCGGCCGCTTCGAACACCCGCACGCGGAGCCCGGCGCGCGCGAGCGTGACCGCCGCCGCGAGTCCGTTCGGACCCGCGCCCACCACGACCGCGTCGAACTCCGTCGATCCGCGGCGCGCCGCGATGCTCACCCCGTCTTCGGCCCCTTCTCTCCGTTCGCCTGCATCTCACGCTCTCCCGTGCTCTGCTCGGAGCTGCGCTGACCCATGCCCTCCGCCAGATAGGCGAGGCGGTGCAGGGTCTCATCATTGCGCCAGTGCAGGAGGAGATCCATGATCGGCGCGGGCACGAGCATTCCCGGTCCCGCGATCGGCTCCTCTTGGATCCGCACGACGCACCTCTCGCCGCGCGGCTTGATGTCGATCGTCACGCGCGCCTCGCCGAGCGGCCAACCGTGGGCGCGAAGGACCATGCGGCGCGGCGGATCGCACTGCTCGACGACCGTCTTGTCGTTGATGAGCAGGGGCCACACGCCCACCGAGTGGTGCAGCTCGGCGCCCTGCTGCGGCCACGCCTCCTCGACCTCGCGCATGCGCGATGCGCCGACGACCCACGACGGGTAGAGCCAGCCGTCGCCGAGCACGCGGAACACGTCCTCAGGTGTGCAGCGCAGCTCCCTCACGTTGCGAGACATCGTGCCTCCCGATCGAACTCGTGCGTTCCTCTGCGACCGACGCTAGAACACGTCGTGCGACCGCGGGTCGGGGGTTGCGCGGATACGGGTGGTGTGCCACCCGCGCGCCGCGGCGGTGGGCGCGGCATCCGCAAGGCTACGCTCGATCGGTGACGACCACCCGCCTCTGGACGATCGCCGGCGGCGCCGTCGCCGTCGTGGCCGCGCTTGTGCTGATCCTCGTGTTCGCCGTCCCCCGTCCGGCGCCGACGCCGACTGCGACGCCCACGGCGACACCGGCACGCACGACATCGCCCACCCCGACCGCCACGCAGACCTCCACTCCGTCGCCCACGCCGACGACCGCTCCGACCCCCGCCGCGGCGACGTGCGAGAACACGTCGACCCAGGAGTTCCAGGCACTCGCCCGCTCCAACGGCTGGATCTCGTGGAGCACGGTCGACGAGCCGATCGGCGCGCGTCCCTTCGACGACTTCCCCGGCGGTGCGCCCGAGGGTTACATCGTGTGCCGGTGGGGTGTCGGCCCCGAGGTCCCCACCGACAACGTCATCGACCTCGCATGGGCGCGCATCGACTCCTACAACGCCGTGAGCGCGATGCTCCACCTCGAGGAGACCGGGTGGACGAGGAGCGAGACGGATGCCACGGGCTCGACCCTCTTCACGAGCCGGACGAGCGGCCCGGGCGGCGCCTTCCTGTTCACGCCCTTCGACGTGCGGTGGGCCGCCGAACCCGAGTACCTCGACTACATCACCTCCCCCGACGAACCCCGCTGACACGCCCCTCGCCGCGTAGGCTCTCGTCCATGAGCGAAGTCACGATCTCGGTGCGCGGTGAGCACGAGACACGCCTGCAGCCCGAGCGCGCCGTCGCGCACCTGACCGTGCGCGCGGAGGGCCCCGAGCGCGGCGCCGTCGTCGAGCGCATGGCGGCCCTGAGCGAACCCGTGCGCGACGACCTCGCCTCGCGCAAGGCGGACGGCACCGTCGAGGAGTGGACGAGCCAGCGCGTGTCGGTGTGGTCGGAGCGACCGTGGCATCCGGAGGGCCGCCGCCTCGCGCCGGTGCACCACGCATCCGTCGACTTCACCGCGACCTTCCGCGACTTCACCGCCCTCTCGTGGTGGGCAGGCGAGGTGGCCGAGCGCGAAGGCGTCCAGCTCGGCTGGATCGAATGGCAGCTCACACCCGAGACCCGCGCCGCCGTCGAACGCGACACCGCCGCCGAAGCCGTGCACGTCGCCGTCGCGCGCGCGACGGCGTACGCGTCGGCGCTGGGCCTCGGGACAGTGTCGCCGTTGCAGATCGCGGACGTCGGACTGCTCGCGCGTGAGGAGTCGCAGCCGATGGCGAAGGGTCCGCTCATGGCGCGCGCCGCGTTCACGGCGGCAGACGCCGGCGGAGGCGCCCCGGCCGTCAGCCTCCAGCCGGAGGACATCGTGGTGACGGCGGCGATCGAGGCGCGGTTCAGCGCACGCTGATTCCGTCGAAGCGGATCCTTCGCCCGCGCGTCACTCGCCCAGGCGGTTGCGCGTGCGCATCGCGCGCTCGGCCTCGCGCTTGTCTTCGCGCTCGCGGATCGTCTGGCGCTTCTCGTACTCGCGCTTGCCCTTCGCGACGCCGATCTCGACCTTCGCGCGGCCGTCGGAGAAGTAGAGCTTGAGCGGGACGAGGGTGTAGCCGCCCGCCGACACCTCGTGCGAGAGCTTGATGATCTCGTCCTTGTGCAACAGGAGCTTGCGCGTGCGCTTGGCGGCGTGGTTGGTCCAGTGGCCCTGGGCGTACTCGGGGATGTGCACCGCGTCGAGGTACGCCTCGCCGCCGTCGATGTAGGCATAACCGTCGTTGATGTTCGCGCGACCCTGGCGCAGCGACTTGACCTCGGTGCCGGTCAGCACGAGGCCCGCCTCGTACGTCTTCTCGATGGTGTAGTCGTGCCGCGCGCGACGGTTGGTCGCGATGACCTTCTCACCGCGTTCCTTGGGCATGACTTGACTCCTCGATCGAGTGCCGCACCGGGCGCGCGGCAGCGTGTCAGTCTAGCCGACGTGCGGGTCCGGTCAGGCGCGCAGCCAGCGCCGGATCGCGAAGCCCGCCGAGAACGCGGCCAGCACCACCCCGATCAGGATGAGGACGGGAACGACGAGCCAGGCATCCGACAGTCCCACCCACGTCGTGACGAACTCGATGCGCCCGCGCAGATAGTCCTCGACACCGAACCGCACGCCGGCGAGCACCGCGGCGCTTGCGAGCACCGAGCCGAACAGCGCCGCGAACACGCCTTCGAGCACGAACGGCGATTGGATGAAGCCGTTCGAGGCGCCGACGAGTCGCATGATGCCGATCTCGCGCCTTCGCGCGTACGCCGAGAGGCGGATCGTCGTGGCGATCAGCAGCACCGCCGCGATCAGCATGAGCGCCGCGATGCCGACCGCGATGTACGTGGCGACCGTGAGGGCCGAGAAGAGCGGGTCGAGGTACTGCAGCTGGTCCTGCACCTCTTCGACGCCGGGTTCGCCGCGGAACGCCTCGACGATGACGTCAGACTGCGTGGGATCGACGAGCGTGATGCGGAAGGTCTCGTTGACCTGCTCGGGTGTGAGCACGCTCGCATTGTCCTCGCCGACGAGGTCGAGCAGCTCCCGGTACGCCTGCTCGTGGTCGAGGAACCGCATCTCGCGGATCAGGGGTGAGAGCGCCGGCCCTTCGAGCTTCTCGCGCACGGAGGCGATCTGCTCCTCGCCGGCGGCGCCGTCGACGCACGTGGTCGCCTGCGAGATCGACGTGCACATGTACACCGCGACCTGCGCACGGTCGACCCAGTAGTCGCGCATCGTGCCGATCTGCATCTGCATGAGGATCGCCGTGCCGACGAACGTGAGCGACACGAACGTGACGAGCACGACCGAGATGACCATCGAGGCGTTGCGGCGGAGGCCGGTCAGCGCCTCCGTGATGACGAGTCCGACCCTCACGTCGTGGGACCCACTTCCTCGTCGTTCTCGGCATCCGCGAGGCCGAGGCGGTCGGCCAGCCCGAGCTCGGCGACCTCGACCTCGGGGATGTCGGCGACCGGCACGGGCGCGGTGCGCGGAGCAGGGGCGGATGCCGCATCCGTCTCTTCTTGGACCGTTTCGGCCTCAGGAGGGGTCGCCGGCCGACCGCGAGACGAGACGGATGCCGCCCCCTCCGCGTCGACGACCGGCTCAGCCTCGATCTCGGGCTCGAGCTCCGGCTCGGGCGTGAGGATCTCGGGTGCCGCGGCCTCCGCAGCGGCGGTCGCGGCCGCCTCGGCGGCGGGCTCGAGGTCGACCACTCCGCTCTCGTTGATCTCGCGCTGGAGTTCGAGCACCGCGGTGAGCGCGGCGACGGCGGCGGCGCCCCGCTCGGGCACGGGCGCGAGGCTCGGCAGGCTCGACGTGTCGCCGTACCCGCCGTGACGCTCGTCGCGCACCATCTCGCCGTCGCGAAGCTCGATCACGCGGCGCTGCATCTGGTCGACGAATCCCGCCTCGTGCGTCGCCATCACGACCGTCGTGCCGCCGTCGTTGATGCGCGCGAGCAGCTGCATGATGTCGACCGAGGTCGCCGGGTCGAGGTTGCCCGTCGGCTCGTCGGCGAGCAGCACCTGCGGCCGGTTCGCGAGCGCACGGGCGATCGCGACGCGCTGCTGCTCACCGCCCGACAGCTCGTGCGGAAACCGCTTCTCCTTGCCGGACAGGCCCACGAGCGCGAGCACCTCGGGCACGGCCTGGTGGATGAAGCCGCGCGACGACCCGATGACCTGCAGGGTGAACGCGACGTTCTGGAAGACGGTCTTGTTCGGAAGCAGGCGGAAATCCTGGAACACGGCGCCGATGTGGCGCCGGAAGTACGGCACCTTGCGGTTCGACAGCGTCCGCAGGTCTCGGCCGAGCACGACGACGCGGCCGTCGCTCGGAGTCTCTTCACGCAGGATCAGGCGCAGGCACGAGGACTTGCCCGAGCCCGAAGCGCCGACGAGGAACACGAACTCCCCGCGCTGCACTTCGAAGTCGACCTTGTTCAAGGCGGGCTTCGACGTGCCGCGATAGCGCTTCGTGACGTTTTCGAACCGGATCATGGCCTAACGAGCCTAAGCGCGCACGCCGAGCGGTCGCCCAGCGACACCCGCCGGGGCGGCATCCGTCTCATCCCGACGATCGGGAGTCGGCGTCAGTCCTCTTCGGACTTGCGCTTGCGCCAGCGGATGCCGGCCGAGATGAAGCCGTCGAGGTCTCCGTCGAAGACCATCGCGGGGTTGCCGACCTCGTAGCCGGTGCGCAGGTCCTTCACGAGCTGCTGGCCATAGAGGAAGTACGAGCGCATCTGGTCGCCCCAGCTCGCGGTGATGGTGCCGGCGAGCTCCTTCTTCTTGGCCGCCTCTTCTTCGCGCTTGAGCAGCAGGAGGCGCGTCTGCAGCACGCGCATGGCGGCCGCGCGGTTCTGGATCTGCGACTTCTCGTTCTGCATCGACACGACGATGCCGGTCGGGATGTGCGTGATGCGCACGGCCGAGTCGGTCGTGTTCACGGACTGCCCACCGGGGCCCGACGAGCGGAACACGTCGACGCGGATGTCGCTCTCGGGGATGTCGACCTCCTGCGCCTCCTCCATCACGGGGATGACCTCGACGGCGGCGAACGACGTCTGGCGCTTGTCGGCCGAGCCGAACGGGCTGATGCGCGCGAGGCGGTGCGTGCCGGCCTCGACCGAGAGCGTGCCGTACGCGTAGGGCGCGTCGACCTCGAACGTCGCGGACTTGATGCCCGCGCCCTCGGCGTAGGACGTGTCCATGACCTTGACGGGGTACTTGTGGCGCTCGGCCCAGCGCAGGTACATGCGCAGGAGCATCTCGGCGAAGTCGGTCGCGTCGTCGCCGCCCGCGCCCGAACGGATCGTGACGACGGCGGCGCGGTCGTCGTACTCGCCGTCGAGGAGCGTCTGCACCTCGAGCTGGCCGACGATGTCCTCCAGCTCGGCGATCTCGCGACGCGCCTCTTCGGCGGCGTCCTCGTCCTCCATCTCGTTCGCGAGCTCGACGAGCACGTCGAGGTCGTCGAGCCGCCGCTCGACGTCGGTGATGCGCTTGAGCTCGGATTGCCGGTGGCTGAGCGCGCTCGTGATCTTCTGCGCCTTCTCGACGTCGTCCCACAGATCGGGCGCGCCGGCCTGCTCGCTGAGCCGCGCGATCTCGGCCTCGAGCGCGGGCACGTCGACCACCGCCTTGATGTCGGCGAACGTGGAGCGCAGGGCCTGGATGTCGTCGGACGGATCGAATTCGAGCATGACACTCCAGACTAACGTGGATGGTCGTGACCGAACGCCCAGCAGACGATGCACGCAAGCTCCTGTGGCGGTTCGCCCCGATGATCTACGGCCCGACGCTCCTCTACGGGATCGGTCAGGGTGCGGTGCTCCCGCTCATCCCGGTCATCGCGGCCGAGCTCGGCGCGAGCGTCCCGGTCGCGGCGCTCGTGGCATCCGCCCTCGTCGTCGGCCAGCTCATCGGCAACCTTCCCGCGGGCTGGGCGGTCGCGCGCATCGGCGAGCGTCTCACCATGGTGATCGCCGCGGGCGTCTCGCTCATCGGCATCGTGGCGATGGCGCTCGCACCCGTGCTCGGGGTGTTCGCGGCATCCGTCCTGCTCATCGGATTCAGCGCCGCCGCGTTCGGACTCGCGCGCCACTCGTTCATGACGACGCGCGTGCCGCTGTCGTTCCGCGCGCGATCGCTGTCGCTGCTCGGCGGAAGCTACCGCCTCGGCGTCTTCGTGGGGCCGTTCATCGCGGCGGGCCTGCTCGCCGTGTTCGGCGACCCCCACGCGGCGATCTGGTTCTTCGGCGTGTGCCTGCTGGCGACCGGGCTCCTCGTGACGTTCGGGCGCGATCCCGAGACATCCCTGATGACGGATGCGGCACCTCCCGCACCGCAACCCGAGACGCGCACGGCAGCGGACGACACGATCAGCGAGGACACGGGCGAGGCGGTGACGGGTTCGATCCCGACGGCGGATCGTGTCGGGGTGTTCCGCACGATGTGGCGGCACCGGAACGTTCTGTCACGGCTGGGGCTGGCGGCGGCATCGCTGTCGGCCGTGCGCTCCGCGCGGCAGGTGGTGCTGCCGCTGTGGGGCGTGTCACTCGGACTCGACGCTCAGACGATCGCGCTCGTGGTGGGCGTCGCGGGTGCCATCGACTTCGCCCTCTTCTACGCGAGCGGCCAGGTGATGGACCGCTTCGGCCGCCTGTGGGCGGCCCTTCCGGCGATGGTGCTCATGGGCGCGGGGTTCCTCGCGCTGGCCTTCACGCACGACCTCGACTCGGCGGCGATGTGGTTCGCGATGTTCGGGGCGGTCCTGGGCGTCGGGAACGGGCTGTCGAGCGGCATCCTGCTGACGCTGGGAGCGGATGTCGCGCCACCGGCCGACCCCGCGCCGTTCCTGGGCTCGTGGCGCACGCTCACCGATGCGGGCGGCGCGCTCGCGCCGCTGCTCGTGTCGGGCATCGCCGCCGCGACGTCGCTGTCGATCGCGACGGGGGCCATGGGCGTGATCGGGCTCGTCGGCGCGTACGGGTTCGTGCGGTGGGTGCCGCGGTTCGTTCCGCGGGTCCGGTAGGCGGACGCCTCAGATCCACGACCGGCGGACGGCCTCCGCCCCGAGCTGGATCCGGGTGGTCACGTTCGCGCGCGACATGAGGTCCGCGATGCGGCGCTGCACCGTGCGGACCGAGATTCCGAGCTGCGCGGCGGCGGCGGCATCCGTCAATCCGAGCAGAAGCAGCTTGAGGAGATCGCGGTCGACGTCGGCGCTCGTGGACGCCTCGTCCTGCGCGAGGAACTCCGTCGCGGCGCGCCAGTACTCCTCGAAGATCGCCACGACGAGGTCGAGCAGACCGCTCGGATGGATGAGCAGGGCGCCGAAAGCCCGGTCGGGGCCCTGCGCGCGCATCGGCAGGAGGGCCATCGTGTCGTCCGCGATGAACATGCGCGTGGGAAGCCTCGGCAGCACGCGGATCTCCTCGCCGACCAGGGCGCTCTCGCGTGCGAGCTCGAGGAACCCCGGGCGCTCGAGCACGCCGCTCTCGACGATGACGCGGTAGCGCACGCCGCGCATGAGCGCGCGCTCCTCCTCGATGTTCTCCTCCGCCGTGAGGAGGGCGACATCGCTCAGCACGAGCGCTCGGACTTCGCGCTCGGAGGCCGCCTGCAATTGCGCGATCCTCTGCCGCACGGCGTCGTCGCCGATCACGACGTCGACGACATCGGCCGCGGTGCGCTGGTCGGCTGCCCGACGGTACACGTCGCTCAGCTCGGCGAGCGCCTCGTGCGCCCGCGTGAGCCCGCGCTCCTGCTCGAGCAGCAGGGGCCGCAGCGCCATCGCGGGCGGAGAGGCGACGACCCGCGCCGACTCGGCACCCTGGCGCGCGAGGAGACCGAGCTTCTCGAGCTTCGCGAAGATCGAGCGCACGCGCGGGAGCGAGTAACCCATCTCGGCGGCGATCTCGTCGGCGGACGCCGACGACCGTTCGAGCACCGCTCGGTAGACGTCGGTGTCGGCCTCGTCGAGCCCGAGTGCATCCAGCATGAGCGCCGCTCCCTCGCGGCGGCTCCGTGCGCCGATCCGCGTCGTGCCTGGCGAAAGCAGGCCATGGCATTTCTCCGCCACCACCTTAGGCGGCGCGCGTGAGAAGTTCGTGACATCTCCCCGATCCCCCGGAGGTTCACTTGTCACGACCACATTCGTTCGCGCGTCACCTGCGACCGGTCGCCGCAGCCACGAGCTGCCTCGCGATCGGCATCGCGACGGTCGGCGCCGCCGTTCCCGCCGCAGCCGTCCCGGCCGACGCCTCCCCCTGCCTCGCACCGGGCTCCCCGGGTTCGGTCACCGTCACACTGCTCACGGGAGACCGTGTGACGGTGACCGAGCTCGCCGACGGTCAGTCCGCCGTCGAGATCGACACCGCCGACCCGGGTGCCGGCATCCGCACGTTCGAAGCCGACGGCGACCTGCACGTGATCCCGACCGAGGCCGAGCCGTACCTCGCATCGGGCGCGCTCGACGGCGACCTGTTCAACGTGACGAAGCTCATCGAGTACGGGTACGACGACGCATCCGTCGACGCCACCCCGGTCATCGTCGAGCAGGCGGGCGCCGCGCGCCGTTCGGCGCCGCTGCCCGGAGTCGAGCTCACGCTGCCGCTCCCGAGCGTCTCGGGCGCTGCCGGGACCGTGTCGCACGAGGAGTCGGCGTCGCTGTGGGACGCGCTCACGTCGGCGCCCGCGGCTCGCGTGTTCGGCGATGACGGCGCGGCGTTCGGCGGCGGCGTCGCCGCGATCCACCTCGACGGCAAGGTGCAGGCGACCCTCGACTCGAGCGTCCCGTACGTCGACGCACCCGAGGCGTGGGCGGCCGGCTATACGGGTGACGGCGTCACGGTCGCAGTGCTCGACACGGGCTACGACGACACGCACCCCGACCTCGCGGGCGTCGTGGCGGATGCCGCGAGCTTCGTCCCGGGGCAGGACGTCGCCGAAGACCCGCACGGCCACGGCACGCACGTCGCCTCGACGATCGCCGGTTCGGGTGCCGCGAGCGACGGGCAGCACCGCGGCGTCGCGGGCGGCGCGAAGCTGCTCGTCGGCAAGGTGCTCGGCAACGACGGATACGGCCAGGACTCGTGGATCATCGCGGGCATGGAGTGGGCCGCGCAGAACGCGCCCATCGTCTCGATGAGCCTCGGGTCGCAGGAGGGCTCCGACGGCACCGACCTCATGGCGGAGTCGCTCAACCGGATCTCGGAGGAGACCGGCGCACTGTTCGTCGTCGCCGCCGGAAACTCGTCGATGCCCGAGACGATCGGCTCGCCCGGCGCGGCGGAGTCGGCGCTCACGATCGGATCGGTCGACGACCCGACCGGCTACCTCTCGTGGTTCTCGAGCCAGGGGCCGCTCTTCCGCTCGGGCGCGCTCAAGCCCGACATGGTCGGCCCCGGCAACGACGTGACGGCGGCGCGCTCGTCCGACAGCGCCGGCGAGGGCCCATACATCTCGATGAGCGGCACGTCGATGGCGACGCCGCACGTCGCCGGTGCGGCGGCGATCGTCAAGCAGCGGCATCCGGAGTACACGGCCGACCAGCTGAAGGCCGCTCTCATGAGCTCGGCCGTCGACGTCGACCTCACTCCCTACCAGGGCGGCACCGGCGTGCTCGACGTCGACGCGGCGCTCGACGCGCCCGTGATCGCGTCGGGTTCGGGCGACTTCGGCATGCTGTCGTGGGGCGAGGCGCCCGAGCCCGTCTCACGCACGGTCGAGTACCGCAACACGACGGATGCCGAGGTGACCGTCACCCTCGCCGCGACGCTCGCAGACACGACGCCCGCGTCGGGCGGCGGTGGGGTCGGCCCCGGGCCGCTGTCGGTCGAGGCGCCGTTCGACGCCCTCACGATGGACGCCGACGAGCTGACGATCCCCGCGGGTGAGACCCGTTCCGTGACGCTCACGGTCGACCCGGCGACGATCCCCGCGGGCACGCAGCTGTCGGGCGAACTCGTCGCATCGATCGGCGACGAGTCGGTCGCGCGCACGGCGCTCGGCGCGATCATCGAGGCGGAGCGCTACGACCTCACGATCAACGCGACGGACTTCGCGGGCGAGCCCGTGGCGACCACCGCGTGGCTGTGGAACGGCGAGACCGGCGGCTTCGCACCGATCACTGTCGACGGCACCGCCGAGCTGCGGCTGCCCGGCGGCACGTACTCGGTCATGTCGTTCCTCGAGGTGGACCGCGCGCCCGACACCGTGGCTTCGGTGCTCGTGGGCGATCCCGCCGTCGTGCTCGACCAGGACCGCACCGTCGCGCTCGACGCGCGCACGGCGAAGCAGATCACGGTCGACGTCGGTGTGAAGGACCTGCAGCCGACGTTCCGCCGCGTGGACTACACGTCGGACGGCTTCGCCGGCAGTTCGCTCATGCCGGTGTGGGTCGACGAGCTGTGGGCGCAGCCGCTCACGACGGAGTCCGACTTCAGCTTCACCACACGCTGGCGTCTGCAGCGCCCGATGCTTTCGGTGACGGCGGGCAAGACCGCGCTCGATGTGATCCCGCAGGCCGGGGCCCAGTTGCTCGACGGCTCGCTGAAGGGGGTCGCGGTCGACGCCGGCACCGGAAGCGTCGAGGACTTCGCAGCCGTCGACGTCGAGGGCAAGGTGGCGGTCGTCACCCGCTCCGACGCGGTTGCACCGTGGGATCGCGCGGCGAACGCGGCGGCGGCGGGCGCGGCGATGCTCATCGTCGCGAACGACGCCGACGGCGAGCTCAGCGAGTGGGTCGGCGACCCGTGGGAGGGCACCGAGATCGCGCTTCCTGTCGCGGGCATCAGCGGCGTCGAGGGGCGCGCGCTCCTCGACGAGATCGCGGGCAAGAAGAAGGTGAACGTGAAGGCCACGGGCATCGCGATCGCCGACGAGGTGTGGGACATCGCCCGCTTCAGCGACGGCGAGATCCCCGGCAACCTGGCTTACAAGCCCGGCAAGCTCGCGCGCATCGACACGACGTTCTTCGGTCAGCCCGAGGAGGTCGGCGAGTTCCGCTACGACTTCGCGCCGAACGTCGAGCACGGCAGCGGATATGCGATGCGCACGTCGCGCGGGCTCGAGCGCACCGACTGGGTCAACACCGACCAGCTCCGGTGGTACCAGGACGCGACGATCTCGTCGATCGGGTGGCAGATCCGCGACATCCAGCGTGCGTACAAGCCCGGTCAGCGCGCCGAGGTCGAGTACTTCGGCGGGGTCGTGCGTCCGTACGTCGGTCCCGGCTACTGGGTGCCCCACCGTGCGGGCGACGGCGCGCAGATCAACCTGCCGTCGTGGGCCGACGGCGGCGATCCTGCGCACACGGGCACGTTCGACGTGTTCTCGGGCCTTTCGGGCATCGAGCAGTTCACCGAGGTGTATGTGAACGGCGAGCTGGCCGGCTCCGGTCCGTTCCAGGGCGCGAACGTGTGGGGTCTGCCCGACGGCGAGTCGGAGTTCCGCGTGGTCAACACCGCGACTCACGACGGTTCGCACCTGGCGGGCTCGACGGCGACGACGACGGAGTGGACGTTCCGCTCGACCGGGTCTTTCGACGACCACGAGCAGAAGCCGCTGCCGATGCTCCAGGCGTACTACGACGTCGAGATGGGCGACACGAACCTCGCGGGCGAGGGTCGCCGCAAGGGCGCACCCGTCGCGCTCACCCTCGAGGTCGGGCACGTCGCGGGTGCCGACGGCGCCGCGGCGGTGGAGTCGGCGACCCTCGAGGTGCGCGGCGTGGACGGCGCGTGGACGCCCGTGGCTCTGAAGGACGCGAAGACGGATGCCCCGACCGGCGCCGTCGAACACGCGGGCGGCATCTTCGTCGAGGGTCGCTCGTTCGTGCGGGCGTTCGCGGCGCAGCTTCCGGTCGCCGACGCGGGCGGTTGGCTCGACCTGCGGGTGACGGCGACGGATGCCGCGGGCGGCACGTTCTCGCAGGAGATCGTGAAGGCGCTGCAGGTCGCTCCGGCGAAGGGTGCCGGCGGCGGTCCTCGCGGCTGACGCGCATCGACCAGGGAGGGGTCGCCCGCTGCGGCGGACGACCCCTCCCGCGCGTGCAGGCACGCCTACGCGCTCGCGCGGCGGTTTCCTGCATCCGCGGCCTTTCGCGACCACCGCGCGTGCGGGTTTCGACCGCGCGGGCGACCCCTCCTGTCGTGTCGGTGGTCGCGCCTTATCCTGGTGTCATCGGCCGGAGAAGGGGGAACTCCGGTTGGTCAGCGATTGGCATCCTGTTCTCGCTGCGGTCGAGGGTCCGACGGGCACGTGGCGCATGATCGCCCCCGACGGCACCGAGTACGGCACGATCGAGATCCGGCGCGTCATGAACGGGCAAGAGGTCCGCTATCGCGCGGTGTGGCGCGGCGAGGTCATCGGCTGGGCGACCACCCTGCGCGAGGCGGCGCAGCGCATCCACATGGCGTACGTGCGCTCGCACGGCCCGGGGATGCGGTCGGGGGCGCCGATGCCGTGGGAGCTGCGCAAGCAGCCGCCGCGTGAATCCGGTCCGGTCGCGCGCTCTCGGTGAAGCGGCGCAGCCGTGCGGCGGCGCGAGATGTCAGGTGATCGTCTGTGCGATGTGCTCGAGGATCGCGGAGAGCTCGGCACGGCTGGGACGCGGATACACCGACCCTGCGGCGATGAGGTTGTGGATGGCACCCGTGATGAGGAATCCGAACGCCTCCGCGTCGACGTCCGTCCGCACGCGTCCGCGCCGCTGCTCGAGCCGCAGGTAATCGGGCACGGCGGTGTGAAGGGATGCGATGAACGCGGAGTCGCGCGTGGCCGCGGCGAGACGGTCGTCGACGACACGCGCACTCATGAGCTCCGCGTGCACCAATGCCGCCGTCGGCGAGTCGAGCAGGGTCGTCGCGTAGCGGTCGAGGTTCGCGGAGACGGAGTGCTGCTCGCTCTCGGCGAGCCACTCGTCGAACTGCGCCACGAGGTCGTCGAGTTCGAGCTTGATGAGCTCGATCACGATCTCTTCCCGGTCGGCGAAGACCTTGTACGGGAGCCCGACCGCGCAGTCCGCCTCCTGCGCGAGCGCGCGCATCGTGAGAGCCGCCGGTCCGTCCCGGCGCACGAGCGTGCGTGCATGCCCGAGCAGCTCGGAGCGCAGGCGCGACGTCGCCTCAGTCGAGCGCGGGGCGGGCACGACGCCGACCTGTCCGTGTGAGCTGATCCATGTCGTAGACAGGCTAGCGCCGCCCCGACCCGCGACCGATCGCACGCTCAGCCGGCGAGCGCCGGGATGCGATCGAACCCGAACCCGGGCCGCTCGAACACCGCGATGGTGGTGCCACCGGCGGCGTTGCGCTCGAGCGCGCCCTGAAGTCGCGGACCGGGCTCGCCGATCACGATGAGCTGCTCCGCGACGAGGTCGTCCGCCGAGCCCTCGATGAACGGGGCCACGAGCGCGAGATGCGACTCCATCGCATCGGAGTCGCGCATCTCCGCCAGGTGGACGAATCGCGATCCGTCCTCGGTGAAGTGGAGCCGGAGGCTGATGCACCGCGGCTCATCACGCTCGACGAGGTCGGCGTACTCGGCTGCGAGCGAGCGCACGGCGTCGAGGTCCCCGTCGTGCACGCGGTACGAGGCGATGAAGGTGAGCGTCGTCATGGTCTTTCTCCCATCGGGGTTGTGAATCGACGTTCACGAGCGTATCGTGAACGCTTGTTCATGGCAAGCCACACCTGAGGAGGTCCCCCGTGAGCACCCACAGACCGGCCGGTCACCCGCCGCCTGACGCTCCCCCGGCCGTCCCGACGACCCGTGACTGGGTCGTCCTCGCGTTGCTGTGCATCGCGCAGTTCATGCTCGTGCTCGATGTGACCGCCGCGAACATCGCGCTTCCTTCGATCGGCCGCGATCTCGGTCTCGACACGGGTGCCCTGACATGGGTCATCACGGCGTACGCCGTCGCGTTCGGCGGCCTCATGCTGCTCGGCGGCCGGCTCGCGGACGTCCTGGGTCGGCGGCGACTGCTCGTGAGCGGCCTGGCCGTCTTCACGATCAGCTCGGCGCTGTGCGGCCTGGCGCCCGATGGCGGTCTGCTCATCGCGGGCCGCGCCGTACAGGGCGTCGGCGCCGCGCTCATCTCCCCGGCGGCGCTCGCTTCGGTCTCTGCGCTGTTCACCGGAGCTGCGCGCACTCGCGCCCTCGGCGTGTGGGCAGGTATCGGGGCATCCGGCTTCGCGGTCGGCCTCATGGCGAGCGGATTGCTCGCGTCGGGTCCCGGCTGGCGATGGATCTTCCTCGTCAACGTTCCGATCGGCCTCGCGCTCATCCCGCTGCTTTGGCGGATGCTGCCGGCGTCACGCGGAATCGGAGGGCGGATCGACGTCGTGGGCGGCGTGCTCGCGACGGTCTTCGCGGCCGCGCTCGTCGTGGCGCTGGGGGGACTCGGGGCCGGCGATGACGCGGAGGGCCTCGCCGCGGGGTGGTCGACCGCCCTGGGGCTCGGCGTCGCGTTCCTCGCGCTCGTGCTCTTCGTCATGCAGGAGCGGCGGCATCCGGCGCCCCTCATGCCGCTCGGCGTGCTGCGTCAGCGACCGGTCGTGACCGGGCTCGCGCTCATGCTGCTCGCGAGCGCAGCGATGCTGTCGATGTTCTTCCTCGCGTCGATGTACCTGC
>Ga0180220_1001267_pt1 | contig 19377 bp, 18 predicted proteins | sample eDN5th37CBELigBY_FD_151335 | JGI IMG/M metagenome (GOLD analysis project Ga0180220, IMG submission 151335) | Enriched backyard soil microbial communities from Emeryville, California, USA - eDNA 5th pass 37_C BE-Lig BY (version 2) (version 2) | ecosystem: Environmental > Terrestrial > Soil >...
CCGCGTCTATCTCGACGCCATCAAGAACAGCCTGATCCTCGCCGTCGGCTCGACCGCGATCTCGCTGCTGCTGGGCGTGGCCGCCTCATATGCCATTTTCCGCAAGATGGTGCCGGCCACGGAGGCGCTAACCTCGCTGCTGATGGCGCCGCTGATCATACCCTCGGTGGTGATCGGCGTGGCTCTGCTGCAATATTTCACGCTGGTCGGCATGCGCGGCAGCTTCTGGGTGCTGCTGATCGCCCATGTCGTCATCACCGTTCCCTACATCGTGCGTTCCGCGCTCGCCAGCCTCTCGGGCCTCGACCTTTCGGTGGAAGAGGCGGCGCGCGTTCTGGGCGCCAACGGTCTCACCACCTTCAGGCTGGTGACGCTGCCCCTCATCAAGCCCGGCCTCGTCGCCGGCGCGCTGTTTTCCTTCGTCACGTCGATGGAGAACGTGCCGGTGACGATTTTCCTGGCGGGACCGAGGGATACGACCCTCCCCATCCTCATCTTCACCTCGGTGGAGATGGGGGTGAATCCGAGCGTGGCCGCCGTGTCGACGCTCCTCATCATCGCGACGGCGATCGTGCTGCTCGTCGCAGAGCGTTGGACCGGCTTCCACCGCTTCGTTTGACGGATACCGACATGCATCTGACCAGCAAGGGCTTTCCTCTCTTTCTCACCTTCGATCTCGATGCCGAGACGATGTGGACAGCACGCGACCCGGACTACGCCAAGCGACCCATCCTGATGTCGCAGGGCGCCTATGGCTGGAAGGTCGGCACCGACCGCGTGCTCAATCTCCTGGCCCGTTATGGTATCAGGACCACGTTCTTCATTCCCGGCATCATCATCGACCAGCGCCCCGAACTGATGGAGCGCATCCTGGAAGCCGGGCATGAGCTGGCCCACCACAGCTACACCCATTCCTGGATCCTCAACCTGACGCATGAGCAGGAGCGCGAGGAGATGGAAAAGGGTTTCGAGTCGATCAAGCGTGTTTCGGGCCTTGCGCCGCGCGGCTGGCGTTCGCCCGCCGCCGAACTGAGCGACATCTCCATGCAGCTGATGGTCGAATATGGCTTCGACTACTCCTCCAACTTCTTCGACGACGACTCGCCCTACATCCACACCGTCGACGGCAAGCAGACCAGGATCGTCGAGCTGCCGTTTCGTTGGGTGCTCGATGACGCGCCGTTCTTCCAGTATTCGATCGTGCTGCCGGGCCGCACCATGCAGGCGCCGTCGGCGCTGCTCGAAGCCTGGAAGGCCGAGTTCGACGTGCTCTACGCCGAAAAGCGCATGATGATGGTCGGCATGCATCCCGAGATGATCGGCCAGCCGTCGCGCATCGGCGTTCTGGAAGGGCTGATCAAGCACGCGCTCGACCATGGCGATGTCTGGATGGGCCGTTGCGACGAGATGGTCGAGGACATGCGTCCCCGCCTGGCCGGAGCAGTCGCGTGACAGCCGCCTTCGCCGGTCGCCGCATCCTTGTGACGGGCGGCGCGAAAGGCATCGGCAAGGCGGCTGCCCTGCGCTTCCTTGCAGGCGGCGCGAAGGTCGCCTGCCTCGATATGGACGAGGTGGCTCTTGCGGACGTGTCGGCCGCGCACGGTGTCGTCGCGCTCAAGGTCGACGTGACCGACACGCAGGTGACCGACGCCACCGTGGCCGAGGCGGCCGCGCAGATGGGCGGGCTTGACGGTGTCGTCAATTCGGCCGGCGTGGACCTCGAATCCAGCCTTGAAGCCATGACCGATGCGGCGTGGGAGCGGCTGATCGCCGTCAACCTCACCGGACCGATGAAGGTTTGCCGCGCCGCCGCGCCTTTCCTGAAGCAGGCGGGCGGCGGCACCATCGTCAACGTCTCGTCCGGTGCCGGACTGCAGCCGCTGAAATTCCGCAGCGCCTATTCGGCGTCGAAGGCCGGCTTGCAGATGTTTTCCAAGGCACTGGCGCTGGAGCTTGCCGAGGCTGGCATCCGCGTCAACGTGGTCTGTCCCGGCGCGGTCGAGACGCCGCTGTTTCGTTCCTCCATCGCCGAGGGCGAGGAGGGCAGGGCACAACTCGACGCCGTGCGCGCCCGCTATGCGCTAGCGCGCATCGCCGATCCCGACGAGATCGCCGCCGGCATCGCCTGGCTGACGAGCGCCGATGCGTCCTATGTTACAGGCGTGGCGCTGGCGGTCGACGGCGGCCGAACCTTCCACTGAGGGCAGGGACCATGGTGCAGACCGACCGCTTCAAGGACAAGGTTGCCATCGTGACCGGAGGCGGCGACGGCATCGGCGCGGGTATCGCCGCGCGCCTGCTTGCCGAAGGGGCGACGGTCGCCGTGCTCGACCTCGACGCCGGCCCGCTGAGGGCAGGGCTTGCGGCGGACACGGTGCCCCGTCTGCTCGCTGTCGAGGGCGACTGCACCGACCTTGCGACGCTGGAACAGTTTCACGCGCGCGTGGTCGGTGAACTCGGTCCCGTCGATGTACTCGTCAACAATGTCGGCCAGAGCGGGCGAGGGCGCAGCGCCCCGTTTCATGAATCCAGCGAGGAGGTCTGGCGCTTCGTGCTGGAAATCTCGCTGTTCACCGCTATGCGCATGTCACGGCTTATCGCACCCGCGATGCGCGAGCGCGGCGGGCGTATCGTCAACATGTCGAGCGACGCGGCCTTCGTCGGCGATACCGGGCTGGTCGACTACGCCTCGGCCAAGATGGGGCTGATCGGCTTTACCCGCTCGCTGGCGCGCGAACTCGCCCCCTTCGGCGTCACCGTCAATGCGGTCGCGCCCGGCGCAATCCGCACCCGCGCGCACGACACCATGCCCAAGGAAGTCATCGACCGCATCAAGGCCAGTACGCCGGCCGGCATCGTCGGCGAGCCGGAAGACGTCGCCGCCGCCGTCGCTTTCCTCGCCAGCGACGAGGCGCGGTTCATCACCGGCCAGAGCCTGCTGATCGATGGCGGGCGCTGGATGATATAGGAGGAAGGCTTTGTCCGATCTTGCCGACATGACCGCCACACAGATGGCCGCCGCCGTTCGCGCGCGGAAGGTTTCTCCGGTCGAACTGACCGAGGCGGTGCTGAAGCGCATGGACGAGCGCAAGGATCTCAACGCCTTCATCACCGTCACTGGCGAGGCGGCGCTTGCCGAGGCGCGCGCCGCCGAAGACAGGATGATGAAGGGCAGCGAACTGCCGCCGCTGCACGGCGTGCCCTATTCGGCCAAGGATCTGCTCAACACCGCCGGCGTGCGCACCACCATGGGCTCACGCCTGCTGGAGACCAATGTGCCGGCCACCGACGCCGTCTCCGTGTCGCGTGCGAAGGCGGCCGGCGCGATCCTCGTCGGCAAGACGACGACGCCGGAATTCGGCCATTTGCAGGCGGCGACATCGCCGTTGTTCGGCCGCACCCTGAACCCGATCGATGCGAAGGTCACGCCCGGCGCGTCCAGTTCCGGTTCGGCCGTCGCGGTGGCCACCGGCATGGGGCCGATCTCGCTCGGCACCGATGGCGGCGGCTCGAGCCGCATCCCCGCCGCCTGCTGCGGCGTGGTCGGCTTCAAGCCCTCGCTCGGCACCATCCCGCACCTGCAACTGCCGGACCTGTTCGGCGCCAACTCCTATGTCGGGCCGATGGCACGCACCGTCGCGGACGTGGCGCTGGTGTTCGACGCGATCAACGGCCCGGATTTCCACGACACTTATGGGCAGGCGGCGAGGCTTTTGCACGAGGGCGGCGCGTCGCTCCGGGGCCTGCGCGTCGGCTTCATCGCCGAGGGCGGCGCGCGCGTCGAGCGCGAGACCGCCGCGATCACTGCCGCCGCGGTGAAGAAGATGGAAGACGCGGGCGCGCTGGTCGAGGAGGCCTTCATCGACTTCAAGTCCTATGAAGCGGTGTTCCTGACCATTCTGCGCGTCGGTCTTGCCGCCCGCACCGGCCCGCTGCTCAAGGGCCGCGAGAACCTGGCCGGCCAGACGCTGATCGACACCATCGCGCTCGGCCATGGCTATTCGGCGGTCGATCTTTCCAACGCGATTTCGGAGCGCACGCGGCTGTTCCGCGAGTTCCAGGCGCTGTTCGAACGCTTCGACATTCTGGTGTCGCCGACGCTGACCGCCCCGCCGCTGCCGATCGACGTGGACCCGACAGGCGACATCGAGATCGATGGCGTCAATTGCGGTACGGTGCGCGGGGCATGGTATCCGTTCACCTTCCCGCACAATCTGTCCGGCCATCCGGCCATCACCATACCGTGCGGCAACACGATGGCCGGCCTGCCCATCGGCCTGCATCTGTGCGCGCCCTGGTATCGCGACCTCGACCTGTTCCGGGTTGCCGCCGAAGCTGAGGCCCTCTTCACCTGACCTGATGGTCCCCGGGGCAGTCTTACCGAGTTCCGGGCAAGTCGAGCACGGCCGCAAACCCTTCCGCAGTATTGTGCAGTTCCAGCTTGCCGCCTGCTGCCTCCGCGACATCGGCGGCAATGGCGATGCCGAGGCCATCGCCGGGCGTCCGCTCGTCCAGACGCCGCCCGCGCCGGCTGATATGTTCGAGCTGCTCCTCAGGCACGCCGGGACCATCGTCGACAATGGTGATCCGCACGTAGCCGCCCACTTCCTGTGCCTGGATGGTGACGACGGAGCGGGCATGGCGTGCGGCGTTCTCCGCCAGCGCGCCCAATGCCTCGGCCAGATCGGCCGGATCGACGGCGACGCCAAGATCGGCAGGGACAGCAAAGCGCCAGTCGGCCTTCTGGCCGTCCGGAGTGCGGCTCAGCACGGCATGGACACGTGCAACCGTCGTCGCCACGTCCGCACGTGCGCCGCCCGATGCGGCAACGGTGCGAACGCGTGCAAGCTCGCGATCCACATGGATGCGCATGGCGTCGGCGATTTCCTCGATCGCGTCGGCTGCCGATCTCTCTCCACTCCCTCGCAGGCGCTCGGCCTCGCCGAGCAGCGCCTGGAGTGGCGTTTTCAGTCCATGGGCGAGATCGCCGGCGCGCGCACGGGCGCGGGCTATGTCGGCCTCGCGGGCGCCAAGCAGCGCATCGATCTCGCTGGCGAGGGGGTGTACCTCCGAGGGCCATGCCCCGCCCATGCGCGTTGCCTGCCCGGCGCGCAACGCCGTCACGCGCTCGTGAATGCGCCTGAGCGGCCTCAGGCCATAGGCAAGCTGCGCAACCTGCGCGGCAATGAGGGCAAGTGCGAGCGCCGCCAGATAAGGCACCAGATCCCGGACGAAGGCCGCACGCGCGGCTGAAAGCTCCGCACGGTCCATGGCGACGGCCGCCCGTGCCTCGCCGCCGCCGAGCCTCGCGGGAAGGCGCACGACGCGTTCGATTGCCAGAAGCCTGGTATCATCAGGGCCGGTGACTTCATGAAGGCGGACCTCCTCGCCTGCCGGGCGATCGCGAGGCAGGGCGAGTGTCTGGTCCCACAACGAGCGTGAACGCAGCGTCCGGCCACCCTCGTCGATCTGCCAGTAGAGCCCGCCATAGGGGCGCGAGAAACGCGGATCGACGGGCTGCGTGGCGAGGGCAAGCCCATCCGGACCCATGACCAGGCCGGCAAGCACCTGGTCGAGCTGCAACAGCATCTCGCTTTCCGCGCGCCGCTCGACATGCTCGCCAAAGAGAAAGGACAGCGCGGCGCCCGCCGCGGCGAGTGCAAGAACAACCGCGCCCGCCCCGATCAGCGCCAGCCGCAGGCGCAGCGAGAGACCGCTCACCCGGACGTTCCCTCGAAGAAATAGCCAAACCCGCGCCGCGTGCCGACAACGCCATTGCCGAGCTTGCGCCTGAGGCGGGCAATCACGGCCTCGAGTGCATTGGCTTCACGGGCATCGTCACCGTAAAGATGATCGAGAAGCTCGCTCGGCGAGACGACACGGGCGCGGTTCACAAGAAGGTAGGCGAGGGCGCGCCACTCCAGGGCGGTGAGGTTCACGGGTGCTCCGCTGCGGGTAACGCTCATGCGGTTCAGGTCGACGACGAGTTCGCCGAATTCCTGCACGGCGGCGCCGAGTCCCCCGGCGCGTCTTACGAGTGCGCGGGCGCGCGCCAACAGCTCTTCCATGCGAAAGGGCTTGGGCAGGTAGTCGTCGGCGCCGGCCTCGATGCCTTCGACGCGTTCCTGCCAGGAGCCGCGGGCCGTCAGGACAAGGACCGGCATGTTGCGGCCCGAGGCGCGCCAGCGCTTCAGCACCGACAGGCCGTCCATGCGGGGAAGGCCAAGATCGAGGACGACGAGATCGAAATCTTCCGTATCGCCCGTGAACCAGGCGGTTTCGCCGTCGGCGACGCGCTCCACGCGGAAGCCCGCACCTTCAAGCGCCGCCACGACATCGCGGGCTATTCGATCGTCATCCTCGACGGCAAGGACCCGCATCAGTCGTCCTCGTAGTCGCGTTCGAGCACGGCGCCGCTCGCGGCGTCGATCTTGAGTTCCACCAGCCGCCCGTCGCTCGACACTGCTTCCACATCATAGACATAGCGGCCGTCATCCCGGTCGAAGTCGATCTCGATGACGCGGCCGCCTACTTCGCGTTCAACGACGGCCAGGATTTTGGAAAGAGGCAGGATCTCGCCGCGCGCCAGGGCCTCCCGGGCACGGTCATGATCGTCGTCGGCCAAGGCCGGAACGACAAGCAAAAGGGTGAGGATTACGAGCAGCTGGCGCATTGTCCGGATTTTATCCTGGCCGACCTGACAGGACGCTGACGGCGCCGGCAGGCGCGATGTCAGGCAAGGTGAGGGATAAGGGCAGCGTCGATGCGGCCGGATCGCGCCGCAGGAAGAAGAAAGCAATGGAGAACATCATGCGCAATATCCTTCCATCCGCGGCCTTTGCCGGTCTCGCCGTCCTTGTCCTCGCCGCAGGGGCCGCCTCTGCCCAGGCCGTGCGAACCGACGATAGCCGAAACGCCTCCCGAACCGGCTGGATGAGCATCAGCGAGATCGTCGCCAAGGTCGAGGGGCAAGGCCACAAGGTTCACGAGATCGAAATCGACGACGGCGTCTATGAAGTCAAGGCGATCGACGCCAACGGTATGCGCGTCGAGGCCGATCTCGACCCGACGACCGGCGAGCCGCTGCGCGGCTGGAAGCAGGACGACTAGACCGCGCCAAGGTTGCGATTGAATTTCGCGGACGCCGCATTTCTTCCAATCGGCGTCCGTGGAAGCCTTGCCCTTAGATTGATAACGTCACCGATTAAGGACAGGACAAGCCGAAACCACCAATCAGACACTTGCTCCAGACTGGGTGATCCAAGCGTATCCGGTTAAATGTATTATCAATTCTGTCGGGCTCGCATTGCGGTCAGGATTGATGATACGTTAGTTCCATAAGATAGATTATGCGACTTTGACATATTGCCGCAAAATAGAAATGTCCTGTTTCTGCAAAGTTGGAATGTCGCTCCTACCCTTGAGGTGCCAGTGTTCACTTCGATGGCATGGGAGGCTGCAGATTGGGACTGATATTGATGAGCGAGCGCGAGCTGCAGCGTATCGAGGTGCTGTCGAAGGTTTTGGAGCGGCGCATGACGGTTGTCTCGGCCGCGCATGTCCTGGATATGACCACGCGTCAGGTGCAGCGTCTGCTGAAGGCGTTCCGGGCCGAAGGCGCCGCCGCACTTCGGCACAAGGCACGAGGACGACCATCGAACCATCGATATGACGCTGGCGTCGGCGAACTGGCGGTTCAGTTGGTTCGGGAACATTATCTCGACTTCGGGCCAACCTTTGCGGCCGAGAAGCTGGCAGCGAACCACGGCCTGGTCGTGTCGCGAGAGACATTGCGCAAATGGATGGCTGAAGCCGGAATCTGGCTGTCCCGAAAGCAACGCAGGACGTTCCATCAGCCCAGATTACGTCGAGAGTCATATGGCGAACTGGTGCAGATCGACGGCAGCGATCATCGCTGGTTCGAGGAGCGGGGCGATCCATGCACCCTGCTCGTCTTCATCGACGACGCGACCAGCACGCTCCAGCAGCTTCGCTTTGTGAAGTCGGAGAGCACCTTCAGCTACTTCGAGGCGCTCGAACTCTATCTGAAGGCGCATGGCTGTCCGGTGGCGTTCTATTCCGACAAGCACACGGTGTTCCGCGTTCCCAAGAAGGACGCCAAGGCCGGCCGTGGTATGACGCAGTTCGGCCGTGCTCTGGCGGAACTCAACATCGAGATCCTATGCGCAAATTCCAGTCAGGCCAAAGGCCGGGTCGAAAGGGTCAATCGCACGCTGCAGGACCGCCTCGTGAAAGAACTGCGTCTCGCCGGCATATCGGATATGGCGGCTGCCAATGCGTTCTTGCCGGCGTTCACGACCGACTTCAACGAGAGGTTTGCCAAGGTCCCTGCCCGACCGGACAACTTGCATCGCGCATTGAATGTTGCGCCGGATCGGCTGCGTGACGTGCTGTGCAAGCGGGAGCAGCGTTATGTCGGCCGGCAATTGTCGTTTTCATATGAACGGCGACAGATCATGCTGGAGAAGAACGATGTCTCGATCGGTCTGGTCGGCAAATATGTCGACGTCCATGAGTTTGCGGACGGCCGCGTCGACATTCGCTGGAAGGCATGCTCTCTGCCCTATGCGATTTTTGACAAGGAGCAGCGTGTAACCCACACGGCGATCACCGAGAACAAACGGCTCGGCGAAGTGCTGACCTGGATCAAGGCTCAGCAGGACGAGGCGCGGCCTCCGCCGAAGATCAAGACCAACAGCGAGCAGACCGGCTACAAGAAGCGCGGAACAAAACCGGGGCGCAGGACGGATTTCATGAACGATCCTGCTGTCATCGCACGACGAGAACAGGCTTTGGCAAGGTTGGCCGCGGCCGAGTGAGCGGCTCTCAAAGCCAAAGCCGAGGGAGCTTGACTGGAACGCCCCCGATCGGGCTGCGCAACCCCGACCAGCTATCGCCCGATCGGACGCTCACGTCGGCGCGAGGAAGCGCCTCACTGTCGCATTTCTAACTTGCCGCGCCCTGCCTTCCCAAGCGTGGGAGGCGACATTTCTATTTTGCACAACCCGCGACATTTCTACATCGCCGCCACATGACATGTAGCGGCCATTTAGTAATGCGACAGTTGGGCCAGTTAGAGATGCGCCCCCTTTCACGCTCTATCAGCTAGATAAAGCCGATCCAGCGACCGGCGACGATCGCGGATATCCAGATCAGGATCGACAATGCCGCCCCGATCCTGGTCGGCACAGGGGCCTCGTTACTGTCTAATGCGACACGCCATCCCGGGCTCGCATGAAGCGCCAAGGCATTGGCGATGCCGGCAACGAGCAGACCGAGTTTTGTCAGAAAGGCTGGGTTGGCCGCATATTCGACGGCGTCGACCGAGAAGATGATGAACCCTGTGACAATCGAAAATACGACGCCGACCATCGCCGAGCGGGCCAGGAACGGCCCCAGGACGGACAGCCGGGGCTCACGAAACAGACCGAGGATGCGCAGGTCGAGCAAAATTATCGAGCCGGCCAGCACGCCGATCGAGAGTATATGGGCAGCATTGGCGAAAATATAGAGCGTTGGCCTGGTGATCAGTGCCCGAGCCAACGCTGTCTCGGACAACCACTCCAGCACGGTCGAGCCTACCGGTTTTCGATCAGTTGCGGATAGAGATCGTAGTTCTGTCCGTCGATCGTTATTCTGACGGCCTTGATCACCAGTTTGCTTTCGTCAAGCGAGCGATGGCCAAGGATGACCACTTCATCGCCGATTTCCGCCTCGCCTTCCACAAAGCCTGCGCGCTGGGTCTGGTTGGGGTTGCCCAGTTCAACATCCCAAACCTTTCCGTCGATCTCCACGACGAGCGAGGGATGCGGTGGCGCAAAGGAAATCGACTGGATGGTGCCGGTCATTTCAATCTGTTCGTCCTCGGCCCAGGACCACCCATGGTGCGCTACAGCCGAGGTGGAGATTGCCAGAACCATCGCGGCGGCAAAGCCACCGATCAGCTTTCTCACGATCATGCTCGCCTCCTGATTGCTTTATACCGTATCTGATGAAGTATACCGGCTCCCGAAAGTTCCCCAATACAATTAATTGCGACACTCAGGATGGCTGGCATGGCCTCGCCGTCTGCTTTTGGCGAATGGGAAGCAGCGGTGGAGTGACATAGAGAGGCCCGACAGCCGTCATTCGACTGTTCGACATCTTGAATCGACACGTATTGGTGGTTTTCAGGTCGAGCGGTATTTTTGGGAAGCCATCCTTAAAAGAGAACCTTCAGCCGAAGGTCGCAATGCCCGTTTGCTGGCCGCCATGCAGCCGACATGTGAGGAAGGCGCGCGGCGTTGCCGCCGTTTTTATTTCAACGCGCGGCAGCCGATAGTCGCATCCATTCGGCGCAGCCATGCAGGGCGCTGGCATCGTCGCTCAGCAGATGGACGGGAAAGCGCTCCATCAGCCCGGCCATGCGGCCCTTGGCCCCGAAAGCCTGCCGGAAGGCCGGCCCGCTTTCCAACAGCGGCGCCAGCGCGCGCGTCACGCCGCCGGCGAGATAGACGCCGTCATAAGGCAGGTAGGCCAGCGCCAGGTCGCCGGCGACGCGGCCGAGCAGGCGCAGGAACACATTTGCCGCGGCCAGGCAGCGGTCGTCGCTGTGCGCCACGGCACATCTTGAAATGTCGGCTCCAGCATCGAATCGCGGCTCGACGCCCTCGCGGGCGCATTGCCACCTGTAGATCGAAACCAGGCCGTTGCCGGAAAGGGCGCGCTCCACCGAGGCGCGGCCGTTTATGCGCGACAGCGCCTCCTGCAACGAAAACTCTTCTGCGCCGGCCAGCGCCAGCGTCATGTGCCCGCATTCGGCGGCGACCACATGCGGCACGCCGTCGAAGAGCGAGGGACACCACGCGGCGGCGTTGAAGCCGGTGCCCGCCCCCAGAACCAGACGCGGCGCGCCCTTTGTCCCGCCATCGCCTTGTGCGAGACGGCGCGTGCGCAGCTTTTCGGCCTGCCCGAGGGAAAAGCCCAGCGCCTCGAAATCGTTGATGAACTCGACCCGTTCCGCCCTGCAACCTGTCAGCACCCTGCCCCGTTCAATGGTCCAGTCGCGATTGGTCAGCGTTGCGCCCTCGGCCGTCGTCACCGAGGCGAGCGCGATGCACACGGCATCGACCGATGCCTGCCCTGCCCGGGCCAGATAGGCGGCGGCCACGGCGTAGAAATCGGCGAAGTCGTCATTGCGGTAGATGGCGACGGTTTCGGTCAGAAGCAGGCCCTCGTGCACCAGGCCCATGCGCGTGTTGGTTCCTCCGACGTCACAGGCAAGAGCGATCATGATGCGGCGGCCACCTTGTGATGTGGAATGCTGGGCGGGATGAAGGGCTGGAACTGCGTTTCTGGCGGGAAGATAGCTGCGCCATACAAATTGTAAAGTTCAATTTGTATTTTGGTGTGCTATGGTTACGGTCGTGAGTCTGCCGCAAATGGCGGAAGCACCCGAGGAGGCGCGGATTGCGCCGTCGGAGTTCGAAATGTATCCCGTTACAGGCGCCGGGAAACCGGCGAATCGCCCGGGGAATTGACAAGTCGAGGCACAGCATTGCGAGCCGCACCCGCCAATGTCGTACTGACCGCCCTTCGCGAGCAGATCGCGCAGCTGGACGACGGTGCCCGGCTTCCCACCGTGCGCGAGCTGATGCGCGCCCATCGCGTCAGCCAGGCGACCGTGCAGGAGGCGCTAGGGGAACTCAGGCAGGCCGGGCTCCTGACCTCGCAGGTCGGGCGCGGCACCTATGTGGTGAAAAACGGCGCGCCGGTCATTCGCGCGCCCGTGGCGGAAGCGCCTGAGAGCGCGCCCGACGACCGGCTGGAGAGCCTGCTGATCCTGTCCAACGCCAGCCTCAACGAGCGCTGCATGCTGGTGCAGAACCATATTGTCGAGGAACTGTCGCGCTCGGGCAGCAAGGTCGTGCAGATCTCCTATCACAACACCGGCCATCTCCTGGACATCCTCACCTCGATCCCGCGTTTCGACGCCGCTATCCTGCAATCGCACTATGAGAGCATCCCGATCCGACTGCTCAGCCTGCTCCAGGGCAAGGCGCGGGCGCTGGTGGTTGACGGGCACACCGTTTCCGGTGTCGATATCGACCGCGTCGGCACCGACTGGGAGGACGCGCTGGACATGGCGCTGGAGCATCTGGCCGGCATGGGGCACCGCTCCGTGGCGCTTGTGTCGCTGGATTCTATGGCCCAGCCCATCCTTGCCGTGCGCCGGGCCTTCGAGCGCGCCGGACGCCGCAAGGCGCAATGGCAGGAGACGCGGACCATCATGCTGCGCGGCGTCCACAACCCGACCCATGCGGTGGGCGACGCGCTGAAGGAGGCGCTTTCGGGGCTTATGGACGGCAAGGGCCGCCTGCCCTTCAGCGCCATGGTCACGCTCGGCCTGTCCGATTCCTTCGGCATAAGGCGCTGCCTGGACGAGCTGGGCATAGGCCGTCCGCGCGATCTGGCCGTGTTCCTCCTCGGCCATCATGACGTGCCGAGCGAGCATTTCGGGGTCATGAGCATTGCCGGCAGTTCCTATCTGGAAGGCGCGAGGCGGCTGATCGAGACCATCCGCCGGCGGCTGGAAGCGCCGCAGGCCGCGCCGCAGATCGTTTATCTGGAATGCGCGCGGACCCTCCGCGAAAGCACCGCCGCGCCCGCTCCCTGACCGTCCGCCCCCCTGTAAAATCGCTCTGCCCGCGATTCCGTGCTTGCGCCGTCGGACATGTATGATACGCTACAATACATATTGAACTTGAACCGGCGGGCTGCGGCCATGCCGGGGCCGGACCGGCGCGGAGGAGGCGCGAGGGACGCATGATCGGTGAACGTCTGCCGGAAAGGCTGTCTCCGCTGGCTGCGCGCTTCGGCCTGCGCCCCTGGTACGGCGACATCCACAATCATTGCGGCATCTCCTACGGCCATGGCAGCCTGGAAGCCGCGTTGCGGCGGGCGCGCCGCCAGCTCGATTTCGTCTCCGTCACCGGCCATGCCTACTGGCCGGACATGCCGGTGGACGACGCTAGCGTCGCCCATATCGTCGATTTCCACGTCAAGGGCTTCGCCCGCCTCCAGAAGCTGTGGGCCGGCCATTTCGAGGAACTGGCGAGGGCCGACGAGCCGGGTGTCTTCACCGTCTTTCCCGGTTACGAGATCCATTCCTTCGCCCATGGCGACTACACGGTCGTCTATCGCGACATCGCCGGCCAGCCGCTGATCGAGGCGGAAACCCCGGCAGAACTGCATAGGTTGCTGCGCGCCGCCGTGGGCGACGGGGCCTTCGCCTTCCCGCACCATATCGGCTACCGGCTCGGCGCGCGCGGCGTGAACTGGGATTCGGTGGTCGCCGAGCTGTCGCCGGTCATGGAGATCGTCTCCATGCACGGCTGCTCCGAAACTTCGGTCATGGACCGACCCTTCCTGCATTCGATGGGTCCGAGCGACGGGTTCTCGACGGCCCGTCACGGCCTGTCGCGTGGCCACCGTTTCGGCTTCCTCGGCAACACCGACCATCACAGCGGCTATCCGGGCTCCTACGGCCATGGCCGTTCGGCCGTCTACGCGGCCGAGAACGACCGCGACGCCCTGTGGGAGGCCATCAACGGTCGCTGCACCAATGCGCTGACCGGCGACAGCAGCCATCTGTTCCTCGCCGTCGGCGATGCCGTGCAGGGCGCCACGGTGGCGGCGGGCGGCAATGCGGAGCTGGAGCTGGAAGCCGTCGGCGGCGGCTTCATCGATTGCATCGACGTCATCCGCAACGGGGATATCGTCGCCCGCGTCACGCCCGACCTCGCCCCCTCCCCGATCGAGGTCGCCAACGGCTCGATGGAGACGCTGCTGGTGCTGGAGCTCGGCTGGGGCGCGCGTGGCTCCTTCCACGACTGGACCGGCACGCTGGAACTGCTCGACGGCGAGATCCTGGGCGTGGAGCCGCGCCTGCGCGGTCCGGAGGTGGTGTCGCCGCTGGAGGGCGACGGCGATGGCGAGGACGAGGCCCGCGTCGAACTCGACGGCAGTCGCATTTCGTTTGCCCTGCGCGCCATGGCCAACCCGAACAATTCCACCGCCGCCACGCAGGCGATCGCCGCCCGCATCCGCATCCGGCCGGATTCGCGTGTCAGGCTGACTGTGGACGGGCAGATCTTCGAGGCCGGCGCCGAGCGTCTTTTGCAGGGCGCGCTGTCGGGAAATCTGGGTCCCATCGACAGCCCCGCCTTCCGCCTGCACCCGCTGCCGCGCCCGCATCAGTGGCAGTGGTATGGCTCGATCGGCATCGAGCCGTTGCGGCGCGGCGAATGGCTCTATGCCCGCATGCGGCAGGCCAACGGGCAGTGGAACTGGGCGAGCCCGATTTTCTGCGAATGAGGGGGATCATGGCAAAGGCATCCAATAAAGATAGGCCGGCCATTTTGCCCTTTGCATGACGGCCCGCAGACCGGGCCATAAATTGGTGGCGCAAATTGGGAGTATTTGAAGTGACCAGGAACATCCGCATTCCAAGACGAACCGTCCTCAAGGGGCTCGGCGCAGCCGGTCTGGGCGGCGCGCTGGCGCCGCTGTCGTGGCGACCGCTCCATGCGGCCAGCGTGGCCCCCATCACCATCGTCATCAACCAGTCGCCGTGGTTCGACAGCTTCCGCAAGACCGTCGAGGCCTATGAGGCGGAAACGGGCAACAAGGTGGAGCTGGACGTCAACCCCTTCGCCGGCTCGCTGGAGAAGCAGCGCAATTCGGTGCGCTCCAGGGAAGGCCAGTATGACATCCTGATCATGAATTCCGGCTGGTTCACCGAAATGTATGCCGGCGGCTTCGTCGATGCCATCACCGACATCGACCCCGGCTTCCAGCTCGACCCGGACCTCTACACGCTCAACGACACCATCTATTACAATGCCCAGAAGAAGTCGCTGACCAGCGACGGCAAGCTGATGTCGATCCCGGTCTCGCCGCTGATCCCCATGCTCTACTATCGCGGCGATCTCTACGAGGAAGCCGGCCTCACCGTGCCGAAGACCTTCGACGAGCTGGAAGCTAACGCCAGGAAGCTGCACAACCCGCCCGGCATGTATGGCATCGTCCAGCGCGGGGCGCGGGGCCCGGCCACCGTCTCCTACGACTTCTATCCCTATCTCTACGGTTTCGGCGGTGGCATCTTCAAGAACCAGTCGGAGGGCGATTTCACTGTCACGCTGAACTCACCCGAAGGCCGCGCGGCGCTCGACTACTATATCCGTCTGGCCAAGGAAGCCGGCCATCCCAAGACCGCCGCCAACGACCAGGCCAACGTCATCCAGGCCATGGTGACGGGCACCGCGGCCCATGTCATGATGGTGATCTCGGCGGTGTCGCAGATGGACGACCCGGACAAGTCGGCGGTCGTCGACAAGGTCGAATACGCCGTGCCGCCCTCCGCGCCCGGCCTGCCCACCGCGCCGGCGCTCGGCCACTGGCTGGCCGGCATTTCGCGCAACGTGCCGGACGAGCGCAAGCGCGCGGCGGTGGAGTTCCTGCGCTGGTTCCAGACCAAGGACGCGCAGCTCGAAACCGCCAGGGCCGGCGGCGTTCCGGTGAACGCCGCGGTCTACAAGGAGCCGATCGCAGAGGAGCGCCAGTATCGCTGGATGAAGCCGCTGGCGCAGGCGCTGCCGCACGCCGTCAATTCCTACCAGTTCCCGGAGGCCAGCGAGGTCATCGCGGTGCTGGAACTGGGCCTCAACCGCGCGGTTGCCGGCGAGATCGGCAGCGTGGAGGCGCTGAACGGCATGGCCGGCGAGATCGAGAAGATCATGGCCGGCCACAATTACAGCACCGGGCAGTTGAGCCCCTTGCAGTAGCCCCGGAGGTGAACCGGTGACGACAAGCCAAGCCTCCGCGCGGGCGGCAACCCCGCCCGGCTCCGCCCGCAGCGCGGCCGGGCATGACGCCTCCGGGTGTGACGCCTCGGGTTATGACGCCTCTGGGCGAGGTGACCAGCGCCTGTGGCGCTGGATCGCCTTCGCCCCGGCGCTGGCGATGATGGTGGCGCTCAGCGTGCTGCCCATCGCCAACCTTGTCGTGACCAGCTTCCAGAACATAACGTGGGCCGACGGGCAGGCGACGCGAAGCTGGGTGGGCCTTACCCATTACAGGGCGCTGTTCTCCGACAATCTGTTCGCCGCCGGCCTTTCCAACACCGTCATCTTCGCGCTCGCCGCGGTGGCCGGCCAGATGGTGCTGGCCTTCGCCATGGCCTTGATGGTTTCGAAGATAGGGCGCGGACGCGTGCTCTACCGGGCCATCTTCATCCTGCCGCTGCTCATTCCCGGCATCGTCATCGGCGCGATCTGGAAGCTGATGCTGAATTTCGACTTCGGCCTCGTCAACAAGGCGCTGGGCCTGTTCGGCGTGATGCCGCATGACTGGCTGGGAAGCCCCGAGACCGCCCTGCTTTCGGTCATCGTGGTCGATATCTGGCACTGGACGCCGTTCTGCTTCCTGCTCTTCCTCGCCGGTCTGGAATCGCTGCCGCAGGATGTGTTCGAGGCGGCGAAGATGGACGGCGCGGGGCCGTGGCAGGAACTGGCTTATGTCACCCTGCCGCTGATGGTCCCGACCATCATTGTCACCTTCGCCTTCCGCCTCATCGTGGCGTTCAAGGTGTTCGACGAGGTCTATCTGCTCACCGGCGGCGGACCGGGCACCTCCACCGAGGTGCTGAGCTTCACACTCTACCAGCGCTTTTTCACCGAGGACAAGGCCGGCTACGGCTCGGCCATGTCGGTGGCGATCATCTTCCTCGTCTCGATCCTGCTGGTCGTCGCCATATCGGCAAGGCGCGGAACGGGGAGGCAGCCATGAGACGCCCCCTCCCCTCCTCGCTCATGCTGCATCTGGCGCTGGCGCTGTGCGCGCTGGTCGTCATCGCGCCCATCGTGTGGACCGTGGGCGCCGCCTTCCGCACGCAGATCTCGCTGCTCATGGGTCACATGACCTTCACGCCGATCTGGAACAATTTCAACGAGGTGCTGTGGTCGAAGACCTCGGACTTCCTGCTCAATTACCGCAATTCCATCATCGTGGGCGTGGCGAGCACCGGGCTGTGCGTGGTGGTGGCCACGCTCGCCGCCTTTTCGCTCAACCGGCTGAACTGGCCGGGCTGGGTGGTCCACATCTTCCTCGCCTGGACCATGATCTTCCACATGATCCCGCCGGTGGCGCTGGCCAGCGCCTGGTTCGCCATGGCGCGCACCGTGGGGCTTGAAAACACCTTCACCGGCCTCATACTGGCCCATGCCACGCTCAACCTGCCGATCGCCATCTGGCTGATGGCCGTGTTCATCCGCGAGGTGCCGAAGGAGCTGGAGGAAGCCGCCATCATGGACGGGGCCTCGACGCCGCGCGTGCTGTGGCATGTGGTGCTGCCGCTGATCACGCCGGGCCTCGCGGCCACCTCGATCCTCACCTTCATCTCGTCGTGGAACGAGTTCGCCGTGGCGCTGACCATGACCATGAAGCAGACGGCCACCGTGCCGGTGGCCATCGCCAAGTTCGCGCAGGACTACGAGATCCAGTACACGCAGATGGCGGCGAGCGCGGCGCTCGCCATGCTGCCGGCGCTGATCGTGCTTTTGATCGCCCAGCGCTACATCGTCAGCGGCCTGACGCAGGGCGCGGTGAAATAGGTCGGATCGCCATGAAAGCCGTCTTCATCCTGTTCGATTCGCTCAACCGCCATATGCTCGGCGCTTATGGCGGCACGCGCGTGCCCACGCCCAATTTCGACCGGCTGGCGGCGCGTTCGGTCACGTTCGACCGCCACTATGTCGGCTCCCTGCCCTGCATGCCGGCACGGCGCGACATGCTGACCGGGCGGCTGACCTTCCTGCACCGCAGCTGGGGGCCGCTGGAACCGTTCGACAACGCCTTCCCCGAAATACTCAGCCGGCAGAAAAAGACCTACAGCCATCTGGTCACCGACCATTTCCACTATTGGGAAGACGGCGGCGCGACCTATCACAACCGCTATGATTCTTACGAATTCGTGCGCGGGCAGGAAGGCGACCGCTGGAAGGCGATGGTCGCGCCGCATTGGGAGCGGCTGCGCGAGACCTATCACGCCCGCCAGTACAGCGAGGAGCCGCGCTCCTACCACCGCCAGAACATGGTCAACCGCGAGTTCATCAGGCAGGAGAAGGATTTTCCTTCGGTGCGCTGCTTCGCGGAAGGCTTCGAGTTCCTCGACCGCAACCGCGACGCCGACAACTGGCTGTTGCAGATCGAGACCTTCGACCCGCACGAGCCCTTCACCGCGCCGGAACGCTTCAAGGCCCCCTTCGACAGCGGCTGGAACGGGCCGATCCGCGACTGGCCGCGCTATGGCCGCGTCGATGAGCTGCCGGCCGAATGCGAGGAACTGCGCGCCAACTATTACGCCGTCGTGTCGATGTGCGACCATCTGCTGGGGCAACTGCTCGACTATTTCGACGAACACGATTTGTGGAAGGACACCGCGCTGGTCGTCACCTCCGATCACGGCTTCCTGCTCGGCGAGCATGATTTCTGGGCCAAGAACCGCATGAACCTCTATGAGGAGGTGGCGCACATCCCGCTGTTCCTGCACGACCCGCGCCATCCCGGCCGTGCCGGGCAGCGCTCGGGCGCGCTCACCCAGACGATCGACATCGCGGCCACCTTCCACGATCTGTTCGGAGCCGAGCCGCCGCCGGAGAACGAGGGCTTTTCGCTGGCCGGCATGGCCGATGGAACCGAGCGCCGCAAGGGCGCGCTGTTCGGCTATTTCGGCGGCGCGGTGAACGTCACCGACGGCCGCCACACTTATCACCGCTTCCCGGAGGACCTGTCGAAGCAGGCGCTCTACCAGTACACGCTGGTGCCCACTCACATCTTCTCGCCCTTCACGCCGCAGGAGCTGGCCGACATCGAGCTTGCGCCACCCTTTTCCTTCACCAAGGGGGCGTCGCTGCTCAAGGTGCCGGTCATCGACCGCTCGCCCATGTACAACAATTACGGGCCGGGCAGCCTGCTGGAATCCGAGACCCGGCTCTACGACCTCGCCGCCGATCCGGGGCAGGACCGCCCGCTTGACGATCCGGCGCTGGAAACGCGCATGGTGGCGCTGATGGCGGAACTGATGCGGGCCAACGGCGCGCCTCCGGAGGCCTTCACGCGCCTTGCGTTTGACGAGGGCGTCGGTCCGTCATGAACATCGCGGCCACCACCGGGTTCGAGGCGGCGCGGCTGCGGTCCCTGACCGGCGATCTCGCACAGATCGCTTCAGTGCGGCGTATCGCGCTCGACGACGGGCCGGGGCGCGGGGCCCGGATGCTCGCCTTCTCCACCGGCGGCGGGCTCGACTTCTGGGTGGCG